>ERZ1026772.213-NODE-213-length-45483-cov-7.506362_pt1 | contig 45483 bp, 56 predicted proteins | sample MGYA00380124_ERZ1026772 | MGnify/ENA primary metagenome ERZ1026772 (study PRJEB33269, sample SAMEA4719760) | human gut metagenome | biome: human-associated habitat; feature: organic feature; material: feces | place: Cameroon | collected 2013-10 ...
TCTTTATATTTTTCTTTAGAATCATCGGCAGAGCTAACACTTAAAACAAAATCATAATTATTATAGTAAAGCCTTTCATCCCTAACATCTAGAAATACATTGTCTATAGATTCATCAGCTATATTTATATTACTGATTCCTCCTTTAGGCTCCCAAGCCATTTTCATGTAATAATTATAATTCTCTACGTATTTCTTATAATCTTCAGTATTACTTAAATCTATATCTGTCCTATATTTATTAAGCCAACAATAATTAGTGAATAGACTATACTTGAGATTAGCAAGTATTTTATCTTTAACTACATATTCTTCAATATCATCTTTCTTATATAAGGCACCTGTTTTATGCCAAGGATATATTATATAAGGAGCTACCACAGAACTCTTATCTTTTTTTATAGTATCTCCGCTAAAAAATGGTAAAGTAGGAGCCTGTTCTGGGTATTGGGAAATATTCTCTTTACTTAAATTGTCTGGCAAAAAACTACTTTCTGAATTATCCTTTTCAGGATTCATGTAGAAATTAGTAGCTCCTGCTGTAAGTGGAGAATAACCTATAATTCTAAATTTAAAATTATCAGGAAGAGTTTGATATTCTCCAAACTCTATATCAGGAGAATTAAGAGTTATTATAGACTCATCTACATAAAATCTATTACCTAAAATTTTACTATATAAAAGTCCATTGTTTGCTAATACTCCTCCTACTTTTATTTTACTTCTTTGCAGAGGAGCAGAGGTTCTTTTATGATATGCATAACCAGAATCTACATAGTCTTTCTCAAGAGCCTCTTTCATTTCTTTTGTAGGTTCAGGAGGGAAATATTTAGCATATTTTGGATAATGAGCTAATAATCTTGGATATAAGTCTTTCCTATAAGACCTACTAAATTCCTGCCATACTTTAGTAAATCCTCCTGTTGCATAAGCCTCTCTCCATTTGGAGCTGATATTTATAGTTGTTCCTGGAATTAATCCAACATTATCGTCTATTTCTGGTTTTCCCTTATTATTAAAAAACTCCAATACTGCTTTAGCTTCAGCACCTACTACTCCATAAAATCCTCTATGATTATCTTTATAATAGGCTTTAACAGTCCACCTAATCCAAACTTGCCTTTCCTGTAAAGCTATGTCCTCATTATTAAAATAAGGAGGTTTAGTTATTTCTTTACCTTGTTCATCATATTCTCCATTAACATTCTGTATTTCTGCTGAAATACTTTTGTTTGCTGGTATTTGTGAGAAATGAGTATTTGTAATAACATTGCTATTCTTAGGTCTAAAAAACCAAGAAGACATTGCATAAGGGGAATTCAATACTCTTTGAGTTGCATTGAATACAGTAGGATTAACAAAACCTTGAGCTATAACAGACCTATCAGATTCAGCCATAATTGCCCTTACTAAAATAGCCCTTTTATAAGGGGTATTTTTAGAAATATAAGAAGCTATTTCTTGAGGTATTGTACATTTAGCTACTGCCTTATATGTTCTGATAGAATTGGACTTTGGGTATAAAGTATTAACCTTATCTCCTATCCAGTATACTGAACTCCTCCTTCCTGTACCTGTCAAGAAAACTAGTCCAAATCTATATTTTTCTCCACCCTTAAAGAACAGATATTTATCAGAACCTAGATTAAGTTGCTGGTCTTCATAATATACAGTTCCTAAACTGTTATTCTGGAATACATACTTATCAGAATATTCAAATTCTACCATAGAACTTTCCCCAGTAAAATCTCCACTTGAAGTCTTTCCTATGGTATTATCTATAAGAGCCTTAAGTTCTGCATCAACTGCATCTGTCTGAAGTTCTATATTCCCTAAGAATAAAGTATTATCTTTTTGTGCAAGAGTCTCTGCATGAATCTCTGTTCCTCCTATATAAAGGAGAGTAGTTGGGTCTATTGATATAGTATAAAAACCTGTATCTACATAAGAAACTTCATCTGTGATAGGTAAAGTTGCTACCTTATTGCAAGATAAGGTAGAGGTAGTAACAATAGAGTAAATGTTTACATTATCAAACCTCTTATCTAAACCTGTCAAGTTTATTTTAAAGGCACAAGAAGATGTGGAATCAGCTGGGGTTGCTCTCTCTTGGTCACTGAGATTATAAATATTGCTTTTACCAACTATATTAGTTTCCTGTCCAAAATCATTTGAATAAGTAAAGAAGTATTGTATAGTTCCACTACTAAATGAAGAAGTTCCTAAAAATGTTTTAGTTATCTCAATATCAAGACTAGGATTAAATTCTGTTACAAAATCAAATTGACTAGGATTATCATTATAATCAGTCTTTATTATATTTATAAACCTAGGTTGATTTATTCCATCTACCCAATAAACTTTTTGCACAGCTTCTGTTTCATAGTTGGCAAGAGTTTCTATTGGATGTTTAGAGTCAAATCCTAAATTTCCATCAAACAGTGATAGGCTTCTCCAAGTTTCTTCATCAATATACTCTATTCTATAAATATGGTCTATCTTAGTATCCTCTTCATGAGTAAATAGAACCATGTAATTATTTAATACACTGTGCCCTATTAAAGTTCCCTTTAAAGTTATTGGAGGTGTTTCTGTTGGAAAATCAGTACTTTCATTTAAAAGTTCCTCACCATCATTATCATGGTAAACAACATTTATAGGATGGTAAGTATAATCTTCCAATATATATCCCAGCTCTGCTTTTAAATACTCTACTTCTGAAATAGGACTAGTTAGAGAATCCCCATCTTTAAATGTCCATCTTCCAGAGTTATAGGTATAAACCATACTCCCTGTTTCTCCAGATTTGAGCTTCCAAAGAAGAGTCAATGAATTAGTATAATCTCTAATTTCAGAATCAACTTCAAAATCTCCATCAGCATAATAATCTATTACATAAGCAGTACTTTTAGTAAAAGGTTGACCTTTGAGTGCTATTTCTTTATTACCTCTTTCATTTGTAACAGAGAGGAGGGTATCATGGTCTCTGGCTATTATTCTGACATTAAAGTTCTCATAAGCAAACTCATTATTTACTTTACTTATTGAGAGGTCTCTTGTCATTCCTCTATTTTGAAATGATGCAATCTTCTGTTCCATATTATGGCTGAATGGTTAAATATTCTTTGGCTCCATTATTAACAAAGCCATGCCTATGCTCACTATCCCTTATAAGAAGAGTTCTCCAAGAATTGAACAGAGACTCAGCCTTATCAAGAGAAAGTCTGTTAAATTCAGTTTCACAGTCTCCTACTGCCCAAGCATATTCCTGCTGGGCATTCTGTAGAATGGCAGGCTGTAGTTTCCCTAAATCAAACAGTATAGTGAACTGCTGTTTCTTGACATAGGCTTCAAGAGCTCTAAGGAAGGAAGGATTGTCAGGTAATAAAGGATAACCTTCACCATCAGTTGCTATGGCATTATAGGCTATCTCTATATCTGTATCCTTGGTTGAGGTATATATAACACATCCTTGAATCTTATATGTAAGGTCAGTCCCATATCTTCCTACATCAGGTTTCTCAGTACTCATATGAAATGAGTCAGTAGAATACCTATAGGATATATGAGACCTATGGTTAGGTTCTATGTCATCAACTTTCTTGGCTGTCCTTACCTGTATCATAGATACATAATCACAAGGCAGCATACATCTGTAGTTCTCTACATGAAGTAAAGCAGTCTTCTCTTCAAAGAGAGAAGGGACTCCTACTATCTGTAAAAAATCTACAGTGTAATCAAGAATAGTTTCAAAGGGTACATCTCTGAGAAGAGGATGTCTCATTATTCTGTCAGCAACCCTTCTTATGTTAGTTGTCTTCTCCATGCCTAATTCTATATAACATAAGGGAATCTATTTCCCCATTTTTTATTTTATGCTTAAGTCCTTTCTTAATTTCCCTGTTAATATGAAATTGATAGAAAGATTTATTTGGATAGTCTGCTCTATACTTATTATAGAAGACTTTGAATACTTCTTTAGTTTCCTGTCTTACAAGCCTCTTATCCTTATAAGACTGTTCATCCTCATACCACAGTTTTAGAGTAGAGTCCCAATCTACTGGGAGATTGGTCCTAAGTTTACCTTCCTTAAACTCTACTATAGTCTGTCTCTTCCTAAGCTCCAATTTTCCCATCTTCTCAGGCAATACAATTTCTTCTCCTTGTATAATAAGCTGCCTTAGAATATCATTGGTCTTTCTTATGATACTTAGGAACTCACATTCAGTAAGTACATATTCAGACTCCTTTGGTCTTGTCTTTCTATAGTAGTGAAAGGCATCTTTCACTCCCCAGGAATTCCTGGCTTTGTGCACTCTTTTTCCTTTAGCCTTCTTAGCAGAAGACATAAACTCCCTTATTCCCATTAGTCTTCTTCTGTTTTAGTAGATTTAGTAGTCCTAGGATTAACTCCCATCATTCCACTCATATCATCTGAAGCATTGTTTTGCTTATCTGTAGGCAAATATCTAGCTCCACTTAATTCCTGTACCATAAGCTGTATAAGAGGTGATATGAGAGTATCCTCAAGAGGAAACTCAGAATCAAGTATATCACAATTAGTACCAGATTCAGCACTACAAGACATACTGGCTGCTTTCTGAGAATCCTGAAATACTGCATCTACTCTAAGTTTCTTGAGATATAAGAATTGAGGATTAGCTGATTTCAAGTACAGATAATCATCAGGTCCTTTAGTAACATATATCATATTAGAAAGCCATTTGTTGTTTCCCACATAAGGCATTCTCTCTAAAGGAATGAATGAAATATGTTCTGAGCTAAAGTAATCTACTGGATATATATGTTTAATACCAACACTCATTAATGATGGAACTTTCTCAGTACTCCTAAGATATACTCCATAGCAGCTTGTTCCAGGAATAGCTGGAACTTCTATAAGGTCAAAGCATATCTCTTGATAGTTACTTCTTGAGACCTCCCCTTTTCTTGCATCTCTATATCTTCTATCTAAGAGCAATGCTCTTATCTTATCTGCAAGAAAGATGAGATGTTCTGGTGTATAAGTGGCATCATTTGAGATAAGTTTTAACTCATCTAAAGCCATATATACCACTTCTCTATATGTTGCCATAATTCTACTTATATTAACTAAATTAGACTATTGCACAAATGTAAGAAAAAATAGTCATTCATGCAATAGTCTAATCAATTTTGTTATATTATGTAAACTTAATTATCCCAATAGTTTGTCTTATATTCAGTAGCTCTTACCCTAAAATCTTGTTCAGTAAATCTTAATATATCCTCTTCTGTACCTCTATAAGGTTGCATTCCTCCAGGCTTTGGAAGAATAGTACCTAACTGAGGTATCTCCTTATAGAATTGAGGATAAGGCATAAGGCAATTACTTCCATACAAACAATATAAAAATTTTGCCATTATGTTGTAGTCTTCCTCAGTAACATAGGTATTTAAGTCAGTATTAAGAAAGGAATCTACTAGTAATAATCCTAATATTTTTACAACTACATCATATCTTAAATAGCCTGTTTGACCAAGATTAATGAAATATTCATTGAGGGCATCAAGAGCTTGTTGAGTTGTTTTTCCTGCATACATATTATTTACATCCACAAGGAGGGTTAAACTTCACATTCTCTTCTGCAAACCACTCTTTGAACTTATCATTTGCCAAAGTATATTGAGCAGTTCTAATAGCAAGTTCAAATGCTTTAAATCTAAGTATATAATCTATGAAGTCTTTAGGCAATTCACAACAGCCATTAACTATTTGCTTCATGTGATTTATACCTTTTTGGTATATAGGTTGCCAATTTAATACTACTCCTAAAGTATACTCAGTGTCCATTGCACAAGGAGTATCAATAGAAGGAGTACCAGCTACAGATACATATACATAGAATACATGATTATTAAATGTAGATAACTTGAGCTTGTCTGGTGTAAGATTTATACTGTATTCTTTTACAGTTGTATCTTTATTTTCTACAACTGCATTAGAACTTGGTTTTCCTGTAGGAGAAAAGGTTTCTTCTGTATCAATACTTATTGAAGATATATACATATTTTCAAAGTATTTGTATGGAGCTACCTTAACATCTATAAAAAGATTTTGACCATCAGGAGTTATTCTTAAATCATTAAAAATTACCATACTAATTCAGTTGAAAATTAAACAATAAAAGGGACCTTTTTTAAGGTCCCTTTAGTTTATTTAAGTTCCTCAAGGAATGCACTTGTCTCAGCAGGGACAACAGCCTTAATAGCTGCAATAAGAGCATTGATATTTGTATAATCCTTTTCTCCTGGTCTAGGAACTACAATTTGGATGTCCTTCTCAGACTTCTGTACTGAAATTCCATCACCCTGATAGAAATAGTGGATATTAAGAACATCATATTCCTTGCTAGGGTCAACCAGATACTTGGTAGGAATAACATTAGGCCATCCCATATTTCTGTACTGGTCTCCTCTCTCACCCATGCAGAAGTACTCAAGGTCTGCAATAAGCTGTCCTTCTGGAAGAGAAACCTGAGGGTCATAAGCTTCTACCTCTCCCCAAATTCTCTGGTCACCATCTACAAGAACATTTACTGGCTGAACCTCAAAAGGAATTACTGCCTGAGGCATTGTGCCTAAATGCCAAGGCTGAACTGCTTCTACAAATCTAATTGCTGTATAAGTTCCAGTATAAGCCTTATCAAAAGCTTTCCAACTCATTGCTTCTACTTTAGTTTCAGCAGAGCCGTCATAGAGATAAACATCTACAAGAGCTGTTACATCCTTTGAAAGATTAATTACTAAAGAGTGCGCCATCTTCTTATAGAAGTCTGATGCAGAAAGTCCAGAATGAGCATGAACCATGCCATACTTGAAGTACTGGTCTGCTTCTGACATACCAATATACTCCCTAAAAGCAAGTCTAAGAATATAGTCCTGCCCAGCTACTGGTACTCCACCATTTACCTTAGGGTCAAGAACAAGGGACCAGCCTTTGAGCTTAGTAGCTATATCCTCAGCTTTTGTAGCTCTGAGATTAGTAATATTGTCTACCTTAATAAGGTCACTCCTCATATTGTCAAGGAGTGCACCCTTATACTGAAAATAGATAGCACTGTCTTTAGCTTCCTTTACTACAGTGATATCTCCAGCATCCTTAAGGGCTTTAAGGTTCTCCTTGTAGGCATTAGCAACATAAAGCTGCCTTACCTGATGCACTGAAAAAGCTGCCATAAATTATTGTTTGTTAAAAATATTTGTAAACTATTATTGTGAACCCCAAACAGACTTAGCAATACTTACTGCTCTGATGAGGATTGCTCTATGAATTGCTGAATTCAATTTACAAGTTTGAGCTGTACTTATATTATTAATAGTCAGACCTTCTGGTAAATCGTCAAGTATTATAGGTTCTGGTTTTGAAAGATATCTTATTGTATAAGATTCAATAGGATATTTGCTTATTAATTCAACTTTATTGGCTTCACAGTCCAATCTTAATATCCTTCTTTCATTAGGTCCTCTAAATGGGCTATTCTTAGTTCTATATAAAGTATCTTGTGTTACTGGAACTACGTCTACTTCTCTTTCTATAGAATTTCCACATTTAAGGGAATCATCCTTTATTATTGCCTTTTCTCCTGTCTTAAACCAAATGTCTGTATCTATATTAAAGAATACTGACCTTGAATCCAATCCCTTACCTTCTACTTTACTTGTATATGTAACTTGCTTAACCAAAGGACTCAAATAATCAGTAACTTCCTCAGTACTTTCAAAAGGACTTCCAAGTTTTCCTGAATAAATATCAAGAACCAGAGCTTCTTGTGCTTGGGTTAAGAACAAGCTTTTCTCATATTCTGATAGTCCTGGGGCTTGGTTTGACATTATGTTATTGTACATAAGGTCAAATTCCAGTGAAAACTCTTGTGTTGTCATATTATTTTACCTTTGCTTCAATTGAAAGTTTAAGCTCTTGATTCTTAGGAAGGTTAAGGTATCTTGCAGCTACATTCAAAGTAGGGTCCTCATTGTGGTCACACAGTGGTGAGTTGTCACTTCTGAGGTATAACTGGTCACCTCTCTTTGATATTACTCCTGCTTCAATAGCCTTACTGATAAGCACCTTAGTACTAAGAAGTGGGTCAGTGATTATCTTGAGGAACAACTTAGAATCAGCCTGAATAAGGTTATTAATCTTGCCCTGAAGGAACTCAAGTTTTGAATTAGAGGCTACAGGTCTACCATCTATAAGTTCAATAATGCACCTAAGAGTATCTCTATCATCCTTAATTCTACCGTATTCCATGTAGCACTTCATAGTAGCTGACATCTTTTCACTCTCCTGACTTTCCTGCTCACCCTCTCTAATCATTACAAACTGGTATGTTACCTTTGGCTTGTCCTGTAATGTCTCAAGAGAGTCTGCAATAAAGTCAGAGTTAGCCTTAAGGACCTTGTACTTGATATAATCATCTGGTACTGAAAGGTCAAGATAATTGTCTTGCTTTGTCAGCCTAACCTGATAGTTATCCCAGTAATTGTTCTCCTTCTTATAGATAGAGAGAGCATTATATTCAAGCCCCATAATCTCCTCAAGAAATGTCTTCTCATCATCTGTAAGTACATTCTTATATGCACCAGAAGACCCAAGGATAGGAACTGTAAAGTATCTCACTGCACTTTCAGCCATACCTCCATAGAGGATATGCTTAGGGTTAGTAACAAGCCCTCCCTCCTTAGGGACATGCCTGATAATTACTCTCTCATTTCTTAAGCAAGATTCAACCACTCTACTTGGTTTTGGCTTCTTCTCACTTTCTATTCTTGCAGATGGTTCATTACCTCCCATAGAACTAACTTCATGTACTGAAATTGGGCTATCATCTATAGCTCCAAAATCAATAGACTCTTCCATTTTCTTTGCCATTATTTATCTCCCTTTAAAAATAAAGGGATAGGGTACTACCCTACCCCTTATGATTTATCCCTGAAGTATTGCAGGTATAATTGACATTGTTCTTGTAGGGTCAAGAACGCAGATTCCAAGAGTTGCCATTCTGTGGAATGTTGCTGAATCCTCATCATGGCTCATGTATGGATTACCCATCTGACCAGTGAATGGATTTCTAAGACCCCACTCATAGCCCCTAAACTCTGTCTGACCCTTGATAGCACACTTGAAGATATTAGGCTGGTCCATTGTACCAATGTACATAATGTCATACCTATATGAGTATGCTACACCACCCTCTGGGTGAAGAATCTTGTTTCTTACTGGGTCATCATAGAATGGGTCTACATCAATCTTAACCCTTACTCCATTGGGAGCCTTATACTCTACAAACTGGAAACCAGCTGAGAGAGCATTCTCATGAAGCTTGCTCTGAGTCTTCTGAACTACTCCAATAGAGTTATTGTCAAGTACAAACTGTGTCCAACCTGAAACTGTCTTGAGGACTTCCTTGTGGAACTGAATTGCTCCTCTTTCACCAGTCTTGATGACAAAATATCTGTCATTGAAATCAAGCTTAGATGCTGAAAGTTCATAAAGAGCATCCTCAATAAGTTTAAGTGAGAAGTGGTTGTAGTACATTGTATTGGCTACTTCCATCTGCTCAAACAGACCTGCACCAGTCTTGATAGCCTCACCTGACTTACCAAAGTTAAGATACTCACCATTACTGTTCCTGTTGGAAACACCCCAAGCAAGTACATTATTCTTTGCTTCTGAGAACTGAAGTTCAAGTTCATAGTCTACATAGTGCATCCACATATTAGTGGTATCCTTAACAAGCTTTCCACCTTCAGTTTCCTTAGTAATAGGAATACCTACTGCAAGCTTCTTATTAAGCATTGAACCACCAACCTTGTGCTGAATTCTGATAGTAGACCACTCATTTCTCATAGAAACTGGTGAGCTGAATCTGATGTCACCAACCTTCCTTGAGAAACTTCTTTCTACTGGAGCATAACCAATAGAGAACCTTTCTCCTGCAAGAAGTCTTTCTGCTGGTACACCCTTAGAATTAGTACCAAAGACCTCTACCTTATAAACTGCATTAGTTCCCTCAAACCTTGCTTCACCAAGAACCCTAAGTGGATATGCCTCATTGTAGTTACCCCAAAGGATTTCTCCATCAGCAAACCAATCTTCTGGGAATACAAGATAGAATGGAGTATAACCAGCACCTACAGGTGCATCTGTATCCTTTACAGTAACTCCATTCTCATTCCTTGCTTCAACAAGTGGAATGTTTCTCCTTGAAGAACCAATCACATCCCAGTAATATTCATTGTCATCATCAAACTCCCTAGTAGGGAACTGATTGAGGAATGTGTCAAGGGTCTTACCTCTGTAGTAGGCAAGCAGCTGCACCATAAGGTTTGTAGCCTTCTGAGGTGCTAACTGGAAGATTTGTCCAAGGTGGTTTTCCTTGGTTGTACCCTTCCAGTGCTGGAAGCCTAACATCTGAAATTTACCAAGCTTTCCTGCCATAAATTTTTTATGTTATTGTTGTTTATTCAGAATAGGAGGTTAGACATCAAGATGCCAGCCCTTGCCCACATAAGACTCAGGGTCTTCATCAACTCCAGTTGCAAACTTCAGATTACCATCTGTGGTTCTTGCAGTATTGTTGATAGTGGTTTCAAGCTCTCTCAATCCCTTCCTCACTTCCTTCTTTACTTTTCCTTTAATAAGCCCATCAAGGTTTTTGAAGCCATCAGTAAGAGTGTATATAAGACCTACATTCTTAAGAAAATCAAGTCTATTATCCATCTCATACTTCTGCAATGCTGTGAAGAGTTCCCCTGTTTCAGGGTCCTTATAGACAGGCTTACTTACATTATCAAAGACCTTCTGTCTTGTAGCCTTGTCAATCTGGAGCTCTCCAAATACCTTCTCCTCTTCAAGTATGTTCTTCTTGAGAGTTTCAGCATCCTTCTTTCTCTCCTCAATCTCCTTTTCCTCTTCTTTCTTAGCCTCCTCTACTATAGAGTCATAAGAGCTCTTGAAGAACTCCTTATTGCTCTTTAGAGATTCTTTGGCATCTTCTATATCAGTGCCTGCATCAAAAGACTTCTTTACTTCCCTTTGAGCTCTTTCCTTAGAGTAACCTCTATTGATAAAGTCATTATAGATGAGTTGTCTTCTTAACTGTTCACCCTGTTCTGACTCATCTGAGATATTCTCATCCTTGATTGAATCAAGATAACTGAGTGTTCTCTCATACTTTTGGACTTCAGAAGGTTCAATTCCAGCATTCAATGCTTCATCAATCCTCTTCTGTCTTTCATCAAATTGGGCAGAAACTTCATCTCTTATAGCCTGGGCAAAAGACTCTGCATCCTTTATCTCCTTGGCTTTATCATTATCAAGGTTCTGGAAGATACCATCTTCTTTCAAGGCACTGGCAATGGAAGAGTAGAAGTTGGTTTTGGGAGAAGTACCAGACCCATCTGGTGTGGTATCTTCCTTTCCTTGCTTATCTTCTTTTCCACTACCTACGCTCTCTGATTCAAATAAATCTTCTGCATCTACTTGAACCTCAGTAGTTTCATTATTTTTCTTGTCATCCTCCGTTGGTTCAGGTGGAGTTTCCTGTGTCTTACTTCCTTCCTCATCAAAGAGATTATCTACCTCTTCTGGGCTGAGGATGTTGTTCAAATCAAGTTCTTCCATATTATCTTCTCCTTAAACTTCATGCAAAGATATATACAAAAAATGTAAAAGACAATAAGGAAAATGTTTTCCTTATTGCCTATAAACTTTTTCACTTAGAGTAATATTACTTACCCTTCTTTCCCTTACCTTTACTTTTCTTACAAGCCATAATTAAACAATTTCAAGTTCTATATTATTACCCTTCAACTTATTGTAGAGTTCAGCAAATACTTTCTTACCATTCATAAGATATTCTTCTGCTGAAAGATTACCTATTCCTATGCATCCCTGTACCAAGGAATCTCTCTTTGGACCATCTGCAACATGGATAAGAACACCCTCATAACCCTTGACATCCATTAGTCTTGGAAGTTTACCTTTACATGTTTCCATATAGAAGGGATATTGTGAAAACTTAGGGCTTATTACATCCAAGGTGACTTTATATGTCCCTTTTGGTATAGCAGTCTTACCAGGTATCTTCAATAACTGTATCTGGCTAATGTTCATATCCTGTGTTAGGCCTCTGTCCCTATCTTCCAAAGTATCACAGAAATAGACCCCATCTACATATAGCTTACCTAAAGTGTAGCTATTCCTTGTTATAGTTCTCTTTATAGTCAGTTTCATCAGTATCAAAATCCAATAGTTTGAACAAATCATCAAGCTCTGAGTCACTATAAGGACATCTGTTCTTACAAGATTCAATTGTACAGATTTTACCAATCATCTTGATGACTACACTCTTAAGTCTCATAACTTCAGCCTTATTCTTGTCTACAATCTTTGAATACAAATCAAGTTTTCTGCCAAGGTCTTTAACCATGTCCTGATATATATCTAAAGATGCCTGCATATTGGATATCTGTGTACCATCTACTTCTGCATTATACTTCTTCTTTGAGAATAGAAAAGTAAAAAGTGCAGAACAGAATGTAGTCACAGTACCTATACCTGCTGTAATCAATATTCCTAAGTCCATCACTCAATAATCTTTATATATTTTTCCTGTTTGTTAATTATATAAGGACTCTTCTCAATTACTTCTGTCTCAATCACCTTATGTTTCTTTTGAAACAGTCTCCCCAGCCAACACTTCTTAGGAGGTTTAATAGTCTCTTTCCTCAAACTTTGTACTACGTACCTCTCTGATATGAACTTAGGAGAAGCAATTACAGTAGAAGGATATTCAAGTTTTAGATTAAGAGAATACCATTTATCTCTTAAAGTAGTATCTATCTTAAGTTCTGGATTTCTGAAAAGAGTATCTCTGAATATCAAGGTATCAGTCTTTTTGGCTTCAGATAATTGATATTCAAGTTCTTTTATGTTCTTGTCTTTAATTTTAAGTTTCTTTCTGACTTCATTCATCTTTACAATGATGGAGTCATTAATATAGTTTAATTGTTCTACTGTAAGCTGTAATGTTCTTCCCTTATTATTAAGGGAATCATTGTCAGCAAACAAAGCCTTCTCATTGGCTATACTTATTGACAAATCTTCCTTCAAACTATCTATTCTTGAAGACTGGAGTGATATAACACCAATCATACCAAGTATAAGAACAGCTACTCCTATATATATCCAACTTTTAAGTTTCATATTTTTTCCTCCAATAGGCAAAGGTAAGAAGTATAAATAAAAAAAGCAAGAGGTTAAGTAGAACACTTAACCTCTTGTTAATTTTATTCTAATCTATGATTAGGACAATGTCCAAGAATCATTAGATGTGATGGTCAATGTCTTGGTCTCACCAACTGCAACGAATGACATTGTATCAGGAGAGAGGTCAAGAGTTGAGCTTGAACCCTGCTGATTGAATGTAATATCCTTAGTAGCAGTCTTACCACCCTCACCCTCAGCTGAGATAGTAACAACAAAGCCATTTCTAGGAGCAGTTGTAGGGTTGAGATTAACAGTAACCTTACCTGCATTGGTATCAAGACTAAAGCCTTCCTTAGCAGTCTTAACTGCATATTCAGCAGAGAGCTGTACCTTATTATCTGCTGGAGTAGATTCAGTTCTAGTAGCACCTGAAGTATAAGTAACTGTCTGCTTCATAGCAGGAACAATCTGGTAAGTCTCACCTGGAGCAGCAAGAGATACTGGAGTAGCCTGACCAATAGTTACCTCACCATAAGTTGCAGAGTTAGCTGCCTGGTATACAGTAACTGACGTAGTAGCCTTCTTAGCACCTGCACCTGTTGCAGTAACTGTGATAACACCTACTTCAGTCCTAACAGAAACTGCTGTACCCTTAGAATCTGCTGTAACCTCGTTGTAAGATAGAGCAATCTTAGGGAATGCAGGAGTTTCTGAGCCAGCAACATCAGTAATTTGTGCTGAAGCACCAGAAGTATAAAATATCTGTTGTGTTGCAATAGCACCTGTTCCATCCCAAGTAATCTGGCTTTCACCTACAGTACCACCGGAAGCAGGAATATCAGATGCTGAAGGAGTTCTTTCAAGGAATTGTACATCATCATAAGTAACTTCATTAGCTGCCTGCTTAACAGAAACTGATTCAGAAGGAGCAGAAGTCTTACCATTGAGAGTTACAGTAGCAGTAACTGCATCTACCTCAGTAACAGCTGAAACAGTAGTTGCCTTACTTCCAGCAGTAACTACACCAGTAGTTGCATTAACTACAGCACCACTAAATGCAAATGTTGTACCTGAAGCTGGAGCTGCAAGAGTTCCACTAATTGTACCACCATTTGTATTAGATTCATTCCAACCCCAAGTCTGTGAGTAGCTAAGAGTAGGTGTCTTACTTCCACCTGAAGCAGGGATATTACCCTCAGGGTAAGCAAATGCAGAAATTGTAGGAATTGCATAGTTCTTAACGCCTGCTGCCTGATTGATAGTAATCTCACCTGAAGTTACATCAGCATTTGCATTCTTAACTGCAAAGTTAGCAACCAATGCAGACTCTGATTTATTCTCTGGAACAGTTACAGTGAGAGTGAAGTCATATATTGCAGATGCACCCGGGTCACCATCTACTGAAATGTCTGTGCTTCCATTCCATGATTCATCAGTTACTCCTGCTACTGCAAGCTTGTAAATAAGACCTGGAATAGTAGAATCTCCTACTACAATATTAAGGTCAGCAGAGTTAGACTTACCTTGAATAGTGATATTCTGTCCTACTGCATTAGCAGAATAAGTCTTTGTTTCAATAGTAATAACCTCAGCAGCACCTACCTGAGATACAGCTGTAGTATCAGTAGCTCCACCTACTGTTGTACCAGTAATAGTACCCTCTCTGGCAACTCTACCGGTATAGGCAGCAGCAGTGATTTCACTTGAGCCATTCATGGAACCTTCTGTGGTTCCAATTGTAATCCATTTTGGTTTAGCCATAATTTGAACTAAATTTTAAAAGTTAAAAAACAGTGTTTTTATATAAAATGTATATATCTACCTTAGTAATTCAGTAAATACAATTCCTGGGAGATTATCAGAATCTCCTTTATAAACAAGAAGAATATCTTCATCTATAGGAATAGGTGTTTCCATATTAAATCCTGCTGCATACAAGTAAGGCTGTGCAAAGGTAGCTGAATAATTAACACCAATATCTGGGCCAAATACTATATTACCTGGGTCATTTTCCAAGCTTGCAGTAACTTTTCTAAAAGGAGAATCCCATGGTTTATTGCCTGGGTTGCAAAATATTAGTATTTGTTTAATATTTATCCCACTACCTACTGACACCTGTTCAGAATCTAATGATAAAGTTCCAAAAGAAAGTCCTGTACTTTCATCTTTAGTTAAAGTTAAAGTACCTGCTTCTACTTGGGTATCATCTGATAGTATAATTGCAGCACAAAAAGTTACCTGTGATATTCCTGTAGGGAAAGCATCTGCTGTTACACCAATTTCACAGAAAGGACCTGAGCCTTGAATGTAATTCTCTACTTTTCCTGCCTGACTTACTTGTATTTCATGAGTTAATCCACTAATGGTTTTTACAGTGACTACTCCACTTCTTGCAGAAGTTGAGTCATTTTTATCAACTAGTATAGAAAAATTGCCTGAACCCTCTCCTGAAGATTCACTAAATGATATCCAATCTGGTTTTGCCATATTAATTAATTATTTATTCAACAGTCCATTTTACACTATCTTGAGTTTCAACAGTAACAGTGGTAATACCTCCAGCTGCTGTTTCAGGAATATTGCTAACATCTACTGCAAGTGCTTCCTCCTCACATCTAACATTACTTGTATTCTCATCTACAACTACAGTACCCAATGAAGATGTTGCAAACATTGTTTTATAAAAGGACAATGCGTCCTTACTACTTATTTTGAATGAAGTAGTAAAAGTCTTTTTACCTGTTCCTACTGATTCCCCAGTGACCATCTCAACAGGTAGCTCTAAAATTGTACTGCCATCAGGTAACTGAAATGGGAGTCCATCATTCAGGAGTTTAACTTTAACTATGTATGTAGAATCATCATCTTCTGCTGCATCTCCTGCAAAAGTATAGTAACATGAAGATATCTTAAAAAGATTTCCTTCTGGCACCCCTACAAAAGTTAAATCTATATTATAAGTTGCTGCTCCAAACTGAGATACTTTTACCTGTTTAGAGACACTCCCATTTCCTGAATTTACAGTTATTGTGCCTTCTCTGCAATATCTTTGAGCATTAGGCTGAGCTTCAATAGATACTGTATCATTGCCTGAACCTGAATTTTTACTTAATGTAATCCAATCTGGTTTTGCCATTTTATTTATATTTTTAACAAGGGAGATTAAAACTCTCCCTTGTAAGTTACTAATCAATTTTAATCAATGTTCCAAGAAGTATTGGATTCAATCTGTAGACTCTTAGATTCTCCACCAGAATTAAATTCCATATGGTCAGGATTAACATCTACAAACTCTTCTACTTCAAGAGTAATATCTTTAGTTTCAGTTTGAGCTATTTTATAGTTTTCAGTATAGGTCTTATATCCCTTCTTAGATATCTTAATACTGATATCTGTATTATAATCTGCTGTAATGGAATTTTTAACTTCTCCATTTAATTCTACAACTGCATCTGCTGGAGTAGGATTTATAGTAAGAGTATATTTATTTGCAACAAGAGTTACATCTACTACAGTATCTTCATTTACTGTTTGAGTCCCATTTTTAGATTCATAATGAGGAGCTTCTACAGACCAAGTAACTTCTGAGTTCTTATCAACAATAATTGAATTAGTTGTTTCTCCATTTATAATTACAACTGCATCTAAAGGAGAAATTACATTTACAGTAAAATTAATTTTACCTTCACCTATTGCATCCAAAGATACCTGCATTGAGGTATTCTCCTCAACAACTATACTGCCACTTTTTGTTATATATCCACTTTTAGATACTTCCCAATTTACTGAAGAACCCTTCACTACAGTAACAGAGTTCCTGGCAACACCATTAAGTCTTACTATACAATCAGATGGAATAGTAGTTATAGAAAAAGTCACTTCTTCTTTCTGAAGCTCAGGAGTAATGACCATATCCTTGTCAACCAAAATAAACTCTTCATAAGTCTTATACCCATCAGCAGACACTTTAACATTGACTGTTGAACCATTGGTTACTTGCATTGAAGTCTGTACTATTCCATTTATAGTAACAGTTGCATCAGGAGTAACAGGATTTACAGTAAGTGTATATTTAGTAGTTAATATACTTAATGCATTATTGATATCTTCTAAACTCTTATCTATAGAAGCAAACTTATAATTAATAGTACTTATAAGAGAATTTATAGTATTATTAATAGCCTGTATATCCTGTTCTATCTTATCTGTCCTCTTTTCTAAAGCTGCAATTCTTTGTAAGGCGTCACCAATATCACTGTTTATGTTTTGCCTTACAAATGTGTAAAGCTGGTCTAAGGTCATTGACCTGTTTTTACCTTCTTTTACAAAGGCTATAAAATCTTTCTTACTAATAGATGTCCAATCATCCAGAGGTTTAAAATCTGAATCTTTTTTGCACATTGCAGAAAGCTTTTTTGATATTTCTTGTATCTGTTGTAATGTAAACATTTCTATTTTTGTTTATAAGTTACTTGCAATGTCCAATTATCATTAGACTCTACAGTAAGTGTTTGTGCCTCCTCATCCTGAGTATAATTCAAAGAGCTTGGAGAAAGTCTAATATAGGAAGAGGAGTTGTTTTTTAATAGATTTCTAAACATACTCATTTGAAAATCCCCCAAACAGCTAAATTATTCAAGACACTTACAACTATTACAGAGTTTGCTTCAGAAACTGGACTTTTACCATCTTGCCATTTGATAGTAGAATCTCCAATTACCTTGTGCACTGTCTCTCCTATTGTAATATAATAAATTACTTCATTAGTAAGAGAAGGATTAGAAGTTATCATATAATCCTCTGTAAGAGTAGGAACTTCATGATAAGTAACTCCCCCTCCAAACAATCTCCACTTCCCAGTGACTGCATCTACAGAGTTATTAGGGTCATATTTATATGTGTTCCTATCCTCTTCACAGAAAGATATATGTCCAGGGTCTAATGCAGATTCCTTAAAAGCTTTCATAGCTTCTAAAGTAGGAAAAGAATCTCTTGTAAAATTAGAAAGTCTTCCCTCATATTTTATATTAGATGCAAATTGTACTGCCATTATTTAACAAATCTAAATTTATAATCAGTTACTGAAGATGGATTTTGTAAAGCATAGATATAGTAATTTTCTCCATCAATTACCATTTCTGCCTCTTTTACAAAATCATCATAAGGCATTGAAGTGGCATCATCTAATACTTTTGTTAGAAGTCCAAAAGTAGAAGGATACGCATAAACTGCTCTCTGGTCTTCTAAATTATAGGTTAGAGTAGCAGAAGCAGAGGTACATACTTCTTTCTTTAAAGAAGTTATCATAGACTCTGTAATACTTCCTACAGAAGTTCCTACAGGTAAAGCACCATAATATCTATAGTAAGTCTTCTTGAAAGTAGCTGTAGTGCTTCCATTATAAGTCTTACCCTTGTAAACTACTACCACTCTATAAGTTGTAGTTGTAGTTACATCAGTAAACACTTTATAACTAGTTGCAGGGTCTACTGTTTCTCCATTTACAGTTACTGAATCAGGAGTTAAAGTCTGACCATTTTTCATGAGTTTCCAGGATACCATAACTGTCTGAGAAGTACCTTCATCATAGGTTCCCCCACCAGAAACTGAAAGGGTAGTAGGAAATACTTTTTCATCAAGTTGAGCAAGCAATTCATTCATTGAATTAATTTGCTCAGTGATTACTTTATTCTGAACTGGATTAACAGACTCTGCATTTAAGGCATCATCTACTGTAACAGTAGAACCTCCTTGTATTTCAATGTTTCCCTCACCAGTTATTTCTTGACCATTTATAGTCTTAAACTTTTGGTCAGAAATGGCTGTTTCCACTTCCTTTTTAGAAGCTAAGTCAGAAGTATCAGGAATATCACTCTTAAGAGCATAGCTTCCTTTTGGCTGATAAAGTTCCTGTGCTTTTGTTTCAGAAAGCAACCCTTCTACTGAAGGTATATCAGACTTTTTAGCATATTCAAGAAGTGCTGTATTTAAAGCATCTTCTGTAATATAATTCTTAAGGTCTGGAATTATAATCCCCAAGTCATTGAGAGTAAGATTTCCTTCAAGAACTACATTATTAATCTTAGGTTTATTCTCTAAGTCATTGTAGTCAGAAGTTCCTCCTCCAGAACTTGTACCTATCTTTCTCCATCCTCCATCATATATATGGAGTGTGTTAATATTATTGGCACCTGCTTTAACCCATAATACATAAGGAGTTGCAGGGGGATTAGTAGAAAATATAATATCTCTAATTATCATAGCTTAATTATTTACTACTTGCTGGTTTCTTGTTTATTTGTTTCTCCTTTAATCTGGCATCCTCTTCCTGCTTATCTCTCTGTGCCTTGAGTTTCTCCCTTTCAAGTGCCATTTTAGTATCAAATTCTCTTATCTGCTCCCTAAGTTTTGCAGCTGCTTCTTCAGACATAGGCTCCTGAATACCATCATTAATGTCTACCTCTGAATCCTGAAGTTTAGATTGAGCATTAATCTGAGCAACAAGAATCTTGGTCTCATTATCTCTCTGATTAAGTATATCTTCCTGCTGCATCTTCTGCATTTCAGTCTGCTGTTGCATCTGAGCCTGTTGCTGTTGAGCCTGAAGTTCCTGCTGCTGTTGCTGTTGAGCCATTTCCCTCATTGTCCTTTCATCATTCTCAACCATTCTTTGCTTTTCAGCAAGGGATGAAGCACCATATATCTTCATTATAGTTGAAAATGAAAGGGTCTGGTTTTGCAAGGCTGCCTGAGCAAGTGTCTCAAGTTGAGACTGTAACTTTTGAAGTCCTTCAGAGTTGTCTACTACAAGACCATAGTCAGCTTCTGCAAATTCATCTCCCTCTATATTCACTATCTGCATTGAATTGTCAGATAGTATATACTGGAACTTCTTACTTCTTCCTTTAAGGGCTGCTTTTGCAGTTTCAAGGAAGCACTCAAGTGCTCTCCTCTTCACATCATCATGTATAGTAAAGAGCCATTCTGTTATATGTGATGACTGAAGAGTTGCCCTCTCAACACCACCTACAGTCTCTCTATTGCTTATCTGACCTTCTCTCTGCCTTGTGATACCTGCAACTTCAGACATTTCAAGCTTGATAAACTCAAGAAGGTTTATATATTGCTGTATGTTATTACCCCAGTCAGCATCAATCACACCTGTAGAGGCATTATTAAGTGCTCCTGCAAGCTTTCCTGTTGCAGCACCTATATTTCCTTCTTTGAAGGAGTCTACTACAGCAATTCCATTAACCTTAGCATAGTACAACCATTTCTCTATTTCCCATCCTTTTGGAACCTTGGCAAGGTCAAGCTGTATAATCTTACCCCAGTTCTTAGCAATCATCTTGTTTAGTCTATCATGAACAGCATCATACATGTAGTTGTACTGCTTCATCATATCAACAAGAGAGAAAGGTCTTGATTCATTAAGGTTATATATAGAACCTACTATACCAAAATGGCATCTTGATGGATTTGAAAGCCTGTTGTACTGTACAACTCTTGGTCTCATATTAACATAGATATCCTGACCAATTTTAGTTCCTTCCCAAGCTTCATTAATCCAGAATGTCTGTTCTTCTTCTCCTAAGTCAGGATTACAGATATAAGTCTCTGGGTAGAAGTTGAAAGTCTCTTCACCTGTTTCAGGGTCATATGACTTTACCTTCTTTATCTTCCTTCTTGATTTCCAGTACATTCTTAGAACTCTGAGATTACCTGCAAGGTCATAAGGAAGAAGAGAGTTCACTACTGCATCTGAGAACAGGTTAAGTGGGTCAAAGTAGAAACCATCAGTAACTACTTCATCCCCTACCATATTATTATTTACAAATCCATACCTCTCATCTATATTGTCCATAGAGTCTGAATAGGCTTGACCTATGTGGTCAGGCAACTTTTCAATATACTCCATGTCCTTTTTAGAGAGAACATCATAGAAAGTATCTATAACCCTTCCTGGGCTCCAGTAATCTTCTATGATTATAATGTCTGCATCTTCTATCCTGTTGGAATAGCCAGACTTGAACACTCTTATCTTAAGAGGATTTACCCTTTCAATGATTGGCTCTCCTCCTACTATATCACACTGATAAATCTCTTCACCCACAGTCATGGCATCCATGAAACCATTGTTGAAGAGAAGAGGCATATTATATTCCTTTATATAATGATTGAGAAGAGCATTTGCTCTTATCTCTCTCATATCCTGCCACTGGTATGTATAGTAGTCATTGAGCTTCTCTAACTCCTGATTGAAATCTTCCTCAGAGAGTGAGTTGTCAGCAATCAACTGTTGAAGTGAAGCAAGAAGCTGTTCCTTCTTATGGTCTTCAACCTCTGACACAGCATTAGGATTAGTCACTACCACCTTAAAATCAAATACCCTCTTTGTCTCCTCACCTCTAAGAACATTTAGTTTGGAGTTTATGATAGGATAGTGCTGTATTCTATCAGGTATGTAGCCTACCTTTATACTTTCTGGGTTTATGATTGCTTCCATGTCCTCCATATGGAGCTTTCCATTAAGGAGGTCATAGTTTATCTTCTTATGTATTGTGCTTTTCCTTACAGGAGAGTAGTTGAAGAATGTCTTGGAATCTGCCCAATCCATACATTGCTTCCTCCACTTCTTTGTCTTCTGTGAGAAGGGCAGTTGTTGCCTTGGAAAATTAATAAATTCTGACATTCTTAGTTACTTTTTAACTGTGCAAAAGTAATAAAACTTATCCTATTAAACAATAGGATAAGTAAATTATTAAGGGTAGTATTACTTTTTGCTAAATTTCATCAATCTATCATCATAATTAATCTTGAAGAAAGGGTCATTACCTAAATAATCAGCTGACACCTTATCATCATCCCTCTTCATATCTCCCTGATACAGAATTACTCTCTCCTCTCTATACAGCATTACCATACCTAATGCTCTTACCCTATCCACATTTATATCTGGATTAAACAGAATAAGCTCCTTAAGGAGAGCCCTATTTCTTATTCTATAGAGATTGAATATGGTAGTCTCAACTTGCTCACCATCTACTTCCTGTATAACTGTTATTGGCTTAAGCAACCAATCCCTTATAAGAGTGTTAGCATAGTTGTTAATAGGAGCTGTTGCATTCACTCCTTTTGATTTATTACCTATTCCTATAACTTTTATAAGGTCCTTATCCCTAAGATATTCAGGAGTATCTGCAAGAAGGTATGTGCAGTTCATTCTTGAGAAGTATGCAAATATACCTTTCTTATTGTTCTCATAGAGGCACTTTGCATTATAGAACAGGCAAAGTTTTCTAACCATCTCAAAGTTATCATCAGCATGTGTTTTCCTTCCAGTATACTCTGCTACTATCTGGTCTGTCCATAGGTCAAGAACAAAGGTTGAAGTGAGAGAAAGTGTATCTGACTCATCATCATCAACAGGGTCATGACCTATAATATACCTGTCAGGAAATACCCTATCCTCTCTGTTCTTCTCTGGAAGATTGAATATCTCAAGTGCACCTTCTGCCTTATTATCCTTTAGAGGGAAATCTCTGATTGGCAAATCAGTAGTAGGACAGAACTCTACTTCTCCTTTAGCATTCTGTATCAGAGTACCTGTGTAGGCATCATCAAACTCTCTTGGATTATTATCCAACTGGTTAAGTCTTTCATTAAGGTCTGTAACTGGAAACAGATTACCCCTTGTCTTAAGGATAGCTTCCTGTGGAGTTATAGGGATTTCAGCAATTCTCTTGGTTATTGAGTTAATATCAGTAGAGTTGTACTTTACAAGATACCTATCCTTAAGTATCTCAAGAAGAGCTTTTGTTACATCTGAATTTCCATCCTTATCATAACATTCTGCCCTATTCATATAACCAGGGAAGAAGAAAGTAAATAACTTTCTACCCTGACCCTCTTTATCATAGACATTTGGAAGGTCCTGCATATTATATCCAAGAGGGTTATACATAATCTCCTGAGCTGAAGCAAAGTCAGACTCATTATCTCCAGCAGTACCATACATGAAGATAAGACCATATATATCCTCTCCATCCTCCACTGATGGTCTAAGAGTGTTGTAAAGACCAAGAAGTCTTGGAAATGTACCAAACTCCTCTATAAGATAAAGTACACCTCTTGAACCTCTCAACTTAGACTCATCATCCTTGGATGTGATGCCTATTACTGAGTTAAGAGTTCCCTTCTTTGTACCACTGTCAAGGTCCTGGTAACCCATAGTCCACTGAAGATTCTGCATGGTATTGACCAATCTCTTTGAAGGGAACTGGGTATTCTGAGCACAGAAGTCTATATATCCAGAGAACATGTCAAGTATCTGATTAGCACCTGACAGATATTTCTTTTCAGAGGCAGTTACAACACATTGTACTTTCTTGTTTACTTCAAGAGATTCCCCAAGTATGAACCTTTTTGCAAGAAGTGATGCACCTAAGTAGGACTTACCCTTACCTCTGGAAGCAAGCTCAGCAGCATGATGTCCATTGGCTCTTGCTTTTTGTAGATAATGAGTAAGATAGTAGTGACCTTCCCAGAATTTAGGAAAGTCTACAACCCTATTAGCTCTTCTTCCTCCTTTCTCATCCTTTCTATCCTGAAGAATAGGACAATAATTGAGAAAGAAGTACAGGTCACCAGTTATCCATTCACCGTCAGAAGGTCTGACATAACCTTCATAGCATCTTCTTATTTCCTCTCTAATCCACTTGCCAAACTCAGAATTTGGATTTGGATTAGGTCTCAAGTCTGTGAATCTTCCAGTCTCCTTATAATGTATTGCTGTTGGTCTGAAGTAATCACTATCCTCTATTATATGGGGCTTTGTTATATCAATTATAATCTTACCTTCTTCATCCCTTGGAAGGTCACAAGCCCTTGGTCTGTTTTCTGAAATCAGACTTCTTATGTAAGGAACATTATGAAGGAAGTCAAGGTACTGGTCTTGAATCTCCTGTGGTAATCCTTCTATAGAAGACTGAGTGACAGGAGTTTGATACTTATTAGTTGGTATTAATATTCTATCTTCTTCCATACAAATCCTCCAGCTAAATTCCTTTCTCCCCTCAAGCATTTTCTAATATAAGATGCTTTCACTCCAGTAGCTTGCTCTGCTTCTTTAGTAGAGGAGAAAGTTCTAATTAATTCAGTCTTATTGAATTGCCCTATTGGAGAAACTCTGTCTTTAATTAAGACTATCCTTCTATTAAGTTCTTCTGGATTATTATATCTTAGAAATATAAATCCCTTTGCTTGAATAACCCCCTTATAATTATAACAGCTAAAGTATATTTCAGAGCTACTTATACCTAAAACTCTCCCTGCCTCTTGAGCACTCTGAAAAATATTTATTAGCTCACCTGTTAATGAGAATTGGTATACTTTGTGTTTTGAATGTCCTGTCCTAAGTTTATTTATATACTCTTCTGTTATTTCTATCTTGGATGGTTTACTCTTCTTAGAAAGACTTAATTTTCTCTTAGATTGCTCAGTCCAGTGAAACCCTTTATTAACTTTACCTCCTGGGGCTATATTATAGGAGAACTCTTTAGAATCTGTTATTAGTTGCTTCTCCAGTTTCTCTGCTTCAGAAAGTGATAATTTATCTCTTAAAATTATATGATAAAAATTATCCCATCCATATTTAAGAATTGCATTATAAAACTTTCTACAGTTTTTATACCCTTCTCCATTTTTCCACCTGAGCTCTGGAGCTGAGGAAGTTATTCCTACATAAGTTTTCCCATTTACTTTATTTATATGGCAATAAACAGTGTAGTTACATCTTATATCCATCTATCACCTCCTTTCCTTCCTCTGACATTACCCACTTGAGCACCTCATATGTAAAGAAAGGTTCCATAAGGTCCCATATCTTGGAATCATCAGTTCCTGATGTATTTATAGACTGTTGTACCTTCAATACTGAAGTGTTCTTCCCCTCAGAATGAAGAAACAGTTCCAATGTAAGTTCCTTATATGCCTTTATCTTCAGTGGTTTGCTGGTCTTTCTTACAATGAACCTTATAAATGGATTCTTTGTTCTTTCTATTGCCAACCTTGTAAGTGCCTTTATTATCTCTTCCATTTTAACTTACTGATTTATAAGATTATACCATCATCAAAAAGAGTCTTGTTATTACCACCTCTTGCTCTTCCAGCCTCTTCAAGTTCCTTTTGAACCGCCCTTTCAGCTTCAGAAAGAGACTTAGCAAGTTCTGGAATCTGCTTTATAGCAGAGGTTATGGTATTCACAGGATATACAGGCTTGCCCTTATCATCCCTTTCATTAAGGTCTACGTTCCTAAGAAACTCCCTCAACTTGTCTATGGCAACTCTTGTATCATGAAGAAGCAGAGTAGAGGAAGTGTTGCATAACTTTGCATAGATGTTCATAGCCTCTTCAAGTTCCTTTGAAGGTTTGAAGTCTTCTGGAAGACCTTCCTGTATTTTTATCTCCTTTGCCCTTTCCTCTGGGTCAGTTATATACATATATGAACTGATTGGGTCAGTCATAAAGTAAAGATAACTTATCTGCTGCCAGAATTTCTCCTTAGTAGAAGACCTGTCCTGATTGAAAAGTTTCCTTATAGGTCTCACAAGATAGGCTTCATCTGACAGCTTTAACTGGTAGTTATCATATTCTATTAACTTCATATCTATAACCAATAAAAGCCAGTTTAACAACTGGCTATATAACTAAGATATTATCTTACTTGTTCCTGGGGCATAGATTCCAGCCTTAGCTGCTCTTGATTCTAATGTTTCCTCAGGGGTGTCATCCTCATATTCCTCTATAACAAAATCCACATCCTGTGTTTCAAGGAGCAAATGAGGGACTCCATCAAGTTCTATGATTGGAAGATTATAGCCAAGCACTGGATTGTCCTCAATAACTCCATCCTTTAGAGAGCCCTGCTTATGTTTCATCACTGCATATCTTGCAGGATTAATCATAACTATATCTCCTACTTTAAGTCCAGCAGGATTAGAACCTACTGCTACAATCCTTTGGTATTCTTTGACAGAACCTGCCTGCTTCTGTGCTACTACAAGACCACCTTTAGTAGTCTGGTCTTCCTCATATCTATCAAGTGTTGTCACTATTTTAGTAAATAGTGGTCTAATTTTCTTTATATTAAGCATTACTTCTACTCTTTAAACCATTGAGATACTTAAATCTCTTCTTCATTCCCAAATACCTCTCATAGGTACATACAAGTTTGCCCAATGATGGAACATTGAAACATGTCCTGAGCTCATTAAATTCCTCTTCAGTGAGGTTTTCCTTCAAAGGTAGTTCTGTGATTGTCTCTCTAATGAACTTCCAGAATGTCCTATAGGCTAAAGATACAACCTCTTCAGGTATTCCTGTCTCCTGAGAGACTTTCTCAAATATTGGCTTATAGTTCATTACTTCAATGTAAAGTACAACAGCAATTTAAATGAACCAGATTCTTCATCTATATTAGGTATGAATCTTGGATTTATCTTTCCATCCACAATTATCTGATTCTTTCTAAGTTTACCCATTATCACTTGAAAGTGAGGAAGGGTTATATTGCATTCCTCCCTCACTGCTCTTTTGGTATCTTCACTCATCAATACCTTATCAAGTATATCTGGGTCTTTAACTACCTTACTTAGTTTATATCTCTGCTTGACAAATGCAGTAGCCACATCCATTTCTCTTGCTGTAAGTCTATGGAATGGCTCAAGAAATTCAAACCATTTTCTAAAGAAGGAATCAATATTGCCTGGAACCATTACTACACTGTCAGGCTTCTTCATGATTATTCCTCTGCTTTAGATTCAGTAGTATCCTCTGGTGTATCTTCAGGAATAGTCATAAGTGACTCAATCTCTGCTACACACTTACCTACAAATTCATCACTGAACATATGAGGAACCTGCATTACCTTAAACAAATATTTAAGTCTCTCAAATGTATTATTATAATTCATCTCATTAAGAGCTCTTCTCAACTGCATATTCTGCTGTTGAAGCTGTCCAGCTATGTTCCTAAGTTCCTCATAACTGAGCTGCTTTGGCTGCTCAGGTGTCTGTGCTTTTACTTTCTCTTCCATTATACTTCTTCTCCTGTTAAAAAATTCCTACCATATTTCTGTTCATACATCTTCTCCCAAGTATGTATGTCAGTTTGACCAACTTCAGTACTACCACATTCATCACAGAAATCAAGATAATCAGTATCTATAGAATCATCTACTGACTTAATGTTAAGTGATAGACAATGCTTGCAGTAAAATACTGGTTCACTATTGAAATCTTGCTCTACCATATTACTCTTTTACCTGTGATTCTTTCCCAAATTCTCTTCTTCTCAATATTAGCCTCTCTACCATTAGTATGCTTCTTGTTGTTAAAAGGTCTCTTTGGGAGAATATAACCAAAGCTGGTTATGTATCCCTTCTTAAAGGCTCTCTTTACTGACTTAAATCTTTTGACACACTCAAAGTATTGAAGTTTAAGTGTGTTTCTAAGCAAGCCCTGAAACTCTTCCTCTGAAATAGGAGCAACCTCCTTTACATTATTCTCTTCCATTGCCTTGAAATTTAAGCATAATAGGTCAAGATAAACTGACCTCCTTCCTTAATAAGAGATACAATAGCATCTCTCTGTATGCCCAGTTCATTAGACTGTTTTACTATCTCCCTGATAGTATCACCATAGATGGCATACATTATTTTAACATTCTTATCTTCTCCCATAATATTGAATATTAATCAGTTGCGGGAGGGGGACTTGAACCCTCGAGGCTAAAAAGCAGGAGCTTATGAGACTCCCCAGATACCAACTTCTGACATCCCGCAATATTTATTGAGCAGTATAACTGATTTGAACAGTTACCTTGACTTTGGAAGAGTCTTATGCTACCCTTAACACCAATACTGCATTTGAGAAGCTTTGTGTGACTTTATCCTCTAAGAGGGACTCCCTGCATCACCACAGGTGTCTTATCTATTGGTACTTCTCTTGAACTGGTCTACCTTTTTCTCCAGCACCCTCCTTCATGTAACCTACTATGTAGCTGCAATTATTACTAAGGAGTTTCAGCCTGTCTCAGATTGCAGTCTGATTCACTGACACATTGAGCCTTCTATCGGAATTGAACCAATATCTACTGATTACAAATCAGTTATAATAACCTTTATACTAAGAAGGCAACAACACTCTTATAGTATGCTTATAAGCCTTAAGAGTTTATTGTGGGGATAGAGGGATTTGAACCCTCAAGAGACATGCTCGTGGGTGTTTAAGACCCATATGTTTACCAGTTTCATCATACCCCCAGTCCTTTTAATAGCTTCTTGTTGAATCACAAAGTTCAAACAAGTACTTGTACTTCCATATGTTGTGAATGAAAGTCTCACACTCTGACCTCACTCCTGCATATTCCACTGAGTCTGGAATTGATGAGTAGAATTTAAGGGTCAGGTTCTTTACCTCAAGTATGAACTCCATTGCATTAAGAGTGTCACTCTCAGTTCCAACTATCTTGTTTGGAGCCATGTGACCAAGTATTCCTTGCATCTCTTCTGCAAGAGAGTCCTGATAGTCACTTAAAATCTCAAGAAACTCATCCAGATATACATGAATATTCCTCTTTGGAGCTGCCCAGTGAAGATTCTTACATTTAGTCTTCCATCCTTCAAGTCTGTTTATAAAACTTATAAAGAATGAGAAGGTATCTGGGGTCTCATCTTTTGGTGCTTGACCAGGAGCTGGTATAGGGTCTAAAAGTAAATCTCCTATCATTTCTTCTGCAAATATAAGTATTTTATTTTAAACTTCCAAATAAAATTGTAAGTTTTTTAGTGGAGACTGTGGGAGTTGAACCACACTTTTCTGGATTTTCAGTCCAGCACATTTACCACCAATGTTAAGTCTCCATAGTGGGAGTAAAAGGATTTGAACCTATTTAGCCCTAAGACACCAGATTTACAGTCTGGCACACATCACCATCTGTGCAGTACTCCCAGTATATATAGTGTTTAAGAAAGTTCTTTTAGAGTAAAAAGGGTTTATCCCTTAAATGGGATAATCCCTGTAGGTGTCATAGATGAGCTGGCTGACCATCTCCTCATGGCACATTTTACAGTTTTAATCACTCTTTTCATAGAACTACTAATAAGTAGTGCTTCCAGCAGGACTTGAACCTACAATCCATTGCTTAAGAGGCAATTGCTTTAACCAATTCAGCTATGGAAGCATAGACTCCAGGGTAAGAATTGAACTTACACAAAGTAGTTTTGCGGACTACTGCATTAACCTTTTCTGCCACCTGGAGAATTAGGGTGTCTTATTGGAGTTGAACCAACATCATCTTGAGCCACAATCAAGCGCTCTACCATTAAGCTAAAGACACCAGTGGGCAAATAAGGACTTGAACCTTCATTTCCTGAGTATCAGTCAGGTTTCCTAACCAATTAGAAGATATGCCCATTATGGCAGGTCCTTAAGGATTTGAACCCTAATCAAGGGTTTTGGAGACCCCTATGCTAACCAATTGCACCAAGAACCCAAGTGGCTGGGGTAGAAGGAATTGAACCTTCATCCACAGATTAACAGTCTGTTGCTTGACCTTCCAGCTATACCCCAGTTTCAACTAAAAAAAAAACAAATGAGAAATGTGGACTCTTGGGGAATTGAACCCCAACTCTCTGCTTGCAAAGCAGAAGTGCTAACCATTATCACTAAGAGCCCAAAGTAGGGAAGAAAGGGCTCGAACCTTCATCTTCTACATCCCAAATGTAGCCAATTAACCAATTATTGTACTTCCCTATGCGGAGAGCAATGTACTTGAAACATATCCCCCTAAGAGAACCTCATGTTTAGCAGACAGAGCCAGCAACCTTACTGGTTTACTCTCCTTTTACATACAATCCACAATGACAAATATTATTATCATGAAAATTTCCAAATAAACCCTCCAGAAGTTTTAGAGTGTCCTCTTAAACAATCTGCAATACCTCCCTGCTTAATTCCTGTTTCTAATGCTACTTCAGATTGTGAATTATACCTCTTTATAAAGTTTCCCTCTAAATCATATTGAAACACCGGTTTTCTAAGTAAAACTCCCACTTTTCTGCTCTTGTCATTGTATGTATTATTGTAGGAATGATTACACCATTCTAAGTTGGTAAACACATTATTCTTCTTATTTTCATCCTTATGATTTACCTCTTTATAATCATTTGGATTATCTAAAAAGTGCTCAGCTACCAATCTATGTACCTTCTTATGAATTTTCATTCCAGGCTTTCTTAGATGTACCTCCAAATATCCTCCTCTGTATTCAAATTGCCTTAAAAGCTTATTTCTTTTAAGACTTCTGACCTTCCCAAAATTACTTACTTCATAATCTCCTTCAAAACCTTTTATAGGCTCCCAAACTTCTTCAGGTACATACAAAGAGCAGTGACATTTATTATCCTCCTTATAAGAGGTACAAGGACAGTGTTTATCTACTGAATTATTATGACATGGACATTCTCCACTATTCATCTCACATCTCCTAAGAATAGCATTTACAACTTTGTCATTAGGATTTAATTTCCAACCTTTCTTTCTATATATCTCTACCATGCGGAAGAGTGAGGTCCTGCCCCCCATACCCCTAAGAGTACCCTTTGTTTTCAAGACAAGGCTGAGCCTCACTCAGTTACTCTTCCATATATGCAGGCTATATGGGATTTGAACCCATCTTCTCCACTGTGACAGAGTGGCATCTACACCAAGCAGACCCATAGCCTATGGTACTCTCAGTAGGATTTGAACCTAACATTTCTGCCTTGAAAGGGCAGCATCCTAACCTTTAGATGATGAGAGCATATAATAGTTGGTATTCACAACTATTCTTAATCAGTTTGTTGAAGGGGAAAGACTCGAACTTTCATCTACCTGTTTCAAAGACAGGAATGTTTACCGTTACACCACCCTTCAGTATAAGAAGGACTAAGCCTTCTTAATAGTTTTCTTTGTTGCCTTTACAGGCACTTCCTTTACTACCTCAACCACCTTTTCTACCTCTTTGATAATATCTTTCTTAAAGAGATAACCTGCTGCAAATCCAGCAATCACCGAAACAAGGCAGGCAAGTGTAGCCCAGAATGGGAACAGCTTAATAAGCCCAAGTGACCCAACTACTACCACTGCCACAATTGCAAGTGCAATCCATCTTTTCTTTGTCATCTTCTCTTTATTTAAATTGTACTACAAAGGTAAGTAAAAAATTTGAATTATGCAAATATTTTAAAAAGAAAATAGAAAAATTACTTATTTTTTCTTACAATATTACTCATATATTCTCTTGCTCTTCCTACGTAAGGAGTTGAAGCAGGGACTTTTTTCTCTAATCTATCCCCTGCTAGAGCTAACAAGGTTCCTAATCCTCCTATTGGATTTGCAATAGGTTCTCCATTATATCCCGAAAATTTTATTAATTTCTCTCCAAGTTTTCCCAGATAAGGATAATTAGTTGAACTAGGGTCTGCCTCCTTATATCCTTTAGTACCTCTTTTTCTTAAAAGTTCTATTTCAGATGCGTCAAAATCTCCAGAATTTTCATCGAATCCTAAACTATAACCAAGTCCTGACCCCATACCAGAATTATAAGACTGTATGGTAGCATTTTCTATATCAGTTTTTGTAAGTCCAAGTTCAGGGTATTCCTCAGACAATCTTTTAAAATAATCATAATTTCTTGCTAACACTGCATATGCTGCTCTTCCTGCTAAAGTAGGATTTGAGTCTAACTGCTCTGGACTTTCAAGTCCTATTGCTCTTCTAATATAGGAAGGCACAGAGGAGTATTTCATTTTGGTAAGGTCTCTTGATTGTATTTCAGGTTCTCTAAGAAGATTGACCGCCTTTTTCCTTATCTGTGCAGATATAAAGTCTTTGAGACTTCCTGGGTTATCTTTAATTTTTCTATAGTCACTTTGCTTATGCTCCATAAAGAAAGTTTCCCTTCCTAATACGGCTATAGCTGCTTTTTCTATAAAATCACCATCAACATCTGGATAGAGTTCCTTAAAAGTAGATTTACTCTGGGCCAAAGCATCTTTATATTGAGAAAATAAAGAATTGTTTATTTCCCTCTTTCCTGTATTATTTCCTTTATTATCATATATAGGAATTTCAACTTCTAAATCACTTTTTATTGAATCATCAAATGGAAGTGTACCATGGACACTTACAGTATTTTTAGGTCTGGCAGCTACAGTGACCACAGGCTTTCCTCCTATTGACCCTGTAAGCTTATCTATTCTTTCTCTTCTTACCTTACTAAGTATATTATGTTCTATTATAGGAACTCCATCCTCTTCTCCTACAACCATTCCTACATGAGTATTATAAGTAGTTCCAGCTTCTAAGGCATCTGTCATATGGGATGAGGTAGGCATATATATACCTACAATATCTCCTGCCATTAATTGTGAATAATCAGGAGCAGCCTCACTTAAAGAAATATTAGTTTTATCTCTTAATTCTTTAGGTGTTTTAACATTATCAAATTCTGGAGAATCATATACATTAAATATAATAGTTCCTCCTGAATCTTCAATATTCTTCAACATAGTCCATGCATTTCCATAAACACCATTCTGTTTAGTATTTCCTACTACTGAGTCAAATTTCTTAGATACCCAAGCAGCACATTGGTCTATCATTCCTTTGGCACTAATCTCCTTTTTGAAAGGATTTGCTTCCCTATTTATATGCTCTACATATGCCTCTTTAGTTCTATTTCCATAATAGCCATCAACATTATAATCTCTCCAAAAATCTTTAAATGCCTTCTGAGTCCTTTTACCAATAAGTCCATCTATGTTTTCTTTTCCATTTTCAGCATATTCAGAAAGATAACCTTTATCCACGAGCATACTCTGTAATGCTGTTGTTGTATTTTTTCCTATATTATTATCCTGTTCACTCTTATCCAAATATCCCTCTTTTATAAGAACCTTTTGTAATTCTCCAGCAAAAGAGGATTTTCCTTTTGATAAGGTTTCATCAAACAGGCCCTCATTAGCAAGAATTCTCTGCTGTTCTTGTAGTTTCTCTTTAGACATTTTACTAAGAATACTATCAGCTTGCTCTGTTGTGATTTCTTTCCTATTCTTATCTATTATATCATTTGCTTTATTTGTAAACTCCCTTTCTGCTGGAAAATCCAGTATCTTATATTTTCTTCCTGAGGCAACAGTCAAAGGTAACTCAGAAACTTTCTGTCCTGTATATGAATCATCTTGTGGATTCAAAGGTATTGGAATTTCTTCTCTATCTGATGGTCTATTATATAAATATCCCATATTCCAATTATTCTGATTATTTTGAGTTGGAGCAGTGTTTTCCTCTCCAGAATATTTATATGCAGCATTATCTTTTAGAAGAGCTTCCTCATATATCTTCTTCATATCAGACAAAGAGCCTACTCCTGCTTTCAGAAATAGGCTCATCAAGTCTGACCTTTCTCTCATTGTAAGGTCATTCCACTTCATTTTAACTTTCTTCTTAATTTCTTGTTAAATACAAATTTAATCCAATTGTATCTTTTCCTACTCTTTAAGTAGTCAAGATTCTTCTCATTGTTGAATGCTTCCTCTTCAAAAGATATATCATGGTAAGCCTTATTATAAGGTGGCAATAGCACTTCTAAAATCCACTCTATAAAATACCATATATAAAAGAAGATATACCCAAGTTCCTTCATCTGTTCTGCATGAATAGACTCATGATTAATAGTTCTTGGAGATACATAAGGTTCAGGTTTTCCCTTCTCCTGTCTTACAAAGAGAGTTCCAAACAAATTAATTGCAAAGAACCCCTTGAAAGGAATAAATCTATTATAAATTATCTTCATGATATGTTAATCTATGCCCTGCGGGCAGCTTAGATGACATGTTGATTAAGCAGAATACCCAAAGACTTTGCAGTCCATTCTACTAATGGTTCATCATTATAACAATTTAAATATTGACCATTAAGGAAGATTAGATGAGCCAATTCATGCCTCAAACTATTCTCAATAGATTCTTTATTTATTGGTTTTCCATTAGGCCATTTGGTAGATATATATATGGTCCTTTTTAAGGGCATGATAACACCACCATTAAAAGCATCATCTGCTTGGTCTTCTAATACAGGAGCATGGTCTACATACTTAATATACCATGTGTCTCCAAAGAAATTAAACTTCTTGTTCTTAAATTCCATATTTCTCCTTATTCTACTGAGAGTTTAACTAATAGACCTATCTTAATAAAGAAGGGACCTAGGTGGCTCTTTTCCATCACCCTGGCTTGAGATTAAGGCTCTCAACATATATAGTCCATCCCCTGGTTATATAATATTAGTCCATCCCCTTTTATCACTGCTATAAAGCAGCCTTCTCATTACCAACCCTTGGTCAATATCCACTACTTTCTTGACTTGGTGAGAAGCAGTTCAGTCCTATATATGCCTTCCTACCTAAAAAGGTATCAGTATTCTCTGTATACTTGCTATTTCTACTGTAATTGCAAAGGTAAGTAAAATAAATGATAAATCCAAATAATTAAGGAATTATTTTTATAGAACCACTAAATTTTATTTTTTTTGATTTTTTTTTTAATTTTTGCTTGATTTCTATGGATGGGATATAACAACACAACACTCCCCCTGGTCATTGGGAGAATGGGTTCCCTCCCCCCACACATCAGTGGAACCCTAACACATAACACATCTATATCATGAAGACATTTCTTGGTAAAGAGGTAAGGACATACTCAGAGTCCTCCTGGAAGCTTGTGCCAGGTTCAGCACAGCAAATCAAGAAGGCAGACCTCAAGAAGGTCAAAACCATTGAGGTGAGATATTCAGAGGAGTATGACCACTTGTATGCAGTAGTCATGCTTGACACAGGCTATGTGTCATGGCAGCTTGACCGCAAGTTCAAGGGTGAAGAAGGTGATACCATTGACCCAAGTAGCTTCATGGTGTTCCAGCTCACCAATGGTGAGAAGACCATCACCAGATGCACAGGTAGAGTCATGTAGCACTAGAGAGAGACCAGCAGTAGCTGGTCATCTCTTTTTTCTAAAAAACAACACAACATTCTTTTCATTGTTTGGGATGAAACAATCCAATAAACAATAATTAGATTAATACTTACTAAACATTTTAATTAGAATATGGAATTAGCTAGGATATTAGGTGATATTCATGGAATCTTAGGGCTTATTGTACTTACAGGGATTACTCTACTATTCCTGAACCCTGATATATTTTCATCTAAGAATGATGAATCAAAGCCTAAATAACCTTTGATGTGTTATGTGTGGGAACTCTCAGTTTTTATACCTTATAATATATAGGTATAGACTGAGAGTTTAATTTCTTAGAGTAAAACAACACAGCATATTCTCCATGCTTTGGGACACAAGATATGTGGACCAACTAAGTTTATCTACAAACATTCAAACATTCAAACACTATGGGATTTTTGGACAAACTCCGTACTTATGCTGGCTCATGGAGTGAAGCTGGCAGAGAGAAACTCAGCAAGGCTGAGGTGGCTCAAGTTGAATCTGCTGAGGTAGTTGAAGGTCAGTATGGCCTTTCAATGTGCTTCTTGATGAAGGCAGGTGGTAAGAAATTCATGCCTCTCAGTAGGGATTCTAAGCTTGAGGAAGGTGATTCTGTAGACATTAAGTCTGTGGAAATCATCACCTTAGAGAGGGATGGGGATGATAACATCTACAGAGCAGATGGTATAGCAGAGTAACCATACCTCTTGACATTAGGACAGAATGGTCTATTCTATGACCATTTTGTCCTCTTGTTTTATTTCTCTACTGTGATAAACTTAGAGCAAATCACTGCATATTCTTGCAAAGATTGTCCTATTTTTAGTAACTAAATTACTCACAACTTACAATATTTTCACTAAAATGAAAACAATAGTATACATAATCAAAGGCATAATGATGTATTCAACTTTGATATACTGGATTTTTGCAATATGTCTTGCAGATTCTTTCACATCCACTGGAATACTAATAGTATTTGGGATAGGATTTGCATTAATCTACATATGTAAAACATTCATAACATCAGAAGATATTGCCATATTAACTGGTAATGACCCCAAAGAAGATAACAATGAAACAGTTTGAAAAGAAATCTATTCCTACAGAGGAAGTAAAGTACTCTGTAGAATTTCCTAAAGAGCCTAAATATACTCTTAGAAGAGGAAAGTTTTATAGCTTAATGTGTATTGCAAGGAAAGTAGAACATGAATAATATAGAGCTTTTAGATAATCCTTCTAAAGAAATAACCTCAGAAGGATTAGATTGGGAATCTGCATATAGGTGTCCTAATTGTGACTCTACATATGATGGATGCTACTGTCCAAACTGTAGGTATCATGAATAAAATAAAGAGAAACCCTTGCTGATAGATAAAGCTACTTCAATAAAAATTAATGCTTTATCACCTATTACAGGGTTTCTCTTTTTATCTTTTTCTACCCCATCTGGTAAAGAAATACAGCAACAATTTAATCAATAATATTATGAGACTATGTACAGTAATATTTCCTGAAAGCAGTTCATCAAGAACAAAGGAATACACATTTAAGATACCAAAGATGCTCTATGTGAGAGAAGGGGACATACTGAGAAATGTAAATTATCAGAATGCTCCTATGAAGGTAGTCAAAGTCTTTGATTATCCTGTAGACAATGTCTATAATGGATTTATACTCAAAGAGCTGAAACCTCTTGACACTCAGGTAGAGTCACCATCAACAAGATTCAACAACAACCATCAAACAAGTAATAACATGGAGAAAAGAAACATTAAAGTCTCTCTTGAAGAGGCAAGAAATTGGTATAATGGCAAAGACCAGACTTTGCGTAGACTGGCTCTTCAGGCATATACTGAGAATGAGCTAAGTGGTGAACCACAGACCCTTAAAGAAGTACTGGAAGCTCTTGGAGTACACAGTCTTCACCTGAACATGAAACTGGGTGGTAAAGATGCTGCAAGCACCATGAAACTCTCCCAGGAAATAGGCATAGACATAAGTAGTGAACTAACACTTCATATGAAACTGGCTTTCATAGCCAAGTATTTCAATGGTACATGGGAGCCAGATATGAACAAGACCAAGTATTTCTTGGCAAGGACTCATCATTCCTATGACCTTCCTAACAGCATCAGGCTGGATACTAACTATTGTATAAGTACACATGAAAGAGCGATGTATCCAGGAATAGTGTATTTCCAGAAGCAAGAAAATGTCAGAAAGGCATATGAAATGCTGAAGGCTGAAGGATAAACCAAGCTAAGACAAAGGGCTATTGCTGAATAGTGGAGTTACTTCACTGATAATGAAATAAGTTTTGGGTACTTAATTATACTCCACAAACTGTTGCATAGCCCTTTTTATAATAGGTCATTAGTACTAATCTCAAAAATAAAAAGCAATGAAAAAGAAAGATTTCGAGGCTCTTTCTGTTGATGAACAGAAAGAAAAAATTAACGAGCTTATCACCTCTTGGTGTAAGCAGGATTCAGACAACAGATGTGCAATAGTCATTCTGGGTGACAGGAAAGATGAAGAAGATGCAGGAAAATCTTCATGTGGCATGATAGGTCCAGGAAAACTCCTACTGGCATCCCTTGCAAGTTCATTGGACCACAATGAGGACCTCAAGGGGTTTGCAGCTTGTAGTCTGCTAGGACCTCTTGGAGCTATGTTTAACACATCAAAAGAAGAGGAATAGTCATGAAAAATAATTTGACCAAAGGTGAACAGAAAAGAGTAGATGCCTGCGAGAATGTAACCAAATGGGCTTCTGAAGACAAGAAACACAGAGGATGTCTAGTCATTGCAACAGATGAGAAATCATCAACATGTGCAGTGATTGGAGAGAGCAAGAATCTCATTGTAGCATTAATGTCAGCCATACAGAGTGCCCCTAATCTCAGGAATATTCTGTCTGCTGCACTGATGTTTGAAATGGCTATTGGCGGCTCAAAGAGTGATACTAACAAGGATAAGGACAAGTAGTCTGGAGGACTCCATAGCATAACTGGTTAATGCACTATCCTTTTAAGATAGGTTATCTGGGTTCAAGTCCCAGTGGAGTCACTGTTTTATTCACAAAAAAAAACAATGTTACGTAACAAAAAAAAAGAAGGAATTTCTCAAGGAGAAAAAACCTTCACGTTCACAGTAGTATCAACATTTAACAGGGAGGTGCTGAAATGAGCTATCAGGAAGAAATCAATGCTTTGAGAGATAAAATCTCACAGTATGAAAAACTACTTGAGAAGGTAATGGACGGCCCATTCATGGAAAGTGTTGTCATCTCTCAGTACAGTGGGTTGTATAGAGTTATGGTAAATGGTAATGAGGTAATCATACCTAAATCACCTAACCTTGCTACCAATCCAAAGGCAGGAGACAAAGTAATGGTAAACAAGAATATGATTATAAGTATTCTTCCAGAAGAACTCGAGAAACCAGTCAAGCCTGTAGAGTTTGACCACATCACATGGGAGCAGATTGGAGGTCTCAAGAGTCAAATCTCACAGATAAGGGATGCTATAGAATTGCCTATAAAACATCCTGACTATCTCAAGAGAATGGGTCTTGAACCATCAAGAGGAGTTCTTCTTTATGGTCCTCCAGGATGTGGTAAAACTATGGTAGCCAAAGCTATTGCATCAGCATTCCTTGAGGGTACTGAGTTGAATCCAGACTCTTTTATTTATTTGAAGGGTGGAGAAATGCTCAGTCCGTATGTTGGTGTAACTGAGAATAATATCAAGAGTATATTCTCAAGGGCAAGACAGAACTACAAAGTAAGGAAACAGAGGTCAGTCATATTTATTGATGAAGCAGAGGCTGTACTTAATGCAAGAGGCAGTAGAAGGTCATCAGATGTAGACCTCACCATTGTTCCTACATTCTTGAGTGAACTTGATGGATTTGAAAGTAATTCTACTTTTATAATCCTTGCTACCAACTTCAAAGATGCTCTTGACCCAGCAATCATAAGACCAGGAAGAATTGACCTTAGGCTTGAAATTTCAAGACCTACAGTTGAGGATGCAGAAGACATCTTCAAGATATATCTTAAGGGCAAACCTGTATCTGGAAATGTTGATAAGCTGGCTAAGAAAATATCTGAGGAAGCTTACACCAAATTTAATGGAAGATTGTCTGGTGCTCTTATAAAGGGTATTGTAGACAAGGCTTCCTACTCTATCATCAGAGAAGTAAATGGAGAACTAACTGAATCTATCTTAACTAAGATAATAAAGACATGGGAATAGGACAATTATTCAAAAAGAGAGAAGAACCTCAGGAAGAGGAGAATCTCAAAGAGATATTTGAGAACATAAAGTCTCAGGAAATACCTCATAAGACTGGAAAGAAGGTCATAAACTTCACCTACGTATCAAAGTGTGGATGTGGTTCCACTAGTGAAGGTGCCTATCATGCAATAGTCCCTGAAGACTATGAGGATGTAGAAAATGGTGATGTCATATATGACTTTGATGACATGGCGGCACTAGAGAAGGTAGCAGGGAGAATATATGAGGATAGGTACACAGGTTCTGTAGAAGACCACAATCCTGAGGGTTACTATGAATGGTGATTGGACTTATATACTGGCTGTAGCATTATGTGCAGCCAGTATATCCTATACAATAAGTGTTACAAGTATATTTGAATGGCTCAGAAATCTTATAGAAGACCACATAGGTGGAAAGATAGAAGAGCTTATTCACTGTCCTTATTGTCTGGGTCATTATGTAGTGCTGGTGATTATGTTCACCACAAGAGGTCTGAAATACCATCTTATGCCAGTATCAGGAAATATAATATATGATTTTCTGTTTACTTGGTTCTGCATAGTATGTGTACTCTCACTACTTCATTATTTTATGAATCTTGCTTATAAACCAATAGCAGAGAATGAGGGTTTAAGAGCAAGACTTAAGGCACAAAAACAAAGAAAAGATAAACAACTATGAGGTGGACAGTAAAAGAAGATAGACTTATTGCTGAGGCATTGGTCAGAAGTAATAATGAAAAAACTGTAGCTTTTCAGGCTGTAGCAAATACACTGGGTATTTCCAGAGGAGCTGTTGCAAGTAGATACTACAGAAACTTCCCTGACCTAGACCTGTTAGCAAGGGATATTCTTAAAGAGAGAGCATACAAGAATTATATGGAGGCTCATAAGCCTTGGTATGTAAAACTGCGGAATGCTATTCTCAGTATGTTTAACAAAAATCAAAAACCATGACTACAGAAAGATTTAGAATTACATTAAATTCTATCTGTATTTCAATAGTGGCTATCATAGCTATTTTTGCTTTTACTTGGGCTTTCCCTAAAAGTGAGAATGGAGAATATGATACTGCAACTGAATATATGAAAGAATTGCATGTAAAATATCAAGGTGTGAAATCAGACCTTGTAGATGCTACACAAAACTACATAGATTCAATAGCTCCTAATTCAAATCTTAGAGCTTTGATTCTTGTAGAAAAATGTGAAAAGTATAAAATACCTATTTCTTTTGTATTGGCTCAAGGAGAACTGGAAAGTAAATTTGGTACAACAGGATTGGCTTATAGGACAAACAGCATCTGGAATGTAGGTGCTTATGACAATTATAGTCTTGAAGATATTAAATTCAAGTACAAAAATCCAAATGATTCTGTTGAACCATATCTATATTTATTGAACTCCAATTATCTTAATGGCAGAACAATAGAAGATTTATTTGACTCCTTTACAGATATAAATGGAAATAGGTATGCTACTGATAAGTATTATGAAAGTAAGTTAAAAACTATATACACCCATATACTTACTAATCATAATATTGATTCACTACAGGCAAGACTTAACTACTATAAAGTGAGATTATAATGGACTATGGACAATTTGTATTTAGTGTACTGCTGTGGATGGGATTTGGTATAGTCTGTAAGATATGCCTCCCACCTTTTGAGAAGAAAACAGACAGACTACTGAAAATCACGAGTTGGGTCCTCACTATAGCCACACTTAGTCTATGTATACTTATTTCTTACGCGAGTATAGAGACAAGCATGAACAAGGCTATTATAGATTATGACAAAGGCAAATACAAAGTAGAACTAAAAGTCAGTGTAGACACTGTTAGAACTATCAAGAAATGTCCAGAGTTATACAAACGTACTGTCCCATATGTGGCAGAGCCACAGCCCATGAGATTTATACCACCAATGACTTGGGAGAAAGAGCAGGAATCACAAGATTCCTCAATGCCTTATTTACAGGTGGAATCTCTGAAATAGATAGACAGAGGGTATGTGAATGTCTGAGCTGTGGTAAGAAAAGACCTATTGGTGGGAACAATGGGAATTTAAGGTTTGGTATGTAAAATTATTTGGTAATACCAATTATTTTATTTACCTTTGTCAAACAATTAAAACATTAGTTTACTATGTCTAAATTGAATCCAAATATCAAGCCAACATCTAAATTTACAGATGAAAGACTTGCTGGAGGTAGTGGTGCTCTTGCTGCTAAGCAGTCAAACATTGCTCTTCTTAGAAGACTCACCTTGGCTAATCTTCTTTGGGAAGATGTTGCCTATTGTGATGGCAAGAAGATTGCTGAAGAGATTGAAAGGCTCATACCTCTATGTAGTGCAGAAGATGTATATACTGTTGCTTTGGCAGCAAGGACTCTACAGAAACTCAGGCACACACCTTTGTTTCTGGCATCTGAAATGTGCAAGTACCCTGAACATAGGCTATTTGTAAGAGACTTACTGCCAAAGATTATAACAAGAGCAGATATGCTGACTGACTTTCTTTCTATATATTGGAAAGGAGGAAAGAAGCCACTGGCTAACCAGGCAAAGAAAGGACTTGCAACAGCATTTCATAACTTCAATGCCTATAAGTTTGCTAAGTATGACAGAGATGCTGCAATAAAACTCAGAGATGTAATGTTTCTTGTTCATCCAAGACCTCATGATGAAAAGGAAGCAGAACTCTTTAAGATGGTTGCTTCAAGGACTCTTCCTGTACCTGAAACTTGGGAAACAATGCTCTCTGCTGGTAAAGATAAAAAAGAAACCTGGACTAAACTTATCACTGAAGATAAGATTGGAGGTTTAGCTTTCTTGAGGAATCTTAAAAACATGAGGGAAGCTGGTGTAGACAAGAAAGTAATAAAATATGGCTTTGAAAGTCTTAAGGCTTCAATGCTATTGCCTATGAATTTCTTGCAGGCAGCCAGAATGAATCCTGAGTTTGAGAGGGATATAGAAGATGCTATGATAGCTTCATGGTCTAATCTTCCTAAAGTCCCCGGCAGGACTCTGTTCATACTTGATGCTTCTGGTTCTATGAAGTATGCTAGAATCTCAAAAAAGTCTGAACTCACAAGGTTTGATGCTGCAAAGGCTATGGCTATGCTTGCTGCAAACCAGTGTGAAGACTTTGAGTTGGTAGTAACTGCTGGTATTGACTATACCAGAGAGCATAAATCAGAAGTAATCAAATACCCTTCAAAGGGATTCAACCTTCTCAAGCAGATAGATGAAGCAAATGGCAGGGTTGGAGGTGGAGGAATCTTCACAAGACAGTGTCTTGAGTGGTCAAGAGAACAGTTTACTGGAGAGTTTGACAGAATAATTGTATTCTCAGACTCACAGGACTGTGACTACTCAGACAAAAGAGTTCCAAAGCCTTTTGGAAAACACAACTACATCTGTGATGTATCATCTGAAAAGCATGGTGTGAACTATAGGGGTGCTTGGGATGCTGAAATAAGTGGCTTTTCAGAGAATTTCCTAACATTCATAGCAGCATATGAAGGTATTGAAAATACTTTTGATGAATGAGACAGATAGTAGGAAACATTCAGGGATATGATGTAATTTATGTTCCTGAAAGAAGAATCCTATTCTGTAAGAACACTGCTGTTCCTTATGACCTTCTTAAGGAGGCTGTCTATGGTGACATGGACAGATATAACATACCTCAGAAGAATCTGGTCATAAGGAAAAGTGGTGAAATTATAGAGTTTGGATGCTTGACAACAACTATAGAAAATGCCAAGAACATATTGGCAAGTATTTATTAAAAAAAAAAACAATGGAACAAACAATTATCCAGAGCACAAAGGATGTGCTCAAGAAGAAAGTAAATTTCTTTGAACAGCAGCAGAAAGAGCGTATCATCACAGCCTGTAAGTCAGACATGAAGTATGCAGAAGTTCTTGCATTCATCAAGAATGAGATAGAAATGTCTGAACAGGATGTATCTCTCAATTACAACATCAAATGTTGGAAGACTGACGGTGCATTCCAGTTTAACAAGGCTGTTGAAGAGATATTTGGCTCAGTAAGGGCTGAAAAAGATTCAGGTCCTTCAGGCTCTGGTAATATCAATACTTTTGATGTTATCCTTGCTGATGGCTCAAGAACAAAAGTACCTTTTGGTAGGATTTCATTGCCTGAACTTGGTGATAATTCCTATATAGAGTTGAATTACTCTAATAGTACTTCAGAGTTGATTATAACAGGAGTATGCAAATCCAAGTATCAGTCCATGATTGATGATATTGTGGACAGGACAAGGGAACTCCTTGCTACAAACTCTATCTATAAGAACCAGGCTCTTGAAATAACAGAGCAAGGCAGAGAGCCTAAGAGACTTAATCTCAACCATATAGATAGTCAGTTGATGGTCTTGTCAAAACAGACAGAGTTTGACCTTCAGCCTTTGAGGTCAAGAATCCTGTATCCTGAGAAATGTCTCAAAGCAGGCATTCCTCTTAAATATGGATGTCTGTTTGAAGGAAAGTATGGTACTGGAAAGACTCTTCTTGCATTCAAACTTGCAAGAGAGGCTACCAAGAACAACTGGACTTTTGTCTATCTTAAGAATCCTTCTCTTCTTGCAGAGACCTTGAGGATGGTGAAAATCATAGACAGGTCATGCAATGGAGTGATAGTCTTTGTAGAGGACATTGACCAGGTTACAAGAGGGGAGAGAGATGCATCTCTTCAGGATATTTTGAACACTCTTGATGGTGGTGATACCAAAGATATGAATGTCATTACTTTGTTCACTACCAATCACATAGAACTTATTGAACCTACATTCCTCAGAGGAAAGAGAATTGGTTCAGTAATTACTATGGACTGTCTTGATAAGGAGACAGCATTGAGGTTCATCAAAGAGTCCTTTAAAGATGGTTATAAAGTTGGTGAGCTCAAAGAGTCTCTTGACCTCATAGAGGAGATGGAGATAGCACCTGCATTCATGGCAGAGATAGTTGAATCTATCAAGAGTAAACTTATCTTTGCAGAGGACAATCTTGTAACTGATGAGATTCTCAAGAATGCTGTCAAGGCTTATGACAGACAGGTAAACCTCTCAAGAAAGAAGGATATGAGCATGACTCCTGAGAAGGAGTTCTATCAGAGTATGCAGAATATAATGGCTGAAGGAATCAAGCAGGTTCTTAGAGGCAAATAGGAGGGCATATTATGGAAATATATGTTAATCCAAAAGCATCTGAGTATATATTGAAACAGCCTTGGCTACCTCAGTTTATAAATAACTGTATAGCGGTGAGTGACTCCCCAAGAGAAATACTCGCCTATCTTCTTGGTGAAGAGTCACCTGACACTGTCAATGATGCCTTCTATTGGGCACGTACTCCTGAAGGTAGAGATTTCTGGGACAAGATTTATGAGGAGATGGTAGAGGTTAGTGAAAAAGAAGGCTGGGATGATTTTGGTGCCTATATAGAAATATAGTGAAAGAGGCAGCCTTGCTGCCTCATATGCCCCTATAGTTCAATGGATAGAACAAAAGATTTCTAATCTTCAAATGAGGGTTCAATTCCTTCTGGGGGTACATTTCTTCTTTTTGGGGGATGAACATGGACAGGTCTGCTGTGAAGTACACCTGTTTATAGGGAGTTAGCTTAATTGGTGAAAGCAGGAGTCTTATACACTCAAGACTAAGGGTTCAAGTCCCTTACTCCCTACTGATAAAGCATTACATAGTGCAGGGTAGAGTTACTTCAGATTAGATAAATGGTTATATCATAAGATTTTGGTTCTTAGTTTATTGGTTCAAGTCCAATATCTGGCTATAAACACTCTATCAAT
>ERZ1026772.216-NODE-216-length-45168-cov-12.934032_pt1 | contig 45168 bp, 34 predicted proteins | sample MGYA00380124_ERZ1026772 | MGnify/ENA primary metagenome ERZ1026772 (study PRJEB33269, sample SAMEA4719760) | human gut metagenome | biome: human-associated habitat; feature: organic feature; material: feces | place: Cameroon | collected 2013-10 ...
TTGCGAAAAAATGAAGTGGGTATAAGATGGAAAGACAATGCCCTTATCCGAGGAGATTTCACGGACGCATGGTGAAGATGAGGTATTCGATGTACCATGACGGAGTAAAGCTTGTCGTGAGAAGTCAGCAGAGGTCATAGTACCCAAGACACGGGTTGTCTATAGGGAAGGACTGAATCGTGCAGTACAATAGTAAATGACTGCTACCTTGAGAGTCTTTTGTAGTCAGATGTCCGAAAAGGAACTCTCTATTCACACGATAGGACGGAATCCGACAATAGAATAGAAGTGACGTATCTCGAAGGGATGGCTGAAAACAACTTGCCACACACCGCAAGGCGTAAAAGCACGAAACCACCGTGCATGAGGTTCCGCATACGGCGGTTCCTATTTTGGGTGCCATTCGAGATATTCACCCATTAAAGTAAGGCGTATTAGTCAAAAGAAAGTACCTTGATAAATTACTTGAGATGGGAGCAATCTTAATGACGATTCCAGACAAACCAACCAGTAAAAATCAGAAATACATTCTTTCAAATATAGGATATGAAATTGTCCATAAGCAATAATGGAACGATTACATTAATCGTGGGCGCTTGTAAACCAGTAAAATTCACATGCGTTTACGTGAGAATTCCGTAAACCTTACATTAAAAACTGCATCGCAGTCGCACTAATTTGGGTGTTTTGGGATATAATAAAGAATGATGGACGTGATTGAAGGCATTTTGAAATGCCAAATTGGCACTTCATACTGGTGAAATGGGTTTGCATAATTCAAAGCATTCAAAAATCATCAAATTCTTTCCAGTATTTGCAAAACTGGAAAGAATTTGATACAATGATTGCCCATAAGATATATCATTGGGATAGCAAAGAGTCTAACCCTTCTCCTCTAATATAAGCCCTTTTCACTTTGTTTAATGCGATCTCTGTTATAATATTTTTTTTCAGCAAGCCAATGATGTCGCTTTTTGCAGTGGTTGGGCTAATTCCAAATTTTATCTGCAGATCTTTTATCGTTATTAATGCTTTAGGATCATCCGCATAGAATTTAATAATTTGTGCTTGACGTTCATTGAAATCACCCATGCGCAAATATATATATGCTGCTTTTTTTTCGTTTTGTTTTCTCTTGATATAATCTTGTAACTGCTTAAAAGATTGTTCCAACACTCTTAGATTGTACGAAACAAAGTAACCAATATCCATGTCATCAGCCTCTGTGTATAAGAACGCTTTTTCATAGGATTTTTTTGATTTGGCAATAACTCTTGAGATGGAGAGGTATTCTGTCAACCAGTATCCTTGTCTTAACATGTACCAATAAAACATAGCTCTAGCAGTACGTCCATTACCATCAGAAAAAGGATGGACATAGGATATCATGAAATGGATGGTTATTCCACGAATGATAGGATGAATAAATTGTTTGTTGTTTTTTTCATTAAAAAACTCACAGAGATCATCTACAAACTGAGGAATTTCCGTATAGGAAGGTGGCGTATGGACAATTTCATGCGTGATACCATTCTCTACCACAACGTCATTATTATTCCTAAAACGTCCTGCGTCATCAGGATTCTGCATGGTTTTCTCTGTCATTAGACGATGTATCTGCAATAACAACCCTTCGGACAAAGGTTCATCTTTATGGTCAACAATAAATTGAATTGTTTGATAGTTATTATGAATCATTTGTTGGGATTTGTCTCTCGGAGTCATTTTCTTCTTAAGCATTTCTTTGGCGACCTTTCTTGTTGTTGCGGCTCCTTCCATTTGACTGGAATATATGGCTTCTTCCATTAACGAGCTAACAAGATATTGTTCCTTATTTTTGGAATCAATAGTTGAGTCTGCTCCCCAACTTCCTCCCCAAAACATGTCAAATTCATGACACATTCTCTGCATCATATTTGTCAAACTCAAAATCACGCCGTATTTCCCCCATACTTTCACCATACTTTTTAGTCTGGAGGCTTTGACAAAAGTCCACAGTCTCGTAGGTGTATATCCGGCAGGGCACTTTTTGTATTTTACAGTATCCCAATAATCGAAGGAATTATTGATTTTTTCCACAATCTCTTCGATTTGTATATTTGGAGGAGATGTTATAGCTTTAAATAAATCTTCCTTATTTATTTCTGGAGTTCTTTCAATTACCATACTATTGATTTTTTGCGCAAAGCTATCAAATACTTTCCAGTTTTGCAAACATTGGAAAGAATTTAGTGGTTTTCCGTTGGCAATTTTAACATATAGCCTATGTTGCGCAATTTCCAAGGAGTACATTTGTTGTATTGGAGTCCATAAAATGAGTAGAACACAAAATTAGTTCCCAAAGAATATTGTATCTACTGAGCCAAATAAAATCATTGATAGGTTTCGCGGACAGCACTCCCCTTAGAGTATGCAGGAACCAGAGAATACATATCCACTAAGGGGCTGGTGCTATTGTGCAATATATATATCAAGTATTTTGACGAATTTTGTATAAAGGTTGTACATACGATGGCTTGAACTTAATGTTTTGAGCACCACTAAGTTACTAAAAATCAGCGATATGTACAACTTTTTACTCATATTTATCAACTTAAATTAATTCCGCCAACGGGTTATTCTATGTTAGCTATGTTTAAAAGTCACATAATACTGACCCTCTTTTTCTTCCACCTTACTGATATAATGTCTTTTCCCTTTCAGGTAGTCCAACAACGTGAAATTATGTTCGTTTATATCAAAGCTAGCCCAACCACGAGCATAGGTTAGTTTGTGATACTCACCTCCTAATCCATCTAGAAGTTTGTTTTCTCGTTCAGTATTATACTCCCATGCAGAATTGCACTTATTAATGAGGGTTATCTTTTGTTCCCAACTATCTCCACCTTGATAAATAGTTAATGCAGTTACTACTAAATCCTTGTTAGCCCCGTCAACACCACACTGGTTATAATAGAAGCAAACTAGTTTGGCCAACTCCCATGAGTCCGGACTTTCTTTCGTTATAAACAAACATTCATTTAGGAATCTTTTCTTTTGCTCCAGAGTCAACTTGCTATTAAGGATGCGAATACCCATACTATTCCTCATATAATCGTCCCACTCAATAGTTTCATCATCCATGAGTGTATCATAGTGAAGGATGAGATAATCGTCAGCAACTTGATTAGAGCAATTAAGGTTCAAATGCTTAAATATTTCGGGATCCGCATTTACTTTTTTCTGTCTTACAACTTCAGCGATTCTTTCATCATCCATCTCCTCAAGCTCCTCCAGAGTGAAAGGCATATCAAAACTACGCAACAACTTAACAAATTCATTCATCGGTTGTTTCTCACCAGTAAACAATTGTTTATGCATCAACGTTACCAAGTTCTCATCCCCCGCACACCTTTCTTTTGACAGCACGGCAGCATGTCTTGTCAAATATTCATTCAGAGTATCATCCAGAGTTCCTAACACTTGATAAGCGCCAAGGACACAATGCCATGAAACTGCCAGTTTATCCGCAGCCAGAATCAAGCCCACCGCTCTTTTGTCAAGGTTGCTTACATCATCAAAATTATATAATTGCTGGCTAAGATATTGTGTTAACCATTCATCTTCGCCAACCGCCTCCTTTATCATATACAACAGTGCCTCTCTACTCTCTTCGTTACAACTCGTTTCAAACCTTGTAGCGATATCCTTTTGATTATTTATCAAGTATTTCTTCAACTTGTCATTTGACAGTTCAAGAATTGTTGTCATTGGTTTCTTTATCATGCTATCACCCAAAATAACACCCAGATTCTTCTTACTAATCACGAAACGTTTATTCGTTAAGCAATAATCATACAAATCCTGAGATTCCTTGTTGGGTTTTACAAGTGTTTCAAAACGCAGATCGTACATATTTATGAACTTCTTTAGTTTGGCTAGCTTATAGAACGTAATACTAGAATGCAAGAACTCATATTTGCCCTCAAGGTATTTTATCTCGTCATCACTCAGTTTTATAGTAATAGGCGCCTCTCTAAAGAAGAGTTTCAACAATACATCACTATTCTCAGCCTTTTCTTGTCCTTTGATGACGTTAACACAAGAATCCCAACCATCAAATACACGTGTGAAGAACTGGTCGTTAACTTTTTCCGACATCTGGAAATAACTCACGATAAACTCAGGATTCTTTCGAGCGGTTTGAATGAAACTCGTCAGGAAATGTTCTTCCTTATTATCAAGCAAGTAGTTCAGAATATCATAGTTAAGGATACTATTATTCTTAAAATCCTCAACCCTAAACTTGCGAATTACACTTTTGACATTATTTAGTTTCTGATCAAATGGTCGCTCTGTACCTTGCAACACTGCATTGGTAAACTGATAATCGCTCTCAGAAGTTGCCCCTTCGTAGAATTTAGAAATATAGAGATAGTAATCTTCAGTGATATACCCGCCATAAATCATGGTTAATAGAGTATCTACCATTTCATAATTCACAGTTTGAGGCTCATTTTCTTTGGCCGGATACTCTTTGGCGTATATCTTATTGAAAACCGCACGGGCCTTTTCTCCACCTATTTTTCTTAAGACTTCCCGCAAAGCAGTATTCTCAATTACTTTTATCTCCTTTTCGAGTTTTAGCCTTTCATCGTTGCTCCTATTATATGCTTGTGAAAGCTCATCAATGGCCTCATAATAGCACATGTCCTCCGTAACCTTCTTCTCTATCTCATCAAACACGAAATTATAGGTCATACTGCCAGTTTCCTCACGGTTATGGTCGGTATAAGTATATCTATCAAACTCATCGTTAATAAACAGACCGAAAAGATAATCCCTACTTGCCACCTGTCCCAAGGTATAATCATACCCATCTTTTATTAGACTCGTAACTTCAACCTCATCGTTTAGTTTTTCAAGGTATTGTTTTCTAATATTGATTATCTTCTCTCGTGCCTCATTCATACTCTGAATTGAAGCATTCGCTTTCTCCCTTAATTCCTTTGTCTCGTCTTCACTGAATAATGATTTGTTCTTGAAAATCTTATAAAACAAACCCTTCTTTAAATATGCCTTAGCAAAATCTTGCGGGAATAGATTTTTATAAACAATAACCGCAAGCAGTTTTTGTTCATAGTTTTCGTCATCGCCACTCAAATGCGTCTTTAGGCTTTTCTGGAAAAGCGTATATTCATTAACTATGTTCTTCAACTCACGCAGTCCCGACACCCTGTTCAACAACTGTTCCAACACAGGTGTCTCTACTGTTTTGAACAGACCTTTATTCTTATACTGTTTTATCAGATAGTCGGTCACATTGTAATGATCCACAACAGGGACAACAGCTACAATATAGTCGAAACATTTTGTGCGCAACTCTCTCGTAAACACATCATCCCTGATGGCGTATATGAATCTGACAAGTCTCTTCTGGGACTTGAATGTTTCCGACTCATTAATCAGCATGTTCAGTTCCCTAATTTTTAGGAAAAGCCTGTCTGAGTTGTCCAGTCGATCCAAATCCTCAAATAGAATATAGTCATATTTGTTTGACTGGATGATATAGACTATCTCATCCAGATACCTGTTGAAGACAGAAACTTCAGCATCCTTAGATGCCTCTAGCTTGACACCTTTTGCTTCGACCTTAACACTCCTTATCTGATGTAGTTTAGAGGCCAGCATCTTCCCTACTTCCCACAGATATCGAATCATATAAGCGACAGCCACCGCATCTGCTATCAGATTTATCCACCAACCAACTTCCTTATCAAACAATTTGTGATAAGCATCATAGAAACTGTCTATCTGGAAAATCGCTGGTTCAAAGGCTATGATATAACATACGAATGCAATGAGGGTATATGTAACGTATGAACTGAAATTAACTTCTTTTGGCTGGCGTATCTGTTTAAATCCGGAATGAGGTATCTTTGCCTTGTCACATTTATAGAGAAGGTGCTGGACTATCTTGTATTCGATATCATCCGAATACAGATTATCTCCAACGGGTTTAGTATCAGCTGGCAAAGAGAAGGTTGACATGGAGATACGAAGCACTTTATCGCCAATCCCCATCTCGTTGATGCAAGTATTGGCGACAGAGCTCTTTCCTGAACCATAGTGCCCCGTCACAGCAATGTTTCTGGAGTCGCTTTGCTCTAAAGCGAACTTCAGGTCATCCACGGCAAGGTGAGATGTGTCACCCGCAGGTATGTTACAAGGGGACAGAAGAGTTCGATATTCCTTAGGAATCTCTTCGACCTGAACCTTATCCACTTTTTGTTTTTTAGTTTCTTCTACCTTCATTCCTTAATCTATAACCTTTAATTAGGTATAAAGTATCGAAAAACAACATATTCTCAAAATTACAATTAGCAAAAATAGAGATTCTTTACAAACTTTCGCCAATTAGTCACACCTTCATCAGCCACTTCCACACCGTTACCACAGGTATTCCCTCCTCTGTGCCCTCCTCATCATACGTAATCAGCAGGCACTTCCAATCCTCGTGCGCCTTGGCATATTTCGCCAATGGTGGCACCTCCCTGTTGTATGTGGTCTCATCCTTGATGCTATAGGACACCTGTATGGCCAACTTCTCTTCAGGCACTATGAAGTCTATTTCCTTCTCAGCGTTTAGGAAAAACACATTCTCCTTGCCAAATCGTCTGCACAACTCCACCGCTACCATGTTCTCCAGTAATGATGTCTCTGAGTTCATCAGAAACAGGTTCAGCAAGCCGTTATCGATAAAGTAATACTTCTTCTGAGTCTCTTTCTCCGTCAGCTTTCCAACCTCATTCTCCATGGGCAATATAAGCCAACTGTCAGCGGCATACCCCGCATAGTCAATCGTAGTAGGCACACTGATAGGTGACCCCGTTGCCACAATCACATTCTTCAGCCTGTTATACGACAGAGGTTGCTTCACGCTCTCTGCCATTTTCTTGATCAGGATGTTCAGCACCCTGTCGTTCTTAATGTTGTTTCGCGCACAGATGTCACCCAAGTAGATTTTCTGGTAAAGACTTGAAAGCATTGCCCTTTTGTTCTTAAACGACAGGATTTCTGGCAGACCTCCGTAATAAAAGTATTCATTCAAATGCCGCTTCACCTCACTTCTTTGGATAGTGTCATACTCCCAATGCTCCTTCAGTTCTACCTGCTGTGCTGCCAGATACTCTTTGAATGAATATGGGTATGCATCATAGATAAAGAACCGTCCGCCCAGCGTAGTTGCCACCTCTTTGCTCAGCATCTTCGCATTGCTGCCCGTCACATACACCCTGTATTTCGCATCAGCCAATCTCCGCACGAACTTATCCCAGTGAGGAATGTTCTGCACCTCGTCCAGAAACACCACCGGCTTCTTACCATACAGTTCCAGATGAGCCTCTAACAGACTGTTGAAGTCCTCCGTCTGGAATTCCGCCAGACGCTCATCCTCAAAGTCCACAAACAGAATCTCGTCCCATCCCTTTCCTGCTGCCTGCAACTGACGCACACGCTGATACAGCAGGTACGACTTACCCGCATGTCTCACGCCAACTATCACATAATTGCCATTCTCTTCAAAGTCAGTGGGACGGTTCACAATCACCGCCTCATCCACTTCGCGCTGCTTACTAATTAGGCACTGTTTGATGACATCTTTACTGATACTCATATAAATTATATTTAATAAGAGTTGTGTGATTTTATAAAGTTTGGTTTACAAAGTAAGGTATTTTCTGTAAAACAGAATTAATAAACTCTGATTTTTTACTATATTTTCACACTTTTTTATCACAATCCATGAGTTTTTGCCATTCTTGGTCAGGGTTTACCTATTGTATTGTGTCAAATATGTCTGTCAGATACGAAACGATTCTTCTTCCACGTTGCCACTTTGAACTCAGGTTACTAATTATTTGTCCTTAAGTTATTCGAATAGTTTTCTTAAATCCATGTTCAAGAAAACTTCTGGGGAGATACCTTTCTCGCCTACGATAAATACTGCCGACGGATGGAATAGATTGCGGAAACGCTCTAAGCCCGTGGTATAAGCCTCTCCATTACTTTTTACTTCTATAGCTATGAATTTCTTATTCTTCTTGAGGATGAAGTCAACCTCGTCGTTGCCTTCTCGCCAGTAAAAAACTTCAAGACGATGGGTAAAAGCTTCGCTTAATATGTAGGCTCCTATGGCGGATTCAAAGAATTGTCCCCATTGCTTACTATCAGAAACGGCTTCTTGAAATGTTAATCCTAATTGAGAACTCAATAAGGCATTATTGTACACTTGGTATTTAGGAATGCTGGCACGTTTGCGGGCTACATCTATAGAGAATTTCTGTAGTCCCGTGACAAGTCCGCTATCGCTCAAAAGATTTAGATAGCCTGCCAATGTAACTGTGTTGCCAGCATCTTGCAATATTCCCAGCATTTTTGTTAGAGAAAGTATCTTACCCGAATAAGCTACGCTCAATTCGAAAGTTTGACGAAGCAGAGCAGGCTTCCCTATTGGAGAATCCATCAAGATGTCCTTGTTTATAGTAGCATCAATGATGGCTCCGCTAACATAGTTCTTCCAACGTTCTTCGTCACCAATAAGCATGGCAGCTCCTGGGTAGCCTCCAAAATAGATGTATTATATATCTTTCTTTTGTACATGGTCTGTTGTTTATAGATGATGATGTGATATGTTTAGTCTTGCTATATTTAATGGGGGCTTTCAAGTTATTTTACTCAGCATAATGAATAATTTTACTCAGTCGACTGAGTAATTTTACTCAATGGACTGAGTAAAATTCCATCTTTCGATGGCAAATATAGGACTTTTATCTGAAATAACCGCATCTGGTATGTATATTTTTGATTATTGTACAAAAGTATTCTCTGAAATTACTCATTAAAACCCAAACAAAAAGCATTCAACTATAATCAGTGTTTAAGCATATTTATTCAACAGAGTTTGGGGATAAGGCGAAAATCATTCAACCAACCTCAGGCTTACAGTACAAATCCATTCAACTTTTTCTAGGGTAGTACAGACACATACGTTTCGCTTGGTGGCTCCAATGGGTGTGCTGACCAACTTACGAATTGGGACGGAACACAAAAAGTGGGATTGGGTGCGGTTCTAAGAAAAAGGAAGTAAAAGAGGTAGAAACCTCAAGAATGGGACACTAAGAATAAGTCGTTTCCTATTACTTGCCTATTTATCTTTCTTGCATACATATTATTATATAGCCCATATGGCGTAATGAAGGTTGGAATGAGAGTTTTGGTCGTCTTCGTCACCTTCTTAAACACATTTAAACGGTGTGCCAGGTGGGTATCGTATGCCTTGCTGATTTCATATTCCCCATTACAATACTTCATTTCGCAGACAGAAATCAATCTATCAGAACGGTCTATCAGTAAGTCTATTTGCGTTCCATGTTTCAAATCTTCGTCAGTCTCCTCATCTGCCATGACTTTTGCAGTAGGACGATAAGACCATGAACAAGGAGTGTTGATGCTACCGTCTATGCCCAAAGCCTTGACTATTTCGTTGATGTGGTGAAGACATACGATTTCAAAGGCATGACCACACCATGACTCATACTCAGCAGTGGTCTGCATCTTGACCCAATAGTTATCGAGGAATGAACCCTTGTTGTGCATGAATTTGAAATAAAACAGGCAGAATGGGTCTGTCAGCTGATACATCATGTCTTTCTTCGACTTGCCGAATGGGGTATAGCTTCGGATGAAATCACATTGCTCTAACTCCTTAAGTATCAGACTAAACCTTCCGTTGTTAGCCAATCCTGTAGCATCTAACAAGTCAAGTCGAGTCATACCCTTTCCCTTATTCTTTAGGGCAGTAACTATGGCAAGATGATTGTCGGCTTTCTTAAAAAGCGAATTGAACAGACGGTCAAACTCTTCGGAGAGTTCTCCGCCACGTGTGAAACAAAGTTGCTGAATATTTTGCGCTACGCTTTTGTTGTTCTCGAAAAGAGACAGGTAATAAGCCACACCGCCCATCGCCATATAACACTCTATGATTTCAGGTCGCTCATAATAGAAACCTTGCGATTTAAAATACTCTTCAACCTCATGCAGCTTGAATGGCGAGAGCAGGATATTGTGAGTAATGCGATTGTGTAGTCCTCCTCGTGAATTGATAACATGATTAAGCATCCAGGTGGTAGCACTTCCGCAAGCTATCAGTTTGATATCGCTACGGTAGGAAGCCCAATCGTTCCAAAAATGTTCTAAGGCGCTGATAAAGTTGGATGCATAAGTGTCGAACCAAGGGAGTTCATCGAAGAAGATGATTTTAGTTCCGTCAGGCATCTTTTCCAATGCTTTCTGAAGAAGTCGAAAGGCTTCCGACCAATTGGTAGCATCTGTATCTATGCCTAACTGGTCGTTAAGTGCGAAGCTGAAATTTGCAAGCTGTTCCTTGGTAGTTACATTGTCTTTGCCAGTTACACGGAATGCAAACTGATTTTCAAACAGTTCTTTCACAAGAAAAGTTTTGCCTACACGTCGTCTACCATAGATAGCAATAAATTCAGATTTACGACTTGAACTATAGTTTTCAAGCTTTTCTATCTCAAGTTCTCTGCCTATAATATTCTCCTTCATATCTATTTCATATTAATGGAATATGTCGCAAAGTTACAGAAAATACGAGATTACGACAACTTTTAAACAAGAAATCTGTCGTAATCTCACTTTTCCATTGAGATTACGACAGATTTTGATAATAAATGCCCAAATTAAAGACTTTAAAATAAGAAACAAGGCATTAGTGTCCAATAAAAATTGGACACTAATGTTCTCTGACTTGGAAGTAGTGGCATTATCCCTGTCGGCATTAAGGGCAGAATTGATGCCAGACGGCAGCCTAATAAGTTCATGTCGCAATAACCATATTTCAGTTTTAACCCGAATCGGTCATTAGGGTTTGCTTGGATTTTGGTATTTTAGAAGAGTGGATTTAGTTTGTCTTACCCGTTGGCGGAATTAATTTAAGTTGGTCGATATGAGCAAAAGTTGCCCATATCGCTGATTCTTAGTAAAAACGAGAATTTCTGAAAAACTGTCAGATTGTCTGGTTTTTTGTCGTAATATTATGGAAATCAGATAGTTGACCGCCAGGCAATTGTCAGCCTATTGTCTGGATGGTTTGCTGATGAAAAGAGAAGGTTCGTTGGAATGTCATTTGGCAGGAGCCAGAAATGACAGACGTATGGAGACGAGTGGAAGCATGTAAGGAGAAATTTTCACATTCATATTTTCTCCCCTATTTTTGAATTTCCAAATTTAGGGAAATAAAAGAGTGAATAAGTTGCGTATCTGATACTATCAAGTCGTGAGAGTGTTAAAGATGAGATCTGATTTGATGAAAAACCGAATTTTTGTATCGTAGTTTGGAAACAAAGCGTTATCTTTGTACTGTAATTCAAAACAAAATGGGCATCAACAAGCTAAAAGTGGTGTTGACAGAAGAAGCACAAGCCTTTTTGGATGCGCAGCCATTCAAAGCTCAGCAGAAGATATACTACAACATCTTCAAGGTTGAGGAAGGAGTGATGAAAGTTGACATCTTCAAGAAACTGGAGAATACCGAGATATGGGAGTTTCGAACTCTCTACAATGGTATATGCTACAGGCTTTTCTCCTTTTGGGATACTGAGGAAGAGACTTTGGTTATTGCCACACATGGCATAGTCAAGAAAACTCAGAAGACACCACTAAAGGAAATTGCCAAAGCAGAAGAGATAAGAAAAGAGTACTTTAATAATAAAAATAAATAGCATTATGGCACAGATGAAATTGATACCAGCAGACAATATGAAAGATAAACTTTGGGGTAAAAGAGGTACACCAGAGCGCGAAGCCATGGAAGCCAAGCTCAAAGAAGATGTGAACGCCTATATTGTAGGCGAAGCCATACGCAAGGCTCGATTGGCACAAAACCTCACGCAAGAACAACTTGGTGAACGTATCGGTGTGCAGCGTGCTCAAATTTCAAAGTTGGAGAAAGGTACAAGTGTTATCACATTGCCAACCATGAGTCGTGTATTCCAAGCATTGGGCATTGCAACGGCAACCCTTGATTTGGGTGTTGCAGGAAAGATTGCATTGTGGTAAAATGGAAAAGATAAAGGAACTTCGGTTATGTAACCTTTTGCTTATGCCAATTGCCTTGTTGGTATTGCTGTCAAGTATACAAATGGAAGCGTGTGGAAGTAAATTCAATTGTTTTGGGCAAGCAGCGTGCCCAACATGGGCAAGGTGCTTGCCCTTGGTGAGTAAGCTGCTTGCCCCTGATGGGCAGAATTGATGCCAGGCGGCTGCCCAAATAAGTGCATGTCGCAATAACCATATTTCAGTTTAACCTAAATCGGTCTGTAGGCTTGTTTGGATTTGCTTTTACAACAGAATGTGGATTTAGTTTGTATTATATATGCAACGCAGTAATCATGGATGAAACATAGACTTGTACTGGATGAATCATAGACTTGTAATTCATGAAATATTGACCTCTGATTTCCCCCACGCCGTGGGGAACAGAACCCCCTAATGTGGGGATGTCTTCCCCCTGGCGTGGGGGGAAATATGGGATGCCGAAAGGCATGATACTTCTATGATACTTTTATGATACTTTTCTGTAAAATATCCAGAAAAGTATCATCGTGTTAAGTCTTTAGTCTATAGCATTTTAGTAGCTTGACGGCAGCGGATAATGATACTATGTAGGCGCATCCGCAATTCTTTGTGTATACGGCTCAAAAAAATCGTCCAAATTATTATTTTACCGTCACCAAACGTTAAATAAAGCATAAAAGGTCAGGTGGATAAGCGATATTATGAGTAAAAAGAGTAATTTTGCATTCTGTATTCGTTCCTGTGGGAATTACGACAACCGGTTTATTAACTAAGACGACATCGCATATACGATAAGGTGAGAAAGAAATCCACTATATTCTTATTGCTTTTCGCCTTTCTCTTTATATTGGCAGGCGCCGAGACGCCGCTGATGAGAAAAGACAAAAAGCATGCTGAAAAAAAAGACTCTACAGTCCTTGCCGACACGCTGGGACCCGACACACTATTGTCTGACTCCGCATCCGGCGAGCCGGACACTACGCTCATGGACTCCATGCAGCTCGCAATCTACAAACACAACAAGATGGTGGACGACTCCATCCGTCTCGACAGCATGAACAGGGCAAAGTCTACAGGCGTCGATGCGCCAGTGAAATTCTCAGCCCAAGACTCCATGGTCTACAGAGCATCCGACAAACTCGCCTTCCTCTATGGCAGTTCAAACGTGGTGTATCAGAACATGGACCTCTCGAGTGCCGACATCACGATGAACATGGACAGCAGTCTTGTGCGAGCCACAGGAGTGAAAGACACTATCGGAGATCTGCAGGGACGACCAGTGTTCAAGATGGGCGACACACAGTATGACAGCGACACTATAGCCTTCAACTTCAAGACGAAGAAAGGCTTTATCAATAATGTATACACCGCCCAGGAAGACGGATTTCTCACCAGTCAGCGCTCCAAGCGCAACGAGAAAGGCGAGCTCTTCCTGGAGCACGGCCGCTATACCACCTGCGATGCAGAGCATCCCGACTTCTATATCGCCCTGTCGAGAGCCAAGGTGCGCCCCGGCAAGGACGTGGTGTTCGGTCCGGCATACCTCGTGGTGGCAGATGTGCCGCTGCCTCTCGCCATCCCCTATGGCTTCTTTCCCTTCACCAAGAGCTATTCCAGCGGATTCATAATGCCGTCGTATGGTGATGAGAGCGCCCGCGGATTCTATCTGAAAGACGGAGGATACTATTTCGCCATGAGCGACAAATGGGATCTGAAGCTCCTCGGCGAGATATATACCAAGGGCTCATGGGGAGTGTCGGCGGCAAGCAACTACCGCAAGAGATACAAATACAGCGGTAGCTTCTACTTCAGCTATCAGGACACCAAGAACGGCGACAAGGGCATGCCCGACTTCACTGAGCAGGAGAGTTTCAAGATACAGTGGAACCACCGTCAGGACCCCAAGGCAAACCCCTTCAGCACACTCTCGGCGAGTGTCAACTTCGCCACGTCGAGCTATGAGCGCAACAACTTGAACAGCATGTATAACCCGCAGTCGATGACCCAGAGCACAAGAACATCATCCGTGAGCTGGAGCACCACATTCTCAAGTCTGGGCATGACGATAAGCGGATCTACTAACCTCAGCCAGAACATGAGAGACTCCACCGTGGCAATCACGCTGCCGGACCTCAACATCTCGGTGAGCCGCTTCTATCCGTTCAAGCGCAAGCGCATGGTGGGCAAGGAGCGCTGGTATGAGAAGATCTCGATGAGCTATACCGGTAGTCTCAGAAACTCCATCGACACGAAGGAGGACATGATAATGAAGTCGAACCTCGTGAAAGACTGGCGCAACGGCATGCAGCACAGCATTCCTATCAATGCCAACTTCACGCTCTTCAACTATATCAACATCAATCCGTCGATAAACTTCACCGACCGCATGTATACCAACAAGGTGATGCAGAGCTGGGACGAGCAGAGCCAGACCGCCGTGAGGGATACCACCTACGGATTCTACAACGTCTACAACTGGTCGATGAGCGTGAGCGCATCAACGAAGCTCTATGGATTCTGGGTGCCGAACAAGAAAATCTTCGGCGACAAGATACAGGCCATACGCCACGTCATCACGCCACAGGTGTCATACAACTACGCTCCAGACTTCAGTTCAAGCCGATACGGATATTACGAAACCTATCAGAAGACCGACGCTCAGGGCAACGTGACGCTCGAACAGTATTCGCCATTCTCAGGTTCGCTCTTCGGAGTGCCGGGAAAGGGCAGGACGGGAAGCATCGCCATGTCGCTCTCTAACAACATCGAGATGAAGGTGAAGTCAGACAAAGACTCCACGGGATTCAAGAAACTGAGCATCATCGACGAGTTGGGAGCCAACATGTCGTATAATATGGCGGCGAAAGAGAAGAAGTGGAGCGACCTGACGATGAACATCCGACTGAAGTGGTGGAAGAACTATACGTTCAACATGACCGCCGTATTTGCCACCTATGCCTATGAGCTTGATGCCAACGGACGGCCGTACGTTGGCAACCACACGGAGTGGGGCAAGGGACGCTTCGGACGCTTCCAGGGAATGTCGCAGAACATCTCATATACCCTGAATCCCGAAAAGATAAGGAAACTCTTCGGCGGAGGCAAGGATGAGGACAAGGACAAGAAGAAAACGGGCGACGATGACGACGACACGGGAGTGGAGACCAATGTGGACGACGACATGATGAAGGCGCAGAACGGTGCCAAGAAGCAGACCAGCCGAGCCGAGACCGACGAGAACGGATATATGAAGTTCTCCATGCCGTGGTCGATAACCTTCGGTTATGGCATCACGATGAGGGAGAACACCGCCGGCAAGTTCAACACCAAGACGATGCGCTATCCGTACAAGTTCACCCAGACCCTGAACTTCAGCGGAAACATCCGCATCAGCGACGGATGGAACATCAGCTTCTCTTCCGGCTACGACTTCGAGGAGCACGACATGTCAATGACCACCGCTTCGCTGCAGCGCGACCTCCACTGCTTCAGCATGAGCTGCTCCGTGGTGCTGGCGCCATACACGTCATACAACTTCTCCTTCCGTTGCAACGCCGCAACGCTGACCGACGCTCTGAAATATGACAAGCGCAGCGGTTACAGCAACGCTGTGGAGTGGTATTAACCCCCAAGACATCAGACCGTCAAATTTGTTTTCAGACAAGCCCTGATGACCGATTGGGTATTAAACACCAAGCCCTGACCACCGCATATTGAGACACTTTCTCAATCATCCCGGTAGTCAGGGCTTGTTCTGTGTTGTTCTGTTTCGTTTCTCTTTCGTATTACTCAAAGTAATACAAGAATGTGGCAACGCCTTCGAGAGCCTTCTTGCCAGTCTCCTTGATTTCGATACGGAATTTGATTTCAGCCTTTGTCACACCGCGCAGGTTGGCGATAGACTGCAGGTCGGTTACGAGGCGGATGCTCTCGCCGGACTTCACTGCCTGTCCGAATTTCATCTTGTCCATACCGTAGTTCACCATCATCTTCAGGTTGTTCACCTCGATGATCTGGTTCCAGAGATATGGAAGCATAGAGAGTGTGAGATAGCCGTGGGCGATGGTAGTCTTGTATGGACTCTCCTCCTTTGCCTTCTCCGTGTCCACATGAATCCACTGGTGGTCGAGCGTAGCGTCGGCAAACATGTTGATGCGCTCCTGAGAGAGCTCCACATAGTCAGAAGTTCCGAGGTTCTTGCCCAGATAGGCAGCGAACTCGTCGTAGTTGTTGATGATCAGTTTTGCCATTTTCTTGATTTATTTATTGTTTATATGTATGTTATTTCCTTACGGATGCTGTCTCCGCGTTCCTATTGTTTGTAGTCGTTTTTCGTGATGGTTATCTCGAAGAGTTTCTTTCCCGGATGCTTTGTTGAGTGGAATGTATACATGAAGTTGTAGCCCGCCTCTTTGTATGGTCTCACCGAAGTGGTGCCACGCAGCGCCTTTATCATGTCCTCCCTGATTTCAGAGTTTGCTATTGCCGTGGTGTCGGCAGGTCCCTTCACCGAGAGATAGTAGTGTAGCGTGAGCGTCTGTTTGTCAAACGTCATGCTGTCGGTCACTATCGCCTCGTTTATCTGCACCGGGCAGTTCTTCTCCGTGTATTCCTTAGCCTCCCTTGCCGCACGGTCTTCCAGACTCTCCTGACATGCCGCCAGAGCCAATGCCGCAGCGGCAAGCATTATTGTTTTTCTTGTTGTCATATATATATGCGCAGTTATAAGTCGTATTGTCTTGTTGCAGTCCGGTTGGATGCCACACCTTATTATATTATATAGCTCCGTGGTGATGTTCCTGCATCATCCGGCTGCGATGCAAAGGTACAAATAATATCTGAATAACAGGCATTTGTCACCGATGTTACAAAGCTGTAACACATGCTTAACGGTATTTTAATACCATTTTTATGGATGGTACGATGGATTTGGACTACTTTTGCAAACATATTAATGACAGGTTATGAAAGACTTAAAGAAATCAAAGTTGGCAGGATTCAGGAAAGAGTTGAAGTCAGACGACAAACTCGAAAAGTTGGTATTGGATGTGGCGGTGAGAAAGACCATCGGCAGCAGGGAAGACCTCGACGGGGTGTTCTATTCCAAGAACGGCAGACGCGTGCTTATGGCATCCAAGAGCATAAGTGGTTCGTATACCGTTTGTGAGGGAGTCAGAAAGATTGATTCTGATGCCTTCTGGGGCTGCGCCTATCTTGAAAGTCTCGTGTTGCCCGAAGGACTGGAGTCGATAGGCCATGAAGCCTTCGGCAGATGCATCTCCCTGCGCAGCATAGTTATTCCAAACACCGTAGGCGAAATCGGTACCAACCCATTCCTGGGGCTCGATCATCTGGCAGTGGAAAGTAAATCCCCCTTTGTCACCACCGACGGCAAGGCAGTGTATGCTGATGGCGGCAAGCGTCTTGTGTCGTTTATTTCGGATGCAGAAACCTTTAGCGTGCCGGAAGGCGTGGAGGAGATCGGCGAGAAAGCCTTCTCCGGCAAGAGCCGTCTGTGCAGTGTCATCTTGCCGGCTACGCTGAAGAGAATCGAAGACGAGGCGTTCTTCGATTGCGACGCCCTTCGCTCCGTTGTCATTCCGCAGTCGGTAGAAACCATCGGCGAGTGTGCCTTTGCCGACTGTGCCGTGCTGCGCGAAGTGGAGTTCGCAGGCGTGCCGCTGAAGATGAAACGCACAATGCTCGCCGGATGCGATGATATCAATCTCATATCCATTCCGGCTGAGAGCATCGGAAAGTTCCGCAAACTCGTAAGAGACTACGACGACCGCGTGATGGAGCGCAAGGACGAAAGCCAGCCGATGGCAGCTGCCGAAACACCATCGGAACCGGAAACCGTCGGAGCAGAGGCTGCCGACGCCCCTCAGCCAACCGAGGCTACAGAATCGAAAAAGAAAAAGGACACCAAGGATAAAAAGAGAAAATCACCAGTATATAAGAAATGACACCATGAAAGAAAAGAATTTCAAGGATGCCTACGTTGACAGAGACATCAGTTGGATGTATTTCAACCATAGGATACTGCAGGAAGCACAGAAAGAAGAACTGCCGTTGCTGGAACGATTGTCGTTTCTCGGCATCTATTCAAACAACCTCGACGAGTTTTTTCGTGTGCGTATGGCATCGCTCACACGACTCCTGGAGTCGCTCGACAAGGGAGCGAAGAAAGATCGCGAGCACCTGAAGCAGACGATGAAGACCATCAACAGGCTCAATGCCATATACAGCCAGGAATACAGCGACACCATCGACCACGTGTTTGAACTGCTCGAGAAACACAAGATACGTCTTCTCGACGAGAAGCATCTCAATGCCGAACAAGAGAGGTATCTCAAGAACTTCTATTACGACAAGCTCAACGGAGCCACCAACCCTATATGGCTCGACGAGATAGACGTGATAGGACAGCTGCAGGACAACCGAATCCACCTCATCGTGAAGAAGACAGAGAAAGAAGGCAGCTTCGGCAAGGCACCCAAGACCGACTATGCCATCGTGAAGGTGCCGGATGCCGACTTCGGACGCTTCGTGGTGATTCCGTCGAGCGACGGATACCAGAACGCCATGTATCTCGACGATGTGGTGCGCTTCTGTCTGCCGCTCATCTTCATCGGATTCAATCCGAGCACCTATGAGGCATATTCGTTCAAATTCACCAAAGACGCCGAGATGGAGATGGAAAACGATTCCGACTACGGTGTGCTGGAGATGATTGCCAAGGGAGTGAAGAGCCGCAGACGCGGAGAACCCGTGAGAATCATCTACGACCATCTCATGCCGAAAGACATGCAGAAGAAGATAATGGCAAGACTCAACGTTGACCGTCTCGACGCAGCACTCGCCAGCGGCAGATACCAGAACCACAAAGACCTGATGAAATTCCCCGACTTCGGACATGAGGAACTGAAGTTCCCCAAGTGGAAACACATCATGAAGAAGAAATTCGTGGCTGAGGAGAGCATCATGACACAGATTAGGGAGAAAGACCGCTATATCCACGTGCCATACCATTCGTTCGACGGATATATCCGACTCCTCAGAGAGGCTGCGCTGCATCCCGACGTGAAAGAGATAAAGACCACGCTATACCGACTCGCCAGCGACTCAAAGGTGGTGAAAGCCCTCGTTTGCGCTGCACGCAACGGCAAGAAGGTGACGGCAGTGGTGGAGCTGCTCGCCAGATTCGACGAGAAGAGCAACATCAAATGGAGCAAGAGGATGCAGGAAGAAGGCATCAACGTGATTTACGGCGTGGAGGGACTGAAGGTACACTCCAAACTGCTGTATATCGGAACGAAGAAAGGCAGCATCGCCTGCATCGGAACGGGAAACTTTCATGAGGGCAACGCCAAGGTGTATACCGACTATCTGATGATGACGGCGAGAAAAGAAATCGTGAGCGAGGTGAACAAGGTGTTCGACTTCATCAAGCGCCCCTTCTCGCAGCCGCGCTTCCGCGAACTGCTCGTGTCGCCAAACGCCATGAAGACAAAGCTGCTCCAGCTCATCAACAACGAGATAAAGAACGCCAGGAACGGCAAGGAGGCATGGCTGAGGATAAAGATAAACCATATCACAGAGGTGGACATGGTGGACAAGCTCTATCAGGCATCACAGGCAGGAGTGAAGATAGAAATCGCATTGCGGGGCAACTGCTCCCTCGTGCCGGGAATACCGGGAGTGAGCGACAACATAAAGGTGGTGGGAATAATTGACCGCTATCTGGAACATTCCAGAATCATCATCGCCTGCAACGGCGGAATGCCAAGATACTATATCGGCAGTGCCGACTGGATGCCGCGCAACCTGCTCAACCGCATCGAGGTGCTCACACCGGTCTACGACCTCGACATGCAGCGTGACCTGCTGCGCACCGTGGAGTATGCCGTAGCCGACACCACTAACGGAAGAATAGTAGACGGAAAGGGAACCGACCGCATACAGACTTCGCCAGACGGAGTGCGCTTCCGTTCGCAAGAGGCATTGCAGGAGGCTTATACCTCTGCCGAAATACAGGATCAGAAGTGAGGACTGGAATGATGACGGCTGATGACATTGCAGACTAATGAAATGCTTTCATCATTGCGGACTAATGAAATGCTTTTATCATTGCAGACAATTTAAAAGATATAATATATGAATTACGAACTGGGAGACATCTCCTTCAATATGGCAGCCATCGACATCGGTTCAAACGGTGCGAGACTGCTGATAAAGAATTTCTTCAGAAAAGACGGCATCGGCGACCCTGTCATCAAGCGTGTAATGTATATGCGTGTGCCGCTCCGTCTGGGAAAAGACGTGTTCTCTCTTGGCAAGATATCAAAGGAGCGCCAGGAGAAGATGCTATACATGCTCAAGGCATTCAAGCAGATAATGAAACTCAACGATGTGGTGAGCTATCGCGCTTGTGCCACATCGGCAATGCGCGACGCAGAAAACGGAGAGAAGGTGTTGCGATTCCTCTATCGCAAGACCGGCATCAAGGTTGAGATAATAAAGGGACAGGAAGAGGCGCGTCTGCTCTGCAACAACATCGTGGAGAACACCGACTGCAACGTCGGCGACTTCGCATACGTTGATGTGGGTGGCGGTAGTACCGAGATATCACTCCTACACAACGGAATGCTCGCCCACAGCCGGTCGTACAACATCGGTACGCTGAGGATGCTCAGCGGAAAGGTGTCGCAGGCCGACATCGACGAGATGACTACAGACCTCTCGCTATATGCCAAGGAGATTCCGGATATCCGGATAATCGGTTCGGGAGGAAACATCAACAAGCTCTTCAAACTCACACATCAGAAGAAAGACCCGAAGGAGATTCTCGTGAGCGAGATAAAGGACATGCGCGATAAACTCAGCAAACTCAGCATCGAGGAGCGCATAGAGCAATATGGACTGAAGACCGACCGTGCCGACGTAATCATTCCGGCTGCCGACATCTATGTGGCTGCTGCCGAGGCACTGGGGTGCGACAGGATTCATGTGCCGAACATCAGTCTTGCCGATAGCATCGTTGACGGATTGGGAACGGAGAGATAACCACCAAACGGGGCTTTATTGCCCCATGCTCTCATGCAGTATGCCCTTAGTCATTCAGACTATTTCTTTTCGAAATGCTGGTAATCCTGCGACCGCTTCCAGCTGCCTCCCCATGTGAAGCCACGCTTCCTGAATTCCTTGTAGGCAAGGTCGTTGCGGTCAATCTTATATTTGAAGTCCTTTGAGCGGTCGGCATATTGCCGTGCGCTTGAAGGACTTACCGTTTTCTTCCCGTTCGCCCCCTTCCTCACGTATGGATTATACAGAGGGTTCAGGTCGATTGCCTTGCCGTAGCTGTGGTTTGAAGGCACCTTCGTGCCGGCCACATATCTGAAATTGAAACACGACGTGTTGTTTGCCTCCATCGACTTCAGGTCGTCAGCGTCATAGTTGTCAATGAGCACCATCCTCTCTATGGGATATTTCTTGGCGAAGAGTGTCTCGAAGATTTCCACCAAGTCGTTGGCGATGCTCTTGTGGCACACCAGCTCTCCCAGACAAATCTTGCCCTTGTCGTTCCAATGCAGCACCTTCACGTAGCGCAGCGATTCACGGCTCACCGTGCAGCCTTTCTTATACGATTTGCCCTGCATCCTCTCGAAAACGCGGTCTGGAATGGGCTCGCTCATGAAACATTTATTCAGGTCGTAGCCTCGCAGCGTCAGACTGCTTATCGTCTTGCCAGCCTCCCAGTTCTTGAGAACTGTTCTCTCTCCTCCGGGCCTTTGGCCTTTTTCCGTTATGGATGTTGTCTGTTGGTTGCCGTCCGTCAGGTTTGTAGCCTCTACGGATGTAGCCTGTCGTGCGTCGTCCGTCAGGTTTGTTGTCTGCTTTGCATAGGCAAATCCAGTGGCGAGGCAAATGGCAACAAACGTTGCTGCCGTAGTGATGGTGGATGGTCTTCTGTTGGGAAAACTGTGATTGTCTTTCATATTGTCGTGAAGTTCTTTTATTCTAAATCGGTCATTAGGGACTGCAAGCAGTTATTAAAAATATACCTTAACGGCCTAATGACCGTTTGGGTGTTGTCTTGCTGCCGTAGTGAAAGCTCCTGTCTGGCGTTTCCTTTCGCTCTTCGGAGTCGGCAGCTTACTGTGTGTAATACCGTATTTATGCCTTGTCTTACGGCATGGAATACTGCAAATATATGTTTTTTTTCGCTAACAGAGGCATTTTTGTTCTATAAACGATATTGTTTGGATAATTTTTCTTACCTTTACACCCCGAATGACTTAGTATCTTAATTTAGTATATAAAAAATAGATATAACTTTAATTCTAGTAAACTTTAAATCTATGGCATTAGAAAAAACCTTAATTTTGCTAAGACCGAGTGCTTTGTCGCGAGGTTTAGCAGGAGAAATTCTCAGTGTCTTCTATAAGAAGGTGCTGCGGATCTGCGGTTTGAAGATGATGCTGCCCGACGAAAATATTTCTGACGGCCATTATTCCCATCTCGCAGGCAAGAGTTTCTTCAGGCGCGCCAGGGACCCCGCCTGTCGTGGCAGTATGTCTGAAGAGTGTAGAAGCAGCGTTGGCTGTGGACATTCTTTCAGAGTCAAATGGATGCAAAGCAGCTCCGTGGTCTGTTCGGAACATTTGTCGCATGAGTTGGCTGGAGTGTATCGTGCTTGCGCATGATTCTCTTGAGGACGCAGCGACAAAGTGGAATACGGTTCTTCCGCATCGACAAGTTCTTCGATAGGAAACCGGGTCTGCTATCCAAATTATATGCTTCTGACGATATTTAATTTTTTAATTATTTTTTATTGTTACGTTTTACTGACGGTGGAGTTTCCGCTCCCTGTTGGGCCCCTTTCGTCAGACAGGCAAAAATAATGACGGAACCTGATGTTTCTCCTTTCCCTGGAGACATCCGGTTCCGTCAGTTTTTTTTTGATGCAGTTGATGAGGTGGACATTTTCTAATTACTGACTGGAAAATCTCCAATCCGTCTGTCACTACTGTCCCATTTTCAATAGTCTATCTATATTATAATCCGAACGAATGCTTGCCGCTGCCCACCTTCTTCTTGAATCCGTTGGCGAGCTGTATGGTGGCGTCGCAGCCTACGGGGATTTCTACGGTGATGGTGTCGGCGGAGCAGTATACGGAAACCTTGCCGTAGAGCGTCGTGGTGTGAGCCTTCACGTATGTCAGGTCGCCGGGCAGGGTGGGGGAGATGAGAAGGTGGCGCATGCCATTGGTGCCAGGCATGTTACGTATGCCGGCAATCTTCTTGAACAGCCATTCGTCAATCTGTCCCATCATGAAGTGGTTCCATGATGATCCCTGGCGAGGGTCCCATTGTTCTGTGAGCGTCGTGGCTCCCTGTCTTATCTGGAAACCATAACCCGGAGTGTCGTAGTGGTTGAGCATCCTGTATAGCAGTTCGTCCTTGCCGTTGGCAGCCAGTGTCATAAACAGGTATCTGTTGCCCACGTCGCCGGTCGTCAACCTGTTGCCGTGCTTCTCGATGTCAGAGATCAGCGACTGCAGCACCGCCGCTTTGTTCTTTCCCGTTATGCCGAGGAAGAGCGGCAGGGCATTTGATGTCTGGCTGCCGGAACCATAATAGCAGGAGTCAGCCTTGTAGAATTCCCGGTTGAATGCTTCCACGGCATAGTCGTATATCTTGGAGTATTTCTCCACGTCAGCCTTGTTCCCGGTCATCCCGGCAGCCTTTGTCAGCAGCTGCAGGTCGAGGATATAGTGAGCCGAGGCAACGAGCGGAATCGGTGTGTTGTGGCAGAATCCGGCTTTGCCCTCCACGACGTCGTACCAGTCGCCCAGTCCGTGGCTCACGATGCCGTCTTTTGCGCGCCCCGTGAGATAGTCCACATAGCGGCGCATGGCGTCGTAGTTGCGGGTGATGATGGAGTTGTCGCCATACTGCTCATAATACATGAACGGCATTATCAGCAGAGTGCTTCCCCATTCAGGAGAATCATCGAAGAGGTTTCCGAACGACACATATTGCGGAGCCGTGGTGGGCACCATTCCGTCAGTCTTCTGCGTGTCCGTAATGTCGCGTATTATCTTCGGGGTCAGCGTCGTCATGTCGTAGTTGAAGAAGAGGCTCGGTCCCACGAGGTGGTCCTGCTCCAGCCATCCCAGTTTTTCGCGATGCGGACAGTCCGTCAGCACACCCTGCATGTTGCTCCTCTCGGCACGCTCTATCAGGCGGTGGGTCCGTGTGAACAGCGGGTTGGAACATTCGAACTCTGAGCCCTCTTCGGCAGAGTTGTATATGAAGCAACTCTTGAGGTCGGCAATCACCGGCAGGTTGTCAGGATTAGGTTCGCCCTCAAGCACGGCATCCTCCACCTGTATGTATCTGAAACCATAATAAGAGAAGCGCGGATGCCATGTCTCTGTGGTGTCGCTGCCGATGGTATATTCGTAGTAATGCTGGCGGCCCGTCTGTCGCTGGTCGCACACGCCCTGTCTGTTCAGATTCTCCGATACGAGCATCGTCACTTTCTGTCCTGGTCTTCCTTTCACTCTGATTTCAGGAAATCCCGCCAGGTTCTGCCCCATGTCAGCAATGAAGGTGTGAGGAGAGACGCTGCGCTTGGTCTTTGCCGATGCCGGTGCTACGGAGTCGGCAGGCAGATAATGCCACTCCTTGATGGCGAAGCGCTCCATGATCTTCACAGGCGGTGCCGTCTGTGGGATGAGTTTCCCGTCCGTTCCCTCCGTCAGCACGGCGTCTTTCCATTCCGTGTCGTCGAAGTGGGCGAGGTCGAATCCACTCTGTGTCAGTCTGGCGTCGAACGATTCTCCGCCGTAGATACTGTTGAAGGTGATGGGACTGAGAGCATATTTCCACGACCCGTCGCTGACAATCGTCTGACTCGTGCCGTCGCTGTAGTTTATCTCCAGTCGCAGTATCATCTGCGGTGCACCGAAGCTGGTCATCAGCTTGCTGTATCTGTTGCCACGCTGCACGTTGAAGAATCCGTTGCCGAGCAGGAGGCTAATGGCATTGTGGCCTTCGTTGAGCAGGGGAGTTACGTCGTAGGTATTGTAGTATACGGTCTTGGAGTATTCGCTCCATAGCGGTGCAAATTCGCTGTCGCCCACCTTCTTGCCGTTGATGCGCATCTCGTAGTGTCCCATGCCGCTGACGTATGCCACGGCATCTGTCACCGTCCTGCCGTCGTTGGAGAATCCCTTCCTCATGATTATGCTCCTTGCCGAAAGAGAGTCTACGGCGTTCCATTTCTCCTTGAAATAGTCTTTCTTGAATTCCGCATTAGAGAATCTGCCCTCCGGCAGACGGGCGTCGGCTTTGGTTATGGCGCCAATCCATCTTGGAGAGATACCGCCGGCAGACAGGTCGGCAGAAGCTGGAGCGATGCGTATTTTCTGTTTTGCGCTCCATTCCGAAGGCTTCCCGTCTTTGTCCCATACCCTCACCTGCCATTCGTATCCGTGTCTGTTTGCCGGCAAATCAGGTGTGGTGATGTTCTGGCTTTCGGCAGATTTCCTTTTGCCGGAGTCATATACGGTCTTGCCCGTAATGCTCTCGGTGATGATTATCTGATAGGCTTTCTGACGGTCGTTGACGGCATCAGACGTCATCTGCCAACCGAATCTTACATCGCCCTGGCTGACAGCCAGTTCCCTCTGATAGTTGCATGATGTTCCGGTTATCGTTATCTTGGCTTCTGCCGAAAGGGCTGCCAATGCCAGAAGTGTTGCTATAGTGGTCTTTCTCATTTATCTTGGATTATTCAATCTTTCCATACTTTTTTGTTCTCAATCTTCCCGTTTCTGATTTCAGCCTCTACGGTGCGCCCACCAGTGGCTTTCAGTCTGAATCTGGCGTTTATGTCTCGTGGCCATGCCGGGAAGAACAGCAGTTCGCCGTCCGGCTTCTCCTGTAGCAGCATTTCCTGCAGTCCAATCATCGACGCTCCGCCCTTGTTGCAGTCGGGAGCCCAGTCGTAGCCGGGATCCCAGAAGGCAGGAAAGCGGTAAGGTCCGTCGGCGAGCTTCTCACTGTTCAGGCGTAATGCCTCGTCAGTCAGTCCCAGACAGGCAGCCCAGATATTGTCCTGTTTCCATCCCTTGGTGGCTCTCATCTCCACAGCGTGAGGATCTTTCATATATGTGTTACGACCGATATTCAGATTGTCTCTGCCCATGCAGTATATCCTCCATGGAAACACGGGATATAGCTGAGGTGTCTCAATGTTCTGTATCCTTGCCCATACTATAGCCGGGGCGATGCAGGTGTCGCCGCTGATGGTGTGTAGCGGTATTTCGGGAATGCGTTTCATTATGCCGTTGAGGCTGTCGCCCTTGTATTCAGTCCATTGTCGGGCGACTGTCTGCAGGGCGGCCACGACGCTCGACGGGTTGTATGCCATCTTGTAGGTCTCGCAGCCCGAAGATGGGTATAACATCAGTTTGCCGTCGCCAGTGAGAGGTTTCACCCCGAGCTTCTTGGCAATATACTGGTAGTGCTCGTCGAAGAAAGTGAGTGTCTGTCGTATTATTGGTTCATATTTCGTGATGTCCATGCCGCTGTATTCATGCGCCAGCATCATCATCGAGCAGAACTCCAATGCTGTGTCCCATTGGTATTCCAGCCATGCGTTGCGTTCCATTCCCGGGTCGTCGCTGGGTTTGTGCTTGCCGTATTCTGTGGGGTTGGGCAGTCCGCAGTTCTCTATCTGCTCTGCGAACGATGCTCCGTCGTGTCCCCAATAGAAACGGGTGCGCCGTGTGGCGTTTGGCAGCATCCGCAGATATGTGTCAAACTGTGCCGCCATCATGTCCGTGTCGCCGCTCTTGAGCATGGGCCAGTATACGAGACGTTGGTTCTGTGCCGTCATGGTGCCGCCGCCCCATTTGCGGAAGTCGGGAGTGAAGGGGCATTTAGGATCGGCGAAGACGGGGTCGAAGGTGAATAGCGAACCGTTGAATTTCGTGGGATATTCGCTGTAGGCATTGCAGCCCAGCATGTAGCGGAAGAGTTCGTAGTTGCGAGCCATGCGTGCAGCTTCGCCTTCGGCAATGATATGGCTGCGCTGCCAGAACTGGTGCCACCACTTTGCGCTCTGTGTCTTTGATTTCGTTGCCGACAGGGGCTTGACTATCGTATCTCCGGTATAAAGGTCGATGCAGACGATGGCTTGTCTGATATCTGTGGCAGTATAGTTCCATGCCTTGAAATCTGTGGAGGCATAGGTGCCGGTAGACGTGCCGGTGAACTTGAAGCCGGGCATCGTGATGTTTCCGCCGAATTTCAGTCCGCCGATAGGATTATATAGTTCATCCTTTATTTCCGACAGTCCTTCCCTCTCCACGGTATAGTCGAATACGGTGTTGTTGCGGTTTGTGTGCCAGAAGTCCAGCGTGCTCTTTCCTGCTTTTATGGAGTCGGCAAAGGTGGTGCAGTCTTTCGGTATGTTCCATTTGTATGATCCCTGCTGGCATTCCGCCTTGGTGACCAGTCTGTCTTTGTATCTCCACGACTCATAGCTAAGTGTGGCGTTTCGCTTTTGTGCGGAAATGATTTCCACGAACACTTTCGGCTGATACACATCCGCCCAGATTCTTATCTTTGTCCCGTCGCCTTTGATATATATGGCGCCGTCGTCGAGTGATAGCCTTTGTTCGAAACTGTTGCCGCAGAACGGCTGTCCGTCGATTTTCAAGCGGAAGCGTCCTGCTTTGAGCAGGGTATTGTTCTCGTCGAGCATCCCGCTCTTCGACAGATAGAACAACACATCGCCGTTCTCCACCCACACGTTCATCCCCACATCGTGTCCGCCGCAAGGCATCGACCCTGCGGAGTTCTCGCTCTGTGAGGTCCACACATAGTCCTGGGGCTTGTAGTCTGTCTTTGTCTTGTTTGCAGCATTGCCCTGTGCGGTGGGAATCAGAGCACAAAGCATCGCAATCGCCGCTGCCAATCTCTTTTTCGATATGATGATCATCATTAGAGTAGTTTCCTCGTTTTTGTTATATAATGAGGACGCGTGATGAAGGCTTTTGTAATGTTTTCCCGTTTCTGCTATTTTGTGATATTGTAGCGTTTTTCTTTGCCAGTTCATGGAAAATGTTTAATTTTACACGGACTATTATTTATTTAAGGTGAAGATATGGTAAACAGTGAGCGCAGCAAGTTGCCGGCAGGCATTCAGTCTTTCAAGGAGATAAGAGAGAAAGGCTATAAATATGTCGACAAGACATCAATGATATGGAACTTGACGAATCGTGGCGGAAAGTATAATTACTTGAGCCGGCCACGTCGTTTTGGCAAGTCAGTACTTGTTGATACATTGCAGGCTTATCTTGAGGGACGTAGAGAACTTTTTGAAGGGTTGAAAATTATGGAACTTGAAAAAGAATGGTCGCATTTTCCTGTCATTCGCCTTGATATGAGCGGCGCTGGAGCTACAAAGAATAGTCTGCGCTCTTATCTAAGCAACGTTTTCATGCAATATGAATATGAATACGACATTTCTTACAGAGAGCAGGTATCGCTGGCTGTCCGCTTTGACACGATTATAAAAAAAGCTTATGAAAAAAGTGGGGCACAGGTGTGTATACTTATTGATGAATATGACTCGCCTTTGCAACATTCATGGAAAACCGCAGAACACGAGAAATGTACAGACATATATCGTGAGGTCTTTGCGATATTGAAGTCTGCTGACCAATACGAACGCTTTGTTTTCATCACTGGAATAACAAAGTTTACTCAGATATCCCTGTTCTCTGTTCTTAACAATCTTACAAATATAAGTTTTCTTCCTGAGTATGCAGAGATATGTGGTATTACAGACAAGGAGATATCTGACAATTTCTTGCCAGAGCTGGAAATGATGGGGCAAGTGAATGGGTGGACTCTGGAAGAAACCCATGAACAGCTGAAGAACTATTATGATGGTTATCATTTCAGTCGGCGCAACATGACGGATATGTATAATCCTTTTAGTCTTATCAATGCTCTTAATACACAAGAATTGAGTAATTTCTGGGCTTCATCAGGAGCTACATCGTTGTTGCCGAAATTTGTAGATGATATGGAGGTGAGGCTATCTGATTATGATGACTGTCTGGTGTTACGCAATACTCTTGAGACTTCTGACGTTACGGGAGGTGGTCCCGAACTGTTTCTTTATCAGTCCGGTTATTTGACTATAAAGTCGGTTGAGGGTATGGCTTACCATCTTGGATTTCCAAACGAAGAAGTAAGACAGGCACTATACGACACTGTACTTCCTGCATTGACGCTTCGTAAGACAGGTGCCACACAATCTATGCAAGCCAGGTTATACGTGAGTATGGAGAATGGGAATATAGAGGATATTGAAAAAATAATGAAAGCGCTCGTCGCTGATGTTCCTTATAGTAACAAGAAACTTGAATCGATGGATATGGAGGAACGTTATCGCCTTATCCTTAGCACCATTCTTAATGCTATTGGTTTCCGTGTGGAGGTTGAACACATGCTTTCTACGGGAAGAATAGACATACTCTGTACAACAGCCAATCATATTTATGTGATGGAATTGAAATTGAAAAATAATGGAGGAATAGAGGCAGCCGCAAGGCAGATAAAAGAACGACGATATACAGAGCCTTTCAAAACAGATAAGCGTGAAGTTATAGCTCTTGCCATAGAGTTGGATGATATGGGTAAGGGACTATTGAACGTGGAAAAGGTGAAATAGAGTTTAGGTTGTTGGAAATAGAAAAGGCAAACTTACTCTTTTTCTCCATATTCCGCAAGTTATGCGGAGAATAGAGGCGGTAATCTCCGCATGAAGGTTGGTAAGCATATCTGCAATGCTGGTATAATTGTACAACAGCTTGCGGTCTTTTGGTTTCTTATCTCTCGTTTCTGCCATATACCCGTGCCATTATCGCTCCGCTGATATTGTGCCATACGCTGAATACGGCGCCTGGGATAGTGGCGAGAGGGTAGGCGGCGAAATGAAGGGTGGCGAGCGAACTGGCGAGGCCGGAGTTCTGCATACCCACCTCTATGGAGATGGCTACACACTTCTTGTGCTCCAGTCGGAGCAGTCTGCCGATGCCGTAGCCCAAGGTCAGTCCGCAGATGTTGTGGAGCATCACTACGAGCATCACGAGAAGTCCGCAGGTGAGCAGTTTCCCGGCGTTGTGTGCAACGATGATACCAACGAGCAACACTATTGTCAACGACGAGAATGCCGGCAGGTAAGCCACCGCCCGCTTTGTAAACTCTGGCATATACCGTTGTATCATGAAGCCCACAAGTATGGGCAGGATGACAACCTGTAGAATGGAGAAAAACATGCTCACGGCATCCACATGTACAAAGGTGCCGGCAAGAAGCCATGTTATTATTGGAGTGAGGAAAGGGGCGAGCAGGGTAGACGTCGCCGTCATTCCTACAGACAGGGCGAGGTCGCCTTTCGCCAGATATGTTATCACGTTAGATGCCGTGCCGCCGGGACAGCAGCCGACGAGTATCACCCCCAGCGCCAAGTCCTCAGGCATTTGGAACAGACGAGTGAGGAGCCATGCCGTTAGCGGCATGATGGTGAACTGAGCCAGACATCCGATGATGATATCCTTAGGTCGGCTGAACACAATCCTGAAGTCGGTAGGGTTCAGCGTCAGTCCCATGCCGAACATCACCACTCCCAACAGCGGATTTATCCATATCGTGTCGATGCTGCCGAGCGGGGTGGGGAAAACAACCGAGAGCACTCCGATGGCGAGTACTATCAGTCCCATATTCTTTGCGATGAAGTCGCAAATGCGTTTCGTCATTGTTGTATGTGTATTTAAGTTTGTCATGTCTGTTTCCTTGAACCCAAAACGGTCATTAGACCGTTCAAAGGTAGTATTATATAACTGCTTGCAGTCTCTAATGACCGATTTGAGTTGAAATTCAGGAGCAGTACCCGCCGACAGATTTGCGGCAAAAGGAAATAGGAGGAAAACCATTTCTTTTTTCCTCCTATTCTAATGATTAACCCCTATTTTTATCGCAGCCTGATTGCCGTTGGGGATATAGTCTTATTTCTTTTCGCCGATCTGCTTCATCATTTCCTCTATGGCTGCTTTCAGCTGTCGGTCATTGCCGTTGAGGAAATCCTCCGGTGTGTTATATACGGTGATGTCAGGGTTCAGCTGAGTGTTCTCTGCATATTTTCCGTCGAGAGTCATACATCCCACCTGCGGAATTCCGAATACCATGGTGTTGTCGATCATCGTCTCCCACCATACGGCAGTCATTGTGCCTGCCACTGGAGTACCGATGAGCTTGCCGATGCCGAGAGTCTTGTATACCATAGGGAATCCGTGGCCGTTGCTGTAGTCGTCTTCGCAGATGAGCACACACGAAGGTTTTGTCCATTTGTTGAACGGGTCGCGGCCGATATAGTTGCCTCGTGGCATGAAATTCTGGTATTCCTTGCCGTTGAGCAGAGTACACAGGTCGTCGTGCAGCCATCCTCCACCATTGTGACGGTCGTCAACGATGACAGCCTCACGGTTGCGGTTCTTGTCGCTCAGGAGCTCGCGGTATACGGTGCGGAAGCTCTCGCTGTTCATCGCTCTTACGTGTACGTAGGCGAGGCGACCACCCGACAGACTGTCTACCAACTGGCGGTTGCGGTCAACCCAACGCTTGTAGAGCAGGTCGTCAACGGCGTTCATCGACATTCCCTTTGTCGTTACATCGAATGAGCGTCCGCTCTTCGGGCGTATTGTCAGGCGTACTGGTTTGCCGATTTTGCCGTCGAGCAGCGGGAAGTAGTCCATGCCGGCCTTGATTTCCGTGCCGTCAATCTTCTCTATGATGCATCCGGACTTCACGTCAGTCTGCTTGCAGGCAATTTCGCTGCCCTTTATCACTTCGGCAATCTTCAGTCCGTTGCCGGTGTAGTCCTCGTCGAAGAAGAGACCGAGACTTGCAGTCTGCAATGAAGCCCATGAGCCGGAGTATCTTGCACCGGTATGCGAGGCGTTCAGCTCGCCGAGCATTTCGCTCAGCATCTCCTGGAAGTCGTGATTGTTGTTGATATAAGGCAGGAAGCGTTCGTAAGTCTTGCGGTAGCCCTCCCAGTCAACTCCATGAATGTTCTTGTCATAGAACTTGTCTTTCACCTGTCGCCAAACGTGGTCGAACATATATGCGCGCTCCTTGTATGGCTGGTAGTTGAACTGAGCCTCAAACTCTATGTTCTTCACGGCTTTGCTCTGTGGCGTCACCTTCTTGATGCCTCCGTCGGCAGCGAGATAGATTTCCTTATAAGACTTGTCGAACATCATTTCTCCATTGCCCACGTTCTTTATCAGCAGCTCCGTGTTTCCGGTCATCAGGTCGCGGTGCCACAGGTCCATGCCTTTCTCAAACGCCACATTGTAGTATATGTTCTCGCCATCCTTGTCGAGCAGGATGTCGCCGAGGAACGAAGGAGTGACGGTGAGTCGCACGATGCGGTCACGACAGTTTTCGAGGTCGAATTTCAGAGGCTCCATTTCCTTTGCCTCCGGTTTCTCCATTTCCTTCTTTTCCTTTTCTTCCTTCTTCTCCTCTTTCTTCTTCTCCTTTTCGGTCATGTTCTCCTTTGCCAGCGCACGCTCTTCCTTATTCATGCGGTAGCGTTCGTAGGCTTCAAGGTCGAAGAACATGAGATAGGCGTCGTATTCAGCGCCCCAGCTGCCATGGCTGCGGTAGCCGGCACGGTCGCTGTAGAACAGCATCGCTTTTCCGTCGAGCACCCATTTGGCATTGCTTTCGTTGTATCCGCTCTCGGTGAGGTTGTGAATTTCGCCGTTGCCGGAAGCATTTACCAAAGCGATGTCTGAATTGTTCCATCCGCCCACACCGATGTATGAAGAGAGCAGCCATTTGCTGTCGGGGCTCCATGTGAAGTCGATGTCGCCGTCGCTGTAAGAATAAACGAACTTGCCGTCCATCGCCGTCTTCACATTCTTGCCTTTGGCATCCATGACGCGCAGGGTTCCACGGTTTTCCCAGAAGGCAATCTGCTTGCCGTCGGGACTGAATTTAGGCTGGAATGAAGTCTGGTCGGATTGTGTCAGACGTTCCTCCACGAGTTCAGTAGCGTAAGCGAACTGCTTCTCATCCTTGTTCTTTATTGTAGTGGCATAGATCTGCCACACACCATTGCGTTCCGAATCATAGATGATGGTGCGGCCGTCGGGCGAGAAGTCTATGTAGCGTTCCTGCTCAGGAGTGTTTGTAATCTGCTTTGTGGTGCGGTATTCTATAGATGTCACATAAACGTCGCCATGCATTACGAAACCGATTTCCTTTCCGTTTGGCGACAGTTTGATGTTGTATGCTCCAGAGTTTCTGATTTGGCGTATAAGTTCCTTCCCCTCGGTGTCGGCGGCAATCCTGATGGCAGTCTTTTGTGGCTGTCCGCCGTTGCGCACGGTATAAATCTCACCGTCGTAGCCATAACACAAAGTGCCGTCGGAGGCTGCCGAAAGGAAGCGCACCGGGTTCTTCTCATGATTGGTTATCTGTGTCTCCTTGCCGTCGAGAGTGCGGTGGTAAACATTCAGGGTGCCGCTTTGCTCGCTCAGATAATAGAACGACTTGCCGTCGGAAGCCCATACCGGGTCGCGGTCTTCACCGTCGAATGTAGTCAGCTTCCTGAACGAGTCGCCGCTCTTGAGCCATACGTCGCGAGTGATAGGCGAGCGGTGGTGCTTGCGCCATTCGTCCTCATAGCCTTTGCGGTCGATGTAGAGCACATCTCCAGAGGCGTTGATGTCGAGGGCATCCATGGTGATGTCGGAAAACAGTTTCGGACGTCCGCCATCCATTCCTACAGTGTATACCTGAGGGTAGGAGCCTGCGAAGATGATAGACTTTGCTGTTGGCATGATAGAAGCCTTGAACATGATGGTATAGTTGTCTTTCCATCTCAGAGGATATTCGTTGCCGCTGTTGGTAGTGACGCGTTTGGGAATACCGCCGTTGGCATCCATTACCCACACATCGATGCTTCCTTCTCGATTAGAGGCGAAGGCGATGTGGTTGCCGTCGGGACTCCACACTGGGTAGGAGTCGAAAGCCGCATTGGAGGTAATCTGTTTCGCCGTGCCACCGCTTGACGGAACGGTGAAGATATCGCCTTGGTATGAGAAGGCGATAGTCTTGCCGTCGGGCGAGATTGCCGGGTGGCGCATCCATAGCGGGTTGTCTTGAGCCTGTGCTGCAAGGCCATAGGCACCAAGGAGGGTCGCTAATATAAGTTTGTTCATGGTTGTATTGATTTAGTTAATATGGATAATTCATGAAAAAATCCCAGCCGAAGTCGTTTGTGCTTGGCTGGGATATTATTTAGCTTGTATTCTTCTCTTTTATTTCTCTTCAGAGTCGATGGCCTTGATCTTCTGCTTGATGAGTTCCAGATCGTCCTTCAGCTTCTGCACCTTGCGGTTCATCTCGTCGATGAGGCTGTTGCCCTTCTTGCTTGAAGCGTTGAGGAAACCGAGGTTGTTCTCATAGGTCTGTATCTCCTGCTTCATCTGTTCGGCACGGCGCTGCAGTCTTGTGCGCTCATTGTCGAGAGCATCCTCGCCACGCTTAGCCACATTCTTCAGGTTTGTCTTGAAGTTGTTCAGGCGGCGACGGGCTGTAGAGATGTTCAGTTCCTTGAAAATCTTGTCGAGCACCTCGTGGTATTCGTTGAAGATCTTGTCCTTCTCCTTGTATGGCACGTGACCGATGCTGTTATACTCTTCAGTCAGTTTGCGAACCTCAGCCTGTGTGTCGTCAACAGGGTTCTCGAGCAGAGCCTTCAGTTTTTCCACCACGGCTTTCTTCTTGTCCAGGTTTGCGTGCTCCTCGTTGCGTGCTCCGGCATTGGCGGCGTTGCGTGCTTCAAAGAAGTGGTTGCATGCTGCGAGGAAGTCGTTCCATAGCTGGTCGCCGTATTTCTTCGGTACCATTCCGATAGTTTTCCATTCCTTCTGCAGAGCGATGAGTTTGTCGCTTGTAGCCTTCCATTCAGTGCTGTCTTTCAGAGCCTGTGCCTTCTCCACGAGAGCCTTCTTCTTCTCGGCGTTCTCGGTGAATTCCTTCTTCATCTGTGTGAAGTAAGCCGACTTGCGTCCGAAGAAATCATCGCAAGCAGCACGGAAGCGCTCAAAGATCTTCACGTTCATCTTCTGAGGTGCAAATCCGATGGTCTTCCATTCTGTCTGTATCTCGATGATCTGCTTGGTGTGGTTCTCCCAGTCGGCAGAAGTCTTGTTCTCCTCCTTGGCTATAGCCTCCACCTTCTCGCAGAGTTCAGTCTTCTTGTTGAGGTTGTCTTCCTCTTTGGCGCGTATGTCCTCAAAGTGCTGCTGGTGTTTCTTGTTTATCACTGTAGATGCAGCCTTGAAGCGAGCCCAGATTCCCTCTCTCAGCTCCTTTGCCACAGGTCCGCTCTCGCGGTATTCCTGGTGCAGCTCCTGCAGCTGGTGGAATGCGCTTATCACGTCGTCTTCGTCGGCAAGCTTTTCAGCAGCCTCACAGAGTTTTGTCTTTATCTCCAGGTTCTTCTTGAAGTCATATTCGCGGGCTTCGCTGTTGAGCTTCAGCAGGTCGTAGAACTGTTCCACGTAGAGCTGATAGTTTCTCCAGAGCTCGTTAGCGTTTTCAGCAGGCACCATCTTGATTTCCTTCCATTCCTGCTGGAGCTGTTTGAATTCCTGGTATGACTTGTTGGCTTCCTCCGGCGAGGTAGCCATATTCTTGATTTTTTCTATGATGTCGAGCTTCTTCTTGAGGTTTTCCTGCTTGAGCTTTTCCTGTTCCTCAAACTGTTTAGCTCTTCTTTCCTTGATGATAGTCATTTCGGCCTTGAACGCGTTCTCGTTCTCGTCGGGTTTCACCTGATAAGCTGCCGGGTCACCGCCAGCGTCCAAATATGCCTTCATGTCAGCTTCTCTCTCAGCGAAATGAAGCTTGTAGAATACGGTTTTGAGATAATCCACCTCATCCTTCTGCGGAATTTCCTCCGCATGAGCTATCTCTTTGATTCTTTCCACAACCTCCGCTTTGGTCTTGTAGACTTTTCTCTGTTCGCTGGCATTTTCTGCCTCGGCAGCGTTGTCGGTTGTTTCCACCTGCTCCTTCTGGGCTGTTGCCTCATTTGGAGTTACTTCTACATTCTTCTCGTTTTCCATTGTCTGTTCGAGAGATTTTTCTTGAGAGTCCATTACTTCACGTTTTAAATTTGTGATTGGGGTTCCATATAAATACACTTGCGGCAGGAAAGTGCTTCATGTAGCCTTTTTCCTTGGTCCATGCTTCGGCTCTTATAATATATTATAAGGTATTATAATACTAATTGTTATAGCCGTTGATATGCAATTACCGCTCTAAAATGAATTGCAAACTTACTTAAAAAGATTGTAACTTCCTAATTTATGTAATGATTTTTAATATTTCGTTGTTAAATAAGACGTTTATGGCGGAATATCCACCATGAAACTCCTGATATCATGACAGATGCGACGAGGGCTATGAGGAATCCGTATTTGTTGTTTTCCATTCCGTTTATGAGGTTCATACCCAGCAAACTGGCGATGAGCGTAGGGAACATCAGGATGATGCTGACCGAGGTGAGCGTACGCATCACGGTGTTCATGTTGTTGTTGATGATGCTCGAATATGTGTCCATCGTTGATTCCAGAATGTCTGAATATATGCTCGTCGTTTCCCGAGCCTGGCTCATCTCGATGTTCACGTCCTCGATGAGGTCGGCATCCAGCTCGTCCACCTGCAGTTTGAACTTCAGTTTGGCGAGCAGGTTCTCGTTTCCGCGGATTGATGTCTGGAAGTATGTCAGCGAGTCCTGCAGTCTCGACAGTCCGATCAGCGACTCGTTGTTCACCTCTCTGTCGAGGTTTCTTTTGGCTTTCTCTATAAGGCTGTTTATCTGCTTCAGTCGTTTCAGATACCACACCGCCGATGACAGGAAGAGACGGAAAATCATGTCAACATAGTCGGTGAATCCCTCGCTTCTCTTCTGCTGATAGCTCACGAAGTCTATCATCATGTTGGTTTCGTAGAAGCACACGGTTATAGTGACATCGCGCTTGTGTATGATACCCAACGGCACTGTGGTGTATGGCGTGCGCGAACGTATCTCCTTTACGTATGGAATACGCAGGATGATAAGCATCCATCCGTCGTCGTACTCATAGCGGGCACGCTCGTCGGTATCGCTGATGTCTGATATGAAATAGTCGGGAATGTTGAAACGGTCGATCAGCATCTGCTGATCTTCCTCGCTTGGACATGTTACTTGTATCCAGCAGTTGGGCTCCCATTCTTTGATGGCCTTCAGGCCTTCGGTATAGTTCCAGTATGTTCTCATCGATAAATCCTCCACTTGGTAAACAATCAAGCGCAGGAGTCTCTGCTGAGAGAGCCGTTGCCGTCCCTGCGCCTACAAGTCTTTATTTTCCGCGTGATAATCGTCCATAATTAATAGAATTGATAAAAATCGTGTGCAAATTTACATTATTATTTTTAAAAAGCAAGGAGTTGTAGCGGCGAATTAGTATCTTTGCAACCGTTTTTTAATAATTTACTTTATATTTTTATGTACAACAGACCAATGGCATCGTGCGAGCCAATGAAGTTCAAACGCTTCTCCCACAAGGGCTACGCACTTTTTGCATGCCTGGGCAAGGTGGTGCTCATCGGCACTCTGAGCGTTGCTACAGTCTCTCATGCCAAGGCAGAGGGAGTGAGCACCAAGGAGCTTCGTCCTGACACCCTTTCCACCCAGAGCGATGTGATGCTGAACGAAGTGAGCGTAACGGGCTCACGTGCGCCGCTGACCAGAAGTCAGGCGGCGAGAATGGTAACTGTACTGGACAGCAAGGAAATTCAATGTGCGCCAGTGCAAAGTGTTAACGATTTGCTGAAATACATCGCCAGCGTGGATGTGAGGCAGCGTGGTCCGATTGGAGCGCAGACCGACATCAGTATCCGCGGCGGAAACTTCGAGCAAATCACAGTCCTCCTCAATGGCATAAACATCTGCGACCCGCAGACGGGACACAATGCCTTCGATTTCCCGGTGGATGTGGCAGACATAGAGCGCATTGAAGTGCTCGAGGGACCTGCCGGAAGAGTGTTCGGCACCTCGTCGCTGCTCGGAGCCATCAACATCGTGACGAAGAAAGAGAAGACGAGCAACGTTTCCGCCCACATTGACGGCGGAAGCTACGGCTACCTCAGCGGTGGAGCCTCTCTCAACCTCTCGTCGGGCAAGTGGACCAACCGCGTTTCAGGAAGCTACACCCGTTCCGACGGCTACAGCCGCAGCAAGGCTGGAAAACTGAACGGCGATTTCTATGGCGGAAAGGCTTTCTATCAGGGCGGCTATGAGGACAGCGACATCAAGGTGGACTGGCATGCAGGACTGAGTTCCCGCGATTTTGGTTCTAACACCTTCTATGGCACTGGCTCCGACAATCAGTTTGAGCATACCTTCAAGACGTATACCGCCGTGCAGGCGGAGACGAAACGAGGCAAGTTCCACCTCAAACCTTCTATATATTGGAACAGAAACATGGACCGCTTTGAATGGTTCCGCGGTCACGACGGCACAAAACCAGAGGGACTGTCATACGGAGTTCCCTACAATTATCACCGCACCGATGTCTATGGTGTGAACCTCAACTCATATTTCGACTGGGCGTTCGGCCGCACCGCCATCTCTGCAGAGCTGCGCAACGAAGACCTCGTGAGTACCACGCTCGGCGAACCGCTCGACAAGCCCAAGCATGTGCACAAGACCGACCGCGACTATACCAACGGTCTGAACCGTACGAACATCAGTTTCGCCCTGGAGCACAACATCCTGCTCGAAAGATTCACCCTCTCGGCTGGACTGGTGGCAGTGAAAAACTCATGGAGCAACATGAACATGCGCCTCTATCCAGGCGTTGACGCCAGCTATCGCATCGGCGACCACGTGAAGTTCTATGCTTCATACAACACCTCGCTGCGCATGCCGTCGGCAACGGAGCTGTATTATTCCGTAGGCGGCCACAAGGCAGACAAACATCTGAAACCGGAGGAACTGCAAGCCTTTGAGGGCGGAGTGAAATATCTCAGCGCCGGCATCACGGCAAGCGCAAGCGTGTTCCACAACCGCTGCAAGAACATGATAGACTGGATTTGGGACAGCAGCGAAGGCGACGAGGCAGTGTGGAAGTCTGTGAACTTCACCAAGGTAAACACCATAGGCACCGAGGCACAAGTCGGTCTCAACTTCCTGCGTCTCATCCCGGCGCAGCATGTGGTGAAGAACCTCACGCTGCAGTACACCTGCCTCTCACAAGACAAGGACGAGCCTGCCAATATCCAGAGCCGTTCCACACTGGAGTATCTGCGTCATAAGTTCATCGCAAACCTCGACCTCAACCTGTGGTGCAACCTCGACCTGACGGTGAAATACCGTTTCCAGAAGCGCGACGGCAAGTTCACCACTACCGATGCTTCAGGAAATGCCGTAGTGAAGCACTACCAGCCGTATGCCGTCACCGACGTGCGTCTGGCATGGAATGACAAATGGTATAAGGCTTATGTAGAGGCAAACAATGTGTTTGCCAAGAAATACTACGACTTCGGATCTATTCCCCAGCCAGGTGCATGGGTGATGGCCGGCGTAGCGGTGAACGTCAATCTGTAGTATAACGACCCTATTTCCGAAGTTCGCCCAGAATGACGATCTTGTCGCTTCTCGACAAGTCGCCGGGATTGCTTCCCGGTTCGCCTTCTGGCACCTTCAATCCCTGACGGGCATAATAATCCCTCCAATAGGCGGTTATTGTGCCCGTCTTGTCATGAAACGACATCGGAATCGGTTTGAACACCAGTTCGCCATCCCTGCTCCTGTAGCATTTCTGCACCAGTTCGCTGCAATACATCGCACTGTCCGACGGCATGAAATTGAAGTCGTATGGCGTACCGATAAACTGCATTGCCCTCTCCACCGAGCGAGCCACGCCGACTGTGTCTTTCAGTTGTCCCACCACCACTACATGGCGTCTCGCCATGAAGCTGTCGATAGGAGTGAGACACACCCCCTTGTGTATGGCTTCAAGGGCAAATCCCTTTCCTCCGGCATTATGATAAATCGCCACATGGTCGATTTGTCTGCCGTCAAGTCCCGTAGTCACGTCAGTTATGTTGTTGCCGCTTTCAGCCACACAGAAGAGCAGGTCGCCCTCGGCAAGTCTGCTGGCGGTTATTCCCTTCTTTCCCTGTGCCCACAGACATATAGAAAGACACATGACCGTTGCGGTGATAATTATCTTCTTCATCGTCTTGAGTGTTGTTTTTATTTCAGGATATGAATCCTTTTATATCAGTTGTTTTTTTGATATCTGCTAATGTTGAAATTAAAGATCTGGGTTAATCCCAGGCAGTCATAAAAACACATAAAACTGCCTAATGACCGATTACACCTTAAATCTCAGACAGTTTCTTGTTCTCAGCCAGACACCATATTGCTACGACCATTGTGGCAACAAGTGGCAGTGTGAAGACCAATGGGTTGACATGTTCAGGATCAAACTGCTGCATGATGTCTGTCATCCATCTTATGCAGTTCCAGAAGGCGTGTGTGGCAGACTCGTGGATGCTTGATATCAGGTCGACGTATATCAGGATGACGATGCCCGCTGTCAAGCATATCGCTGTCCAAATCCTGGAGATTCTCCTCAGCCTCTTGTCAGCCGCAGGTTCGATGGCTTCCATCACCCTGTCAGAGAATCCCTCGTCGGCAATCACCGTCTGGTTTGCCGTTGAGAAAAAGCGTTTCAGCAATTCGTCTTTATTTTCTTTCATATCCATTGTCTTTTAAGTATGTGGTGAGTTTCTCCTTGCCTCTGTGCAGGTGGGATTTCACTGTGCCCTGCGGTATGCCGGTTATGGCGGCAATCTTGTCAATCGGCTGTCCGTCGATGAGCTGCAGCGTTATGCATGTGCGTTCGTCAGGTTTCAGTGTGGCGAGAGCCTTCAGTATGTCCATTCCCAAAGTGCAGTCGTCATTGCCGGCATGGCGTGCCGCAACAGAGGGTGTGTCCATGTCCTCCGTCTGGTGGTGGCTGCGGCGATAGTCGTAATGGGTGTTGTAGGCTATTCTCATCAGCCATGTCGAGAATGATGACAGTCCTCTGAACTTCCCTATGTTGGCATACGCCTTGATGAACGTCTCCTGTGCCAGGTCGTCGGCGAGCTGCCGGTCGCCCAGCGTAAGGCTGAGCAGGAAGCGGCGCACTTGCGACTGGTATTTGCGCAACAGCGAGTCGAAAGCCCGCTTGTTGCCAAATACCGCCACTTGGGTGACGAGCTTTATGTCATTCATCAATTCAGGCATGATGTCAGAGTCCTTTCCTTTGGGTTGTTGTATCTTTATCCTATGTTCTCGTCGTTGGCATTCTGAGTAGTGCCGTTGTCATATCCTTGCTGGTTGTCGTTGTTCTGCCGGTTGTATCCGTTTTGTGGATTGTTATAGCCATTGTCGGCATAAGGAGCGTTCTGTCTCTGGTCGTTGAAGTTTTGCTGGGAGAAGTTTCCATTGATGTTTCCTCCGCCGGTTGTCTTGGCTATTATCGCCTGTCCCACTCCGTATATGGCGATGAGCAATCCGATGCTACACAGCACATTGATGCCGAGGATGAAGAACATCACGGTGAGTCCGATGCCGAGGAAGATGTTCTTTATGCCCTTCGACCACAGGTAGTCGTTGCGTGAAGCTTGGTTCTTTGCCGCGAAGTCGGGTATCGGCTGTCCGCTTTTTATCGCCATCTCCGCGAGTTTCAGTTTCTGGTTGCGCGATTTCACTATGAGATATATTACGAGGCCTATTATTGCCACCGGAGCGAGGAAGCAGATGATGAACACTATCGTTATAGGTATAATCGCATCTTTGAACATCTGTTTCGCCACATCCGACATGTTCGAGTGTATCTGTGTGTAATTCATCACAGAATCAGGAGCAGCATTCTCGTCGTCCGTGTCGGTAGTGTCGCTGAATGCCACGATTGCTGTAGCGGAATCTTTCTTTGCGCTGGCGTCAGCATTCTTGTGTTTCACTACGGAGCTCGTTGCCGATGTCCTGTTGCCGTGTCTTGCCATCGTAGGGAGTGCAGCAGACAATGTCATGCCGATAATCAGTGTTGCTATAATTCTTTTCATATCCGTTATGTTTTTTGTTTCGTTGATGTTTTGTCTTGTTTCAGCAGTTAGACGGAGTGGGGTGGGGAATAGTTGCAAAATTATGAAAAAAAATGCTTTGACCCAAATCGCTGATTGTGATTTACCCCAAAATGGTCATTAGGACTTGCCAGAATTTAGTTTTGTAGAAGAGTGGATTTTGTTTGTCTTTTTAAAGAGCAATAGCGGCTATTGCGAATTATGGGTTTAAGGTATATAAAATCCGATTCTTCGTCGTTTTTTTATGTCTCGTGTCACAATATAATAAGATGGCGAACGTTTACTGTCATAGATAGACCAATGTGGATAGATGGGGCTCGTCCAGACTTTCTTGTAAGACAACTTCCTTTGTCAACTCGATTTCTCGTCAACTCATCAACTCGTCAACTTAATAAAATATGAATAAGATAAAACAGATTATGAGTCTTGTCACTTGTCTGATGATTCTCCTTTCGGTAGCTGTGTTGCGCAGCAACAAGATTTGGGGCAATCAGCTTGGCGGTGAAAAGACAGAAGTTGCCGACAGTCTGTCGGCAGGACCCGTCGTCACGAACGACGATGGAAGTATGGTGGTAAACACCGCATCCCTTGGCAAAGACATCCAGGGCTTTGCCGGCACCGTGCCCCTTGAAATCACCGTCCGCGACGGTGTGGTGGAGAACGTCAGAGCTCTCGACAATCAGGAGACACCCTCTTTCTTTGCCAATGCCGCCACATTATTTGATAAGTGGAAGGGCAAGACCATAGGTGAAGCCCTGGCGATGAAGGTGGATGCCGTTTCGGGAGCCACTTATTCGTCGCATGCCATAATAGCGAATATGCAGCGCGGACTGCAGCTTGTGGCAAAGAAGCAGGAGGCAGACCGCAGTCCTGCCCTTGCAGATGCGCTGTCGCTGAAGAATGTGGCTGCTCTCATTGTGGTGCTCCTCGCCGCAATCCTGCCGCTCTTTGTCAAGAACCGCCGTTACCAGCTTGTTCAGATGGTGCTCAATGTTGTGGTCCTCGGTTTCTGGTGTGGCAGTTTCCTCTCGTATACCTCGCTGATGGGATTCCTTGCCAATGGCATGAACCTATGGCTGACTCTCGTTCCGGTGGTGATGATCGTCACGGCGTTCGTATATCCTCTTTTCGGCAAGAAGAGCTACTATTGCGCCCATGTCTGTCCGTTCGGTTCGCTGCAACAGGTTGCCGGTCAGCTAATCCCTCATAAATTGAAGATCGACGCTGCCACGTTGCGCTTCCTCGACACGTTCAGACAACTGCTGTGGGCAGTCCTCATGTTGCTCTTGTGGAGTGGCGCATGGGCAGGCTGGACCGACTACGAACCTTTCTCTGCCTTCATCATGGATCAGGCTTCCCTGCCGGTAATCATCATTGCCGGTGTCTTTGTAGTGCTGTCGCTGTTCGTGCAGCGTCCGTATTGTCGTTTCGTGTGTCCGATGGGTACATTGCTGAAATTGGCGCAGAAAGTAGAATAATCCACTTGTCAACAAAAAACAGATATGAAAATGAAATCATCATTCTTCCTCAACGTAGTGCTTGCCGCCGCTCTCCTTTGTGTCAGTGTGCGTCTTGCCACGGTGTCGGAAGAGAAAGCAGTAGAGAAGACCGGCGGCATCTCCGCCGAAGTATATCAGAACATCATGACGCGGTCGTCGGTGAGGGAATATCTCGACACCAGCATCTCCGACTCACAGATAGACACGCTGCTCCATGCCGGAATGGCTGCCCCTACGGCAGTGAACCGTCAGCCGTGGCATCTCGTGGTGGTGAGAGACCGCAGTCTGCTGCAGCAGATTGCCGGGCTGTGTCCCAATGCCTCTATGGCGAAAGACGCACCGCTCGCCATCGTGCCGTGTGGCGACATGAGCAAATATGAAGAAGGCGAAGACGGACTCCGCGGCTTCTGGCCACAAGACCTCTCTGCCGTGACCGAGAATATCCTGCTGCAGGCACATGCCATGGGACTGGGCGCTGTATGGACAGGCACCTATCCGTCGGAAGAGCGCTGCAAGGCGATGAGCCAGCTCCTCCGACTCCCGGCCAATCTTGTTCCTTTCTGCACCATCGTTATAGGATATCCCAAGGGCGACCAGCAGCCTAAAGACAAGTGGGACGAGAGCAAGGTGACCTATGACAGGGATAAATGACCCCCATCTTAAGGCGATGTGCCAAGACATTTGCCCCATCCTGACTTTGAAGTGACATAATTCCAAATTCTATATTCTGAAACAAATGGGGCAAAACCTTGCCCATAACGCTGATTTTTAGTAAAATCAAGAATTTTCAAAAAAACTGTCAGACCATCTGGTTTTTCGTGGTAATGTTCTGATAAACAGATAGTTGACTACCTGGCAACTGTCAGCAAATTGTCTGGATGGTTTGAATACGAGATAAAAATTGTCAGGCGACAGAAAATCAGACGAATGGTATTCGGATGACAAGAATATGGATATTGCGACATCAACTTTTTGGGCAACCGCTTGGCATAAATTCTGCCCAATAGGGGCAACGTGCTTGCCCATGTTGGGCAACGTGCTTACCCCACTTGGGCACGCTGCTTGCCCCAGTTGGGCAGAATTGCTGTCAGACAAGTTCCCAATAAGTTAATGTTGTAATACCCATATTCCTGTTTTACAGGATTCTGCCAACGTATGCAATTCCTCACATCTGACAAATGTAAGCGTATCCGCGATGCTAGTGTATACAGTCAAAAAAATATCGCCCAAGTTT
>ERZ1026772.219-NODE-219-length-44633-cov-10.752591_pt1 | contig 44633 bp, 74 predicted proteins | sample MGYA00380124_ERZ1026772 | MGnify/ENA primary metagenome ERZ1026772 (study PRJEB33269, sample SAMEA4719760) | human gut metagenome | biome: human-associated habitat; feature: organic feature; material: feces | place: Cameroon | collected 2013-10 ...
TCCCATATTCTCTGGAACAGCATTTAGAACTGTACTTCTGTAAGCATCAACTAACACGCTAGGCTATTCTGTCCAAGAAGCATCAATATAAGTCGGGGAAATCCATACCTATCTAATTAAACTATATATATATGACTTAATCCAAAACCTTGGTACTCTAACTCTCACTGTACCATCATAACCATTAAGCACTGCACCCAACTCTACTACCTATTCACCTGTAGATGCTGGAGTTTTATCTAGTGTAGCTGTTTTAGTAGTAGTATCAATACTAATTACTTGTACTTCTTCATTGTTTATTTTTAACCACTACTTTTCATACTATTTTGTACTAAATATATCATCAACAATAGTATTATCTGTAATAGTTAAAGTAGCAGTTAATGGAGTTGCTCGCCATCTCCAATCATTTTCATCTAAATAATATATTATCTTAGATTTCTATGCTATAACTCCTTTCATATTATTCTATATAGGAAGAGTTTTATGCATAGTCATATTACCTATACGAGTAAGATGTGGGTCTGCTTGTTCTTCAGACCATTGTACTCCATAGGCTAATATTTCTTGTATATTACTTGCTTTATCAGAGATATAATTTTTAATTAATTCATCATACTGATAAAGATTGTCTTTAGATATATATTTCATTTAATTATTTTATTACACATGTAGAACGGTATCCATAATTCATGTTTACAGATGCATTTGTACTTTTAAAGGAACCTAAACCAGTATTAGCGTTGCCAGCATCTCCTCCTAAAACAAGTATATGTAATGTTACAGGCTAAATAGAAGTAGACAAGTCACATTTATATTGTGTATAGCTACCTTTAACTGCTCTAGGAATAATCTCTGCTGTACTACCTAAATTCCATTCCATTATGTTACCATATAAAGTAAGTTGTGTGCCGACTAATTGCATCTTACTGTAATTAGAATCACTATAAAGTAACGGGTCATCAGTAGCATAAACTTTATTATAGTTTTTAATACTAGAAGGAATAATGATATTCCCATCTAATACAGACCAAATATCACCAAACGGATTCTCAATACCATGCCATCTTGGTACATATTTAGTTACAGAAGAAGTAGGTTCATCACCCTAAGCAGTAGGCACTACTATTGTCATTGCCTTAATATTAGTTCCGTTACCAAATTCATTTGTATAGCCATTAGGGGTTAATGCACTCCATCTATTATACTATTCATACTGTGGAGGGCTAGTAACACCTTCTCCTAAACCGCCCTATTTAAATCCTTCAGTAGTCAGTTCTTCTTTAAATTCTTCTTGACTATTAAAATTGGCATACTCTATTATGTATAACCAATAGAATACTCTCTTATACTGTAAATAACTAAGAATTTCTTTACCAGACCTTCTACAATCAACTCTCATAGTAGCTCTATTTACCTATGTATGAGGCTTCCCAAGCATACTTCTAAACCTATCAGTAGTAATATATTGGTCATAAGAATCGCTATTATTTCCACCTCTACAATAGTTATGTATATTACATATACATACAGCAGAGTTTAATTTAAGAGTACTTAAATATCCCATATTTTTAACAACTGTATTAAGTATTGTATCTTTGTAAGCTCCTATTAATATATGAGGCTAGTGTTCCCAAGAATCATCAATGTAGGATGGTGTAATTCTTACCTCTCGCCTAGTATCAGTGTCCCAAGATTTAATCCAAAACTCAGGAACTTCAACCATCACTTCGCCGTCATAACCATTAGTACAAGAACCAAGTTCTATATCATAAGTTCCCGATTCTATAGCTTCTATAGAAGCTGTTTTAGTTTCAGTATTAATAGATTTAACTTGTAAAACATTATTATTAATCTTTATATACTAATGTTCATATTTTAAATTTTTAAATACATCATCTGTAATAGTATTATCTATTACCTATTTATTATATAAATAATCAGGATTTTCTTTAAATCTCCAATCATTATGATTTAAATAATATATAATTTTAGCACCATCTTTCATCTAAGCAATGCAACCTTTTATATTATTTTGGATAGGTAAAGATTTATGATAAGTCATATTACCCACTCTTGTTAAATGAGGGTCTGCAACATTTGGCTTCCAAGATACTCCATATGAAGTAAGGTCTTGTGTAAATGTGTCATCTATATAATCTTTCAAAGTAGTACTGTACTATTGAAAGTTTTCTTTAGTAACATATTTCATACAAATAATGCATTTATTTCTTCTTCAGTACAAGGCTCTGCATATTTAGTACCATCAGTTAAATAAATTTCAGTAACCTTGTTCATATCTCCTTCTATATCTGCACTACCATTAAATGCTTTACCCCAAATATTTCTAGTTGTTTTTAACTAAGTAGCTGTTTTTACTTCCTTATTAATATCGGCAGTATTATCTACATTACTTAATCCTACCTAATCTTTAGTAACATTATGTGGGTTATTAGTGTCTTTAATATGATTATTTATGGTAGTTTGAGCATCAGTACCTGATTTTTTGGCATCACTAATAGATATATTTAATTCATTCTATGTTTTAAGCCCTGCTAATTTAGCAATTTCGAGATTAGCTACTAAAGATTTATTTGCAACAATATCTACTTTTTTATCTAAAGCACCCTAAGTTGCGGTTGATATAGGTTTATTTGCATCTGAAGTATTATCAACATTACTAAGACCAACACTATTCTTAGTTAAGTTATTAATAGCTGTATTAATAAGAGTATTAGTTGCAGATTCATTAATAGATTCTGCTACTTTGTTTTTCTCGGCAGTAGTATAATCATTAGTACTTAGCTATTTACCTTCTACCTTATCAACTTTATTGGTTTCAAGGTCAGCAATAACTTCCTACACACTTTTCATACCTTCTTCTATTGCTTGTCCTTGATATCCTCCTATATTTATAAGATATTGATAGCCATTTTTTGGATCTTTTTGATTAATTTCACCATTTGAAATTCTTCCTACATATATAACAGAAGCATTTGTATTGTTGCTAGAGTTACTACCAACGCCAACCATATCTATAAATGAAATATTATCGTAGTTATAATAGCCTTGAGCATGTGAACCTTGTCCAGTTACTTGTGTAACGTATCCTTCAGCGTGTGAATAATTGCCTAGTGCCAAAGTCTCTTGTCCTTCAACATGAGAACTTTCTCCTTTTGCATGAGTGTTGGTTCCTTCAGCATGTGACGATGTATTTTCTGCTACAGCATAGAATCCTTCTGCATGAGAACAAGAACCTTTTGCAGTACTATTAAGTCCTTCTGCATGAGAACAATAACCATCTGTTCTAGTACCTTTCCCTTCAGCCTGTGAGTAATTACCAAATGCTAAAATATCATCATATCCTATTTTAACAGAACCCTCACCTTGTCCTTTCGCCACTGGTAACCACTCCCCGTCAGTAACATTATGTTTAATAGTTGTTACTGTATTATTTATATAAGTATTTATTGCAGCACTACTTACAGGATTATTTGAGCCTGCAGTAATGGTACTTTCTATTGATGATTTATCAAGTTTAGCTTCTAATTTATTATTTAAATCATCATTATTAGGTAATTCAGATAACTTAGTTATATCTGCATCTGATACAAGAGACTTACCTTCAACTTTGTCTACCTTACTATCAATATTATTTATAGCTTCCTAATTAAGCTATTCCTATGTTTTATTTAACTACTTATCTTTAATCTAATCTGTATTTGCTAAGACATTATCACCACCATCACGTCTAAGCACTCCATATATACCTATTTCTCCTTTATTTACTGCCATAATTATGAAATTGTAAAATTAACAGTTCCTTTATTAATAGTATCTGTACTTCTATAGCATTTATACTATTCATTAATAATTTGCATTATAGGAGCTTCCATAGGTACAGCAAAACCACTAGATGTAACTTTATTAATAGTCATAGTATTAGGAACACATAACCATAGATATTTACCACCTGTAAATGTAATAGAAATATCTCCTCTAGGACTAGATGCTATAGGTCTTTTATTGTTAGTTGTTACTAATGTAGCTTTATCATAAGTAGCTCCACATTCTCCAAAATACATTGGATAATAAGCATTAACTGTAATTGTATTAGATTCTTTAGTAATATCCTAATTAACTGCAACTACCTTATATGACTTACTATTACTAATAGTATCTGTATAAGTTTTGTTTATGGATTCTAATACAGTATCTCCCGATTTTAATTGCATTGAAGTAGGAGTCATTTCTTTATCATTATAAATATAATGCCAAGATAGATTAATCTAAGTACTAACACCTTTTTCAATAATAGTGGGAGAACCTGTTAAATTAACTTTAGCATGCTATGTATAAAGTACTGTATTTATATCTGATAACTTAGTATTAATAGTATTAAACTAAGAATCTATTCCTAATACTTTAACACCTTTAGATGTTATATCAAGATACTATTCTGATTCCGTATCTTTTTTAACTTTTAATTTGTTATCAACTACTTCCAAACCATCTGAATAATCTTTTTCAGTAATAAACTCAGAAAGATTAATACTAATTAACTCATATCCTCCAGATTCTAATGCTATAGAAAATAATAAAAATTCTTTCTAAAGACCAGTACCTATATTTATCTCTCCTGTTTCATTATTAATAGATGCGTCTCCATAACCTAAAGTTACCTACTTAATAAATTTATCTTTAGGAATGTCTATAGTAGCTCCATAAGTATCTTCTCCAGATTTTAACTAATATGACTTTAATGTATTAGTATTAGATGGATCTACTTCTGTAATAGCTAACTATTTTAACTTATCTAGTAATTCTTTATTTTCATCTAAGGTTGTTTTATCTCCAGGAGCTACAAGGTATCGCCACTATTCATCTATATAGACATAAATACTACCATCCTGTTTCTCCCATAAATGATAATTAGTAGGAGGGGTTTGTGTTCCCCTCCAAATTGATACGTTTTTATTAATCATTAATTATAAGACCTGTTTGTTCGTACCACTATCTACTTGCTGTTGGAATCTAACTTGCTTTTATATTTTTATTAGTAATTGTAAAATCAAAGAAGTATGGAATATAACCTGAAGCTTGTGGGAACTATATATACTAAGAAGTAAAATTATTTACAACATCTATATTACCAAATACTTTACTATTTATATCAAACAATGAAGCATTAGATATATTAGAAGCAGATGTAAATAACCTACCATATATAAATGAATTTAAATGACTATACAGCATTTTATCTATATTTAGCTAATCATAATATTCTAAGTCAAATCCTTCTATAATACTACCAGTTGCAACATTGCCAACATAATTGATATAATTCTAGTCTTCTTTTTCCTAGCCATTATACCAATAACCATTCCATTTAATATAGAAAGCTCTATCTAAGTTAGTAACTTTCTAAGGAATGGAATCTTTAAGAATCATAAATACCCAATTTGTTGTCTTACTATCATTGACAGGTATTATAGCTTGACAATTAAATGCATCTGATAATTTAGTAGATGTAGTATATTTACTTGGGAAATGAGAATAAGCATTTATAGTCTTACCTTCTTCTGAATAAGTTTTAACTAAATTAGGTATAATATGCTAATCTTTAAATGTATTATTAACAGTACCTCCTCTATTATACTTAAATATATTAGGTGGAATAACACCCTATAAAGGAGTTGCACAATTTAAAGCATACTAATATTCAACTGAACCTGTCTAAGAAACACCATAAAATAAATCTGGAGGAATGCATAAAGCATTTACTTGATTGTCAGCATTTAAACTAAAGTTTTTATATGACTCTCCCTTTTCATTATACCTTGCCTATGAAATATAATATCCTTTAATATCAGTAGCATCAGTTATTTCAGTATTCTAAGTAATCTGTTCTTCTTCATACGTAAAATAAACTTCATTATCTTCATCAACATGAGTTATTTTTCTATAATAAGTATCATAGGTCTAACCATTATATTCAACTCTATTTTTAGGTATGGAATACAATGCAGGATTATACTAAGTACTTGTAGCCATCCATTTAGTATTATAAAATAGCATTCTGAAGTCAGTAATGTCATGTTTATAATCGTAAATAGTTAAATATGCAGGCTTGTATTCACTATTAATTTTTACATACACATTTCTATCTATAGTATTATCTTCAATACGTTTATTAAAGAAATTAAATGGAATAGGATTCTTTAAATATGTACTACTAAACATATAAGATACTAACTATACATTAGAAAAGTTTTTAAAGAATGTAGCACTTAATGGAATAGGTATTTCTATATCGCCATTAAAAAGTTTACAATTTCTAAATGCATAACAACAATCTGTAATAGTATCATTAACTATAGATGTGGAACCAAATGTTAAATTATCTGTAAATCCTATAATATTACAATTATGAAATAAGTTAGCTATATTAGTAACTTTAGATTTAATAATTGTATTGCATAATTTAGTATAATCTTCTAAACTGATATATTTGTAGAAATTAAATGTCTACCAACGCCAATTTCCAGTTTGTATATTACCACCATTTATAGTAATAAACTAATCCCAATTAAGTATGGTATATAAATCAGTTCTTTCTTCAGTTATAGTAGATGGTTTAAGAACCAAACCTAACGATTTTAATTTAGGAAGATAATAAAATAGTTTAGCTATACCTTTATACTTCTAATTATCTGCCCATAAAAATCTATCAACACGAATTAACGATGCCCAACTAGATGTAAATAAATTAGTTAAGTCAAATGTCTATTCAGTATTTAAGCAAAATCTAAGTAAAGATTTTAGTTGAGTAGGTATTTTATTGTTAGGACTAAAGAAATCTTTTAATTTAATTTCGTCAACAATTTGCTCACCTGTACTGTCTAGAAATATATACTTATGGTCATTATCTTCATAAGTTCCAAATAAACCAACAACTTTGGTAATTATATTATTTAAACTATCTAATGTTACATATATATAATTATCAGTTTCATCAGGTATTGGGTCTATAAAACCATTTAAATCTAGCTAATTTCCACCAAAATTAAGCATATTTTTATTTAATGCCTATATTTTACATTTACTAAACATAAATGCTGCTTGAGTAACATTTACTAATTTACTTAAATCAATATACTGTTTAGTACCTTCAGATAGGTCACTTTTAAATTCATTTAATCCATATACAAGACCAATATTGCCATAGAATAAATAATTAATGTTTGTAACATCAGCAGATAGACATTTATCAATAAAATGTTGCACATCTTTAATTGTTATTGCCGTACTAACATTATTATATTTAAATAGACCTGACACATTCTATACTATAGTATGTAAATCAGTATAACTACCATCTTCGGCTCTTAGTCCATACTAATTACAATCTTCAAATATATTAGTGCCTGCTAACTATATATTAGTGCCTGTAACTGTCAACAAATTACTAACACCTTTACAAGCATAACTTGGTAAAGTTATGTTAGGTGGTAATTTTAAATGCTATATACTAATTGTATTAGTAAGTTTTAATGTTTGTAGAGTAGTAACATTAGTAAAATCCGCATAACCATCTAAAGTATCTGCTGTAGAAGTTATAGCTATTACTTTATTTTGACAATTAGTAATACTAATATCATTAATAGGCTGTGTACTTGCCTAAGTAAATGTGACTTTTTTAAGCTTAGGGCAATTATCAATAGATATAGTTTTAAATCCGGATAATGTAACTTCCTACAGAGTATTATCATTAGAAATAGTAATACTGCCATTAGGTGCATCACAACTCATATTAATAGAAGCTATATCATTCTTAGATAAAGTTATATCTTTAACTTTTGTAGGTATATTTAAGAATTGTAATGACTGTATATTTACATTATTACAAGTAAATTTTTCAATTTTAGAGCAGTTAGCAATGCTTATAGAAGCTGAACTATTACGTATATTAGATACATTAATAGTTGCTACATTTAACTTATTAACATCTAAGCTTAACCTAGAATTAGATATATCTATAGAATTTAAATTCGGAAAGTTAACTGAATCTTTCAATTTTAACTAACCTGTATATTTAGATGAATTTAAACTTATAGTTTTAGCATTTGGTGTTCTAAGTTCGATACCTGCAAATGTACCATCATCACCATATATAGTTTCTAGATTATCTGAGTTTATAAGTAAGTTACCCGAAGTACTAATCCAATTTATAGATTCAAGGTAAGTCCAAGACTATGAACCTCCTAATTTAACACTCTAATTACCACTAGTTTTAAATTTAATATTCTACAGATTTTCTCCACCTAATATATAGTTATACTAAATAGCATTATTTGCAGAACATATCTATAAAGGTGAGTACTCTGGACATCTAATAGTAAAGCTTGTGTCTACCGATAACTATACACCAGCACTACTTGTATCTTCAGAGAATATATCGTGTAATATGATAACGTCAGGATTAGTTGATATATTATAATTACCTTTATATGTCAAATCACTAACAGCTGTTTCTCCTATTTTTAATGTCTACCACTAACCTTTATCTAGATAAGAAAAAGCTCCTACCATCTATCTATTAAGATTAAAGTAAACATCTAAGATATGTAAGCGACCATTGAGCCAATCTCTTACTTTATTTATACGAGTTCCATGGAATTTAATATAATCATTGTTAACCCATACTGTAGATTTCTCACTTCCTAATGATAAATATTTAGCTCTATAATTATATGATACTAAAGCACCACTAATACTACCAATATTATTAGAGAAGAAATGCCCCATAAAATAATCTGCATTCTTTAAAATGCCTTCATTAGTTGCATTATTAACAGTATTACTACGCCATTTAGCATATAATTCCTATGGATATATAGACATATATGCATTATAATCTTCACTACCTAATATCAGTCTAGCATATTTAGCTACTGCAAATAAATAACTACTAGGTATATCATATCCAGCATCACCTAGCAATTTTGGTGAGAAGTCTCTATATACAGTAGTTTTTTCTGGATAATCAATGTGATTTATAGTAGTTTTAGCTCCATACCAATAATCAGAGAATGCAAAATAACTAATATCATTACCTGCATTGTTAAGTCCTAGACATGTATCCATATCATAAAAAGCTAAATACCATGTATAAAGATTCCAAGTCTTGATATTAAGATTTTTCATTACACTATCAACAAGACCTAAAACCATACATATAGTATAATATTCCGCCAAACTTTGATAGTCTAATATAGCCTTTTTACCACTATCTACATCTGGTATAAGTAAATCTACTAGATTCTATCGTATACCTTGTATAGGCTCTTGAACTATAGGAGTGAAAGTAGAACCACCTCCAGCTTCTAATGTACGTCTATACTGAGTAGTGTAATCAGGTACTTGATTTAAAGATTCTCCTGAAGGCTTTCCATCTACTAATTTTTCAGCATTATAACCATCTTCGTAAGCACCTTTATTCTTTTTAAGGAAATCAAATAGATAACCTCCAGATAAAGCTACATTTTTAACAAGATTAGTTATAGCGTTTTGTAAGTCAGTATCAGTAGAGCCACTACCTCTTACTAAATCACCAAACATATAAGTAATATCTTTAGTTTCAGCACTACTTGTAGCTTGCTCAAATAATATAGATTTATCAAACTATGAAAAATCAAAGTAAGGAGAACCACCTTGTATTTCGGCAACACCTAATCCTTTTACATTAGTATCCTATTCTTTAGTTAATTTATAGAATGTAAATGAATCACCTGCATTTATTAATAATTTCTTATTACCATTAACAAAAACAGATAAATCTCTATAACCTAAATTAAAATAAGCTTCACGTCCTAAGTTAAAGTTATATATACCTAAATAATAATATTTAGACAATTTCTCTCCAGTGTTCTTATCAGTTTCTATTACATTTAAATACAATAACATTGGGAATCCTTCAAGACAATTACGTACATAAGATGAATAAGGATTAGTAGTATCAGTATAGAACTTCTTACATACAGTATTAACAAATTTACCACATGTAGTGTTATTAGAATGACTACTATCTACAACATCTGCCTTTAAATTATATTTATTTTCTGGTAAGAATGTGCTATTATCCTCATTACTAAAATTAGGAGAAAATAAATATACTTCTGCCTATTCTGAATCAAGTGTATTTTCAGCTTCCAAGAAGAAGTTTTTACCTCTAAATCCTTTAGTTGATGAACCTTGTAAACCAGCTCTAAACTAAGCAGCTATATATTCATCAGGAAACTATACAACTTGTAAACCTTTACCTCCAGGACTCCACTATACAGTAACTGGGAAATTTAAATCAGAACCTATACCTGTACCGTCTTCACCATAGTTCTTTTCAAGCTTAGCCATGAAATCTTCATCACTATCATTTTCGTATACTAACATCATTGATGGTGTAGATACATTAGCAGCAACATTATTTATAGTCTACTAATCTACTTCAACACGTCCATTAGTACCTACATGAAAATTAACAAGGTATGGTAATAACTAAGCTTCTTCTACTATATCTGCATTACCTAGTATAACATTTTGATATTTTAAATAATATCTGTATACTTCATAATCACAATTATTACTAGCTGTAGCTTCTTTATAATCTACATCTATGCAATTAATAAAACAATTAATAGGTAGTATTTTTAAGCTATTAATAAGTAATGGAGTATTTACAAGCTAAGGCATTTCCGCCTCTAATTTACCATCTATGTATATGGATAATGAATAATAGTTTTCATTACCTATAGATTTTATATACTATGAATATATTTGTAATAGATGGTAGTTTGTAATAGTACTAGCATTAGCACCTTCCTATTTCTATATGTAAATCTCTTTAGATATACCATCACGTAATATCTAATCCTAACTTATTTCTAGAATGGCATTATTTTTATTTTTATTATAGAACTATAATAATGTTGCACTACCAGTATTAACAGCATTATACTATAAACCTATAGCTACGTGTGTATTAATTATTGCTGTTCCAGATAAATTTGGAGTTTCAATACCTTTAAATTCTATAATTGGCGTATTTACTGTCTATTCTATATATAATTGATTTTTATAGCTTTCAAACTCGGGAGTAACTTCATTAATTCTATAGTAACTAGCTGACCATGAATTATCTAGCCAATTTAAATCAATCTAATTAACATCTACATAAAAATAATAAGTTGCGGTATATGTTGTAGTACCCTTAACTTCTATTGTTAATGTATTTTTACCACTTGTATTAGAAAATATTTTAAAATCATTCTAATCTCGCTCTAATACACTACTATTAAGTACTTGCTATCCATTTAAAAATGCTTTTACAGTATATGTTCTACCTAAAGGTACACCTTCATATACTCTATATGTAAATGCAATATAACCAGGTTTATATAGTTCTGGTAAATCAGTTTCTTCTTTATATAGATGTCCTGTCTATGGAAGTAATAGTACATATAAGTTTTCTGGAACTAAGTTAAACTACTTATTATAAGTTAGTTCAATAGGGTCTTGATTTTCAGGTATTACTGTAAGTTTTAATACTGCATTGTAATATCCCGAATTTTCTTCTACAAATAAAGATTTAGCTATAGGAAATACTATAGTACCAGTTCTATCTTTAATCTCACCTGTAGTTGTTTTACCTTCAAATTCATAAGTATATGTAACTGCAGCATTAATAGATATAGTGTACTATAATGCAACATTTAATCCTTTCTTAGATGCAGTAGTTATAAATATTTCTTCCTAAGTATAAAATACCTACTAATCATCTACTAACCCTAAATTAAAAGAATAAGGACTTGTAACATAGTTACACATTACCTATTTAGTGTCATTACCATCAGTTGCTACTATAGTTAAAGCATCATTATTATTTAATGTTATATATGTATCAAGTGTATAACTGTTATCAATAGATAATACCTATGTAGACTACTATTCAGTAGTATGTCCCGAGCTATTAGCTATAGTATATGAGTATTTTACATTAAATGCTCCATTATTAGGATTATTAATTTTGATATATAAATGATAACTACCTGCACCATTTAATACTATAGACTAATCTTTTAATTGCACTCCATTAAGTGTTGCATATACTGAGAAAGAAGAAGTAGTAGAACCTCCGCCACCTCCAGAACCTACACCTCCATATTTATATATCCATTTAACGTTACTTCTAAGCTAATCAATCTATTCCTACTAAGATGCAAATCTCTCGGATAGTGAACTACCCGAAAGATCTATATCATCTTCTGTTATTATTCTATTTTTACCATTTAATCTCATAGTGTTAACATTATAGTTTCATCATTTACCCATTGTCCATAGTTATTATCTGGCACTTGCTTAAAATATTGTAATTTCATTGGTTCAGTACTATAAACATTCTAGGCAAATTTAAAGTCTTTAAAAATATTTGCAACACGCACTAATTTAATATCGTATGTATCTAATGCAATAATGCCAAACATAGGATATTTCTATTCACTACTAGCTGTGTCTTTACCACCTTTAACTGTAGTATTAGGAACGACTAACGAGAATTTCTAATTAGCACTAGGTAACTCTTTATTAGATGTTAATTTATAGCCTGTAGCTTGACACATAAAGTAAGTAACTCCACCTTCTAGTTCTGGAACTGCTGTGTATGGGAAGAATATACTACCTGTAGGCTCTCCTACATCAGCACGTTTAGTTAGTGGGAACTTAGTAAGATGTTTAGCACCTTGTACCCAAGTTACATTATCATTTTCTAGTGTTGATTCCATTGTATATTCAGAATAGTTATCCTTACTATTCTTACCATCGCCAAATAAGAAATATTCACGTACAGGATAAGTACAAGCATAAGTATGTTTATGACCACCAATACATAACTTTACATGCTTAAATTCAAGTAATCTACTTAACCAATAAATACCTTTACCTGTTTCAGTATTAGTAATCTAATTACAATGACTACCAATTAAAGCACTACCTCCAGGACCTACAGAACGTGAAAAACCTTCTTGCCCATTTGTAATACTACTATTAGTAATTACAGTATAAGGCATTTCATGGCATGCAGCAATGCACTATTTATCAGTGTTAAGCATATTATAAACCATAGAGTAAATAGACTTAAATGAACTATCATAAGTCTAAGTAGCTCCTAATGTAAAGCCTGTATATATGTTAACAATATCTTCGCCTTTAGTTAAATTAAACCATTTCTAACAGTTAATATATGTAATTTCACTGTTAATCATTATAATTCTAAATTTATCAGCTTCAATATAATAAAGACTAGGAATATATTTATTATTAACAATGGGTACAAATTCATCATCTACAACATCATAACAATAAAATACATGGAAGTAAAATGAATTAGATTTACCATTATCATCACCAGTGCCTAATTCTTCTATATTAGTTCCACATAAGTCATTGTTACCTACAACATTATTCTATTCAAACTCTTTAAATAGAATTTTACCTGCCTAATAATAGTCATACCATTCATTAATACGAGTGCCATTCTATGTCATATCTCCTGTATTAATTAATATAGGTATAATATTAGCAAGTTTCTAATCAGCTTTAATCTTTTCATAAAGTTTATTAGCAGCCGCCGCCCATACTTGATATTCAATCCAATGGAATCCTTGCTAATCAGTAATATGATATATAACAGGTTTATATGATGTTGGGTATAAAGTAAATGTTTGTATATCGGACATAGAATCATCTCTACCTACTTTATATTCCCAAACTTCAGGTGTATCAACAGCATTTAATTCTATAACACATTTATGCGCTGTATAAAATGTACCATCACCAGGAAATCTACCTACTATTCTATTATAAATAACAGCTTTAGTAGTATCTTTATAAACTTTACGCCTTGGTAATGATTCACTTAATGTATCTGTACTTTCTTTATAAGATTCAAACTTAATCCAATCTTCAGTACCTTGCTTTCTTAAATATACATATTCATCATAATAACCAACTGATATCCAATTAAAGCATCTAGTTGTATGTATATTAATACCAAATGAGCAAGTTACCATATTAGGTTTAGTAACATCTAATTTAGATTTGTCAGTAGATACATTCTTACATTCAAATGAAGCTTTTGGAGAGAACTTAGTTAATGGATATTCTATATCCGAATGTTTAAATTTAACAGTTGGTTTTGATAGATTCATAATCCAAACATCATTTAAATTCTCCCAACGTGCTCTTGAACTATCTTTTTTATTACAAGACTAAAAAGCTTGTTTAGCTGGGTCTAACTCAAACATATTTTTATACATAGTATTAGAAGTTATCTTTAATACTAATGATGACCAATAACCCTATGTAGAGGCATTAAGCACTCCTTTATAGTAATAAACTGCATCTATAAAACTAGGGTCATATACTTTAGGGAATGTTGATTTAGTTAAAGATGAATCTATTTGATTTAATAATGTACTATCAGCTGTTTTATATAAATAGTCAGTTGCCTATAAATTCTCATTACCGTAAGTAAGGGCAATACCATAACCAAGTTCCGTATCTGTGTCTATAGATAAATCAATTAATTGCTTATTTACGAACCATTCCTAATCAAATGACTGTACTTTAATAATCACATTAGCATCATCAATAGGAACATATTCTTTACCTACAATTAAGTATGTACTTCCTGCTTTTAAAACACCTGTTAAAGGTAAATGATAAACAGCCTACTAATTATCAGCATTAGGTTTTGTTAAATGTAAGTAACATCCTGTAAGCTAAAAATCAGAATCTGATGTATTCTCTAACTCAATAAATGCTCTATTACAACCATGTACTTTATCAGTACTAAGTGGAGCATAGAAAGCACCTATTTTTACTCTATCTGCATATAAGCCTGCATCACCCGAAATCTTTAAGTCAAGTCCTGCTTTATTAGCTTCAGCCATTCTAAGCTAACCTATAAAACCTCTTACATTCTATTTAAGTTCAACTTGACTTTGCTTAACTCTATTATCTAATAAAGTAACTTTATCGGGAATTAAATTACTTCTTATATTACCATTACTATCTACATCTATTTTAAATATTTTACCAGTATCTTCATTGACAAGTGAGATATCAGCAAAATCATTAATTTCATAAACAGGATTTTGTTCAGTACCAGAGTTTTTAACAAGCCCCATATTTATGAGTTCCTTAAATAATTCTTCTTTTGTCATACCTTCTTCTACAGGAGAACTACTACCTCCAATGGATATTAAATTATTATCATATTTAACATATAACTTCCGTTCATTAACTACAAAGATAAGCTCATTTTCTGGAAGCTAGTTTTTAATATTATCTAGTACTGATTTTGTAAATACAGACCTAATAGTTAAATGTGCTACTTTATATTTATATTCTTCATCAGTTGGTGCACTAGGTATAACCTAATTAGAAAAATCCTAATATTTAGAATATAAATTTAATTTAGATAATGATAAATTATTGAATATAACTGATACAAAATAATACTTATCATTTATATACCTTGGTGTTGTGTATAACTAACCATTATATAAATAACCTTCTTTAAGAATTTGTGTTCCTGCACCTATACTAATGTATATATAACTACTATCATTATTTCTATTAATACATATCATTGTGTTATAGACATCAGCTTTAGGAACATTTAAAGTACTTAAATTAAATGAATAATCATTTATAAGATTAACTGTTATATTTAAGCTAGTTGTTGTTAAATATAAAAATAATTTAGGGTCATCTATATCTGTATTCTTACACTACCAAGTTGCACTATTTTCTATTTTTAGTATGCCTTCTGTACCTACATTAACTTCTTCTATAGGTGTTAAATCATGTCCTAATCCTATAGCCATACTATAGATTAGCGATAAATCGTCTTCCTCAACGCACCATAGAGGCTCAGCATCTGGATTACTAATACCTTCTACCTATCTAGACATGGCTGTATTATCTTCAGTATAAGAGTACATTCCATACTAAAAAGAATTACGTAGTCTAGCTACTTCACTTTGCAGTTTACGTATAGCCGAGAATAGTATATCAACGTAAGTACCTGATTGTTTAATTTCTCTAGAATAAGGCTAATTATCTAAATCAGTTTCTTTATCAGCTATAGTTATATATTTATCAGGTAGCTGTGTAGATTTATCAATTAATTCCTAATCATATATAGGTATTCCATTAGCTTTAACTGTCCATTCAGTCCAAGCTCCTGTAGATTCTAATTTATAATATTTATCTAATTCTTGCACATAGCATAACATACCTTGCTTTTTACGAGCCACAGGTATATTATCTCTGCCCTATAAAGAAATAACAGAGTACACACCACCTCTAATATTATTAGCATCTACAAGTGGGAATACTCCATTATTCTTCTATTTAATCTCACTAATTAACTCAATCATTTTATAACTACAGTTGTTTGTCCTAAATTAGCATTATCACTTCTATATATATTATACTAAGTAGTATTATATGTAGTAGTTCCAACTTTCTAAAATCCACCTTCAAAGCCACCAACATAAAAACTAGGAGTACCATATTTAACAGGTATAAATATATATATGTATTTATAAGCATTAATATTTAAAGTACACTATCTAGACTTAGTTAATAGTCTATTAGTAATAGGCAACTTGGGAATATCATCAAAATCACCATAATATATAGCTGGAATAAACTCTAATGTAATGCTTTTTGTATAAGACTTAGCACTATCTATAACTTTTAATGTAAAAGTCTAATTGGTACTAAAACTCCCATTCATTACATAATTACGCTTATCAGTTGGTAAAGCTAATCCATTTATAGCTTGAGATATAAGTTTAGATTTGTTATACTGCCATAATATATTAATACTATTAATAGTAGTACCTAGCTCAGCTAAAGGTGGACTTAGTGACATATTAATAGTTAAAGGTGTATATAACACTTTATCCAAAGCTTCTTTAATATTACTAATATCTGGATTATCCATAGATTCATATTTGATATTTAATGGATTACCGACATAATTAACTAAATCTGCCTATTCTTTAATATTACCTGTAATACTTCCCCAATTACCACCACCAGCTAATTCATGTATTCCTAAATTATCTAGTACTTTCTATTTCTCAGATTTAGTAAGAAACTCTGATAAAAAGTTAGATTTTAATAAGTACTATTCTTTACAGGTATTTGTAGGCATCTTTATTACCTACTCTTCATTCTAATTAGGTTTAGGAGTTAATAGTAAGTCAAATGAATCGTTAAGAATCATAACTATACTATTTGCTAAGTTAGAGTTTCATTATCAAAATAAGTTACTATCTATTTATCTCCTAGCTATTCAAAATGTTTAGTAGAAGGAAGTGTTGTAATCTCTGCTAATTCTTTATCATGTACAATACCATAGCAATGACTTACATTATCTTTAAAGTAGTTGTTATATGTACCATAATTAAATGTACTATTCTCTGCATTTTTAAAGAATATATTATCATGGCACTCACTATCTAATGTTACATTCTTAGTAGTTCCAAGAAACACATTGTTAGAAGCACCACTTTCAAGATGATTATTTTTACAGTTTAATTCAGAAGCATCTACACCACTATTATCAAATGTATATAAATAAGTATCATTATCATAGCTGGCTGGACCTTTATTAAGGTCAAACAATGTCTTTTTAAACTTAATATTTTTAAAGTCATAGTAAGCATAGTTACTATTGGTGTCTTTTAAATATGTAATAGTACCACGTGACTAATTGCAACTATTCATGTTAATATCATATTCTACAGTCCAATTAGAGCAATTACTTATTGAGTTACGCTAAAACAATCCTACACGCTTATCAAATGTGCTAGCACTTGTTGGTGATAAAAACATCCAATATTCCTAACTAGGAATATAAGCATCAGTTCCACAAACATTATTATCACTATCTAAATAAATACTTCTAAAGTCTGTAATTACATACACATAACCTACTTTAAGATTACCAAGCTATTGCTATTGAGCTATCTATGTATATGTACCAGTAATAAGTGTAGGATTGTACTCCTATGATGGGTCATTAGTAACTATGCCGAGATTTTTCTATATCTAAGCAATTTCTTCCTCCGTAAAATCGGAAAAATAAGTATCTCGCTTAATATAGTTTTCTAAATCTTTAAAGCATACGTGTCTAAACTAATTATTGCAGCTCATTATTAATTAAAGATTCATAAATTAATTCGGAATTATCTAACTAGCTATTTACCTCTATAAAACATATCTAATTCAATATATTTTTATAATTGGGTTTATAGCCATAACTTATCTTATGTATAAGCTTATTAAAATCATCTATTGTTTTTAATTTAAGCTTGTTTAGAGCATCCGCAGTCAGTTGTCTTAGACATATCTTCGCTACAGAGTTCTCCACAGTAGTTGAGTGTTTCTAGCAACTACTAGGCTGCTAACAACTAGCCAATTTCAACATAATATTTAATTACATTAATAGCCATCCATACTAAATCTCTTGCATAGTAAGTATCGTTAGATGTGCATGTTGATAACGATTTAAAAACATACTTACATTTATTAACATAGCACTCATATAAATGACCTATAGAAAACTAAGTTAATGATATGCCTGATATAGTAGTACCTTCTAATTCATTATTTTCTACTAATGTAGCTAACTTATCAAATGATACATCTATAAACTCACCATCACACATTGTATATATACTAGTACCATCACATACATACCAATCTAAATCTATAGATGCATTATATATATCTTTAGAAGGCAATATAATATGGTCAATAGTATAATAACCATCGTCTTTAAATGTAATATGTTCTTCGTCAAGGTATGAACAATGGTCAGTAATAATTGCACTTACTATTTTATCTTCTTGAGTAGTATGTCTATAAACTATATTCAAAGTATAGGTTTCACTATATTTAAACTTATTTTTCTAATGCCAAGCTGTAGCATCTGTAATAGATTCATCTACATACTAATCAGAATCCTAAGTTACATCAGTTATAACTATAGAACAGCTAGCTTCTTTACATATTTTTACTAAAGGTATCATATCTATTTAATTTTATCATTATAAGGATTACCATCACGTAACTATGCTAATTCTATCTTAGTACGCTATTCTTCAATATCAAGCTATCTATCTCTATATGCTTTATCAGCTTGCACTTTAAACCAATCTACTTGGTATTCAAGTTGTATTTTCTTCTAGTCAAGCTGCATTTTTTGCTCATTAAGAGATTTAATTTGCTATTGTGCTTGCTATAGCTATTTCTACAATTCCTAGTTCTACTATTGTACTTGTTCTAACTATTGAGATAATTGCTATAGCTAATTATTCTCCTATTTCTATTTAGCTAAAGCTTTCTTAACTGCTAATTTAAGCTATGTTAAACTCTTAGCTGTTACAGCTTCAAATACAATATCAGCACTAACTAAGCCAGACTTAATAAGGTCAGGTAACATAGACTTAATAGTCTACATATCCTACATTATTTCAGTACTAGGAGTAACGTGAATATCGTAATCAGTAAATGTAAAATACTCAGGTAGTGCTGTAAATATCTATTGCTAATGTTCGCCAAGAATTAAAGTGCCTTCTAATCCGTTTCTAAACACAACTTTAGCTAGATTTAGACAATCAGTTAGTATTTCACAAGTTACTAAATCCATCTATTGATAATAAGGTTTAGTAATAGTAAATGAATTAGTTACACCTTGCTGAATATTAGAAACAGCATCACGCTATTGTATTCCATTTAAACGCTCTCTAAATACACCTGTAATTGAAGATACAGTATTTTCTACAGACTATATAGTTACTTCAATAGCCTGTACAGCAGCGGCTGGTATAGATTCATCAAACCCATTAAAAATAGTATTTAATGGCTATCCTTCAGCTCTACCCTCCATAGTAGTATCAATAAGCTATATACCTGCCTTTTTATATGCCATGTATTTCTATATTCTTTCAGGAAACTAGACACCTAAAAACTTAGGAATCATAGATATATCAACAATACTACCTTTAATACCACTATTAGCTATCAATATATCTCTATAATAGATTAGGAGGTCATACCTATCTTGCATAGAGGCACATTTTAGTATTAAACTATAAGGCTCTTTACTTCTATTTAAGAATACAACACCATTAACAGTTAAACTACACTAGTTAGGATTACTCTAACTACGTATAACATTTTCATCCTTACCTCTTAATATATAATATTCATCACTAATACGGATAGTATTATATCTTTGCATTACAAAGTTATCATCTGTTTCAATCCATTCAACTTCATATACAGGTATTAAATTACCTCTATCATTATGTGGGCGTCCAGGGATAATATCTTCATCCTCGTCTTCCATATCATCGTAAACACTAATTATAGGACTATTAGACCTACGATATTCACCAGTAGTTTTATCCTACCAATCATCACGTAACTTAGCTCTATCTTCTTTGGATAACTCTCTACCATATTTAGCTAAAACCTGTGATTTAGTAAGCCAAGAACGTACTACAACTCTATAAGAATCCTTTATATATATAGAATCTGGATTTCTATCTATAAATACATTTAATGGATTTAAAACTTCTATATCTATATTAGTGTTATTTTTAGATATAACTCTATAAAAACAATAGCCTGTTATTAATATATCAGTAAGTAACTATCTAAGCTTAGTTACCATATCAGTATGCCTAGACTGCATAATATACTAAATAACATTCTATGCAGTTACTTCATACTAAGATACAAAAGAATCATTTATATTTTCAATTATCTTATCAAGCTGCTTTTTAATAGCTTTATCTGTAATATCTCTACCTTGTACTATTTGTAATAGGGAATTATTTAAATGGTTTTTTAAAAACTAAATAATCTATTTAGAAATCTCTAACTATTTTTCACGCCCAATATTACTAATAGTAGCATCATCTTTACAAGATACTTTAGGTAGTATAGGAGTGTCCAAAAACTCGCCAACTAACTCGTCTACATGCTTTTTTAATAATGGAGTAAATTGCACGGCAGTTGGACTACCTATACCAAAGTTTTCTTCCAAATATTTATACTATTCTTTATCTCGTTTACCATTGTAATAATTATAAGCTTTCTATAGCTTTGTTTTGTTGTAAACAAGTTCAGCAATAGTTTCGTCTGTTTTATTTAATAAATCCTCGTTGGACATAATTTAACAGCTTTAAAATGTTGCTACTTATGCAACTTCCTACTTCTTAATTCTTCTTTTATAAAACATACGAATTTATCATCAGGTAAATCTGCCATTATTACTAATGGATTTTCAGAACCATCTAGATTTAAAGATACTTTATAACCCTGTGGCTCTAAATCAGTTATGTCAATACGCCCAATAAATTCGACCTACTGACATTCCCTCATGTAATCTAGTATCACTTGTTTCAACTCCGAATGGGTCATTTGTATATTTTATAGTAGCATTAATAGGCTATTCTTTTTTAGGTATTACTCCATAATGCATATAGCCCTTTTCATCTTTATAATATCCAAAGTCCTAAAATACATCACCTTCATCCTATTCTACTTTAATAGGCTATCTACCAGAGAGTTCTTGGTCAGCAAGCTCCGCCATTCCGAGACTTGCAATAATATCAAACTTACCTTTATTTTCGTCATTATAACCTTTAAGCTAATCAAGCATATCTTCAAACCATATAGTATGACCATAATCTTCTACAAAGTCAGCTATCAAATCAGTTTGCTAATTAATAATAACTTTAGTAGCTGGCGTGCCATACGTATTAGTTTTTCCATTTTTAATGTTACCTAAAGTAGCTCTAGGACGCTTCATAAAGTATGATAAACATTTATGTTCTCTTGCCCAAGTTAAAAAGCCAACACGTGTAGCCTCTATATTAACTCGACAATTATAATACTTAATAAGGCACATAGCTATTTTATAAGCTTCTCTAATATTCTAAGGTCTATCTTTATATATAGCAACATACTGTGGTTCACTTAAACCATAAGCACGCTTTTTAATTACTATACAAAAATCAGAAGGACTACGAGTTTCTTCAGAAGTCTATGCAGCTCCAATATCAATACCATCAATACCTGCCACATATAAATTATCCATTTCACTATAACTAACTTCTTCATAATCTAGTCCTTGCTCCTCAGCCTATTCTTTTTTAAGTTTCTAATCTTCTTTATAAAGCTATGACCAAACAGGATGTTCTAGTATCTATACTTTACCAGTATTAATAGGTATCCATTTATAACCATTAATATTATCAAGTCTATGAAGTCCTGTTTTATATGTATAGTCTATTATACCTGTTTGTATTTTTGGACCTGTCTTATGTAATCGAATAGCAGTTAACTATTCGGCTATCTTTAATTTATTAAATTTATTCTAACCTTCTAACTAAAAAGCTTCTTCTGCATTCCAGCAACGTTCCGCACATTTCTTTAAATACTCTTCAGGGTCTGCAAGTAAGTTGTCACGTTCTTGTTGCAATACTTTTTTATACTCTTCTATATTGCAAACACCTCTATTATCCATATATTCAGGTTTTAGAGTTTGTAAATAGTAAGGTATAAAGAATCCACTTTCTATATAGCTATTATCTGGTGTACAGTTATGCCTAAAAGGTAATATTTTATAACCTCTAGGATTATAGTATATCTTCTTTAGACCTTCTAGAGGCGTACCAAAGTCACCTCCCGTCGATATGTTATCACTAAGCTTTTTATCTTAGTTTCTTATCATTTGATTTTGATAAGTCCAGCATATATTTTCAATATTACTAATAAAGTCGGACGCTCTTGCTAATATTATATTCTCAATTCGAGGTTCAATTAGTATGCGTTACAGTGATTAATGCTTTTTAAGCACTAATTTACCTCGGTATTCCCATTACAGGGTTCGCCGATTTCGCCCAATTATAATGCGGCAAATTTATTACATTCTTTATTTACCGCCAAATACCATAATTCCTCGCGGTATGCCCTGTACTTCACATAATTCCTATCCCTGTACAATAGCAGTAGTAAGTCCTGTCCAACTTCCTGCTTCATCATATATTAAAAGGTCTGTACGGTCACCGCGTATCTTAGAAGGTTTATCTGCAAGTATTCCAACAATAGCAGATTGCCATCCTGACTCTACAAACTATCCTTCCTTTTTATATAGATATCCTGACTTAACTGATAATTCAGTATCTTTGATGCGTGGCTTGAACATACCATCTGCATGTTCATTTAAGAAGGTTAATGCATGCTTTACTTTACTAAATGTACCTTTTAAATACACATCTTTAAAGCATGTTATAATAGTTCTACTCTATTTAATAATAGTATACATTCTAGCGGCTAAAGAAGCATTTATCTCACTAAAACCTCAAGTTTGTTATCTCTAAAGTTTTTTATCCTTAGATTCTTATAGTTTCCTATAAGTTCAGCATATATTTTCATCCATATTGTTGGATGTCTCAGACTCTTGGGAACTAAGTTCCTATGCGTTACAGATATTAATCCTCGGTATTAGCATTTAAGCTTTTCACCGAATCTCTGAAATTTTTTAATCTATATTACTATAGAAATCGACAAGTTAGTTTATCGACCTAGCCTTCATAAGACAAGCATTCTTATGCAATACTCGGCATAGATTAAGATAGTGAAAGAACATATACTATGAAGCCATGAACTTAGGAAAATCATCAGCAGTACCACTACCTGCAGCTTTATTTGTATCTACTGTAGGTAACTAGTAATAATTAAGAAAGAAGTAATTATCACCTGTAATAGTATAGCCATGTGAAGACATACCATACATACAGCGTTTATACTCTTCCGTCCAAAATTCACGCCACCGTTTACTATTAGGTAAGGCAGAACAATACTTACCTTTAGCTTTAAAAGTATCTCTTGCTTCAGTAAACCAATCAGGATTAAAATCTAAACTATGAGTAGCATCTATAGGTCTATAGCCAACTAATTCATAGCTTAATTGTGGGTCAAAACATTCTATCTTCTACTCTTTAGGAACGTCCCAATAGTCTTTGTTATTAGAACGCTCCAATCTAAGTTTTTCTAAATCCTCGTTCATATATTTCCTGGGTCAAATCCAGTGCTAACTCCTCCACGTGTTGCAGATTGCTGTGTAACTGATTCTTTAACTTCTTTTTCTAGTTGTACGAGCTAATCATGTACAATACTAATCTAACCTACTTCTTTCATAAACTTTTCTGCGGAGAATACAGGTTTACCACTTACATCTCGTTCATTTAAATCTACAATAACATCAAAATAATCAGTAAGCTAATCGGCAGCTTTTTTAGCTGCTCTTAATAGCTATATAGATTTATTAGAGTCTTGTAAAGCTTTAAATTTTCTGCACGCCTCTCGGAATACTGGGTCATTAAACTCTTTTTCAGTTAGACCACTATCCGATAGTGCTTCTTCATGCCGTTCTTGCTCTGTATAGTCATTATAAGGAGATTTCCAACATATAGCTAGGTATATATAAGTAAGCTCTTTCATTAGTTTAGTCTTACCTTTAGTTTTATCTCTAGTCATTAATGCTTTAAATTCTCTTAATAATAGAATACTACAATCAGTCAGTTCAAGAACTCCATTATCATATTCAAAAAAATCTGTCATTTAATTTTTATTTACATAAACGCTTCTTTTGTAGCTTTTTAGCACCTTGTTTAAGTTTCTAACAAGTCTTACAAAGCTAACCACCACGTTTCATAAATACAGGTATTTCATCTTCAGCACAAATTATTTCTTGGTTATAATTAAGCTTAGCACCTAATCTAGCTTTACGAGAGCCTTGAAGTTTCTATGCTACTTGCTAAATGTACTAAGCTAATTGTACTGCCTATTTATCACCCTACTTAGCGGCTTGCATAATCTAATTTATCTATTGTGTAGCTTTCTAATCTCCTGACATAGCAGCTTGTACTAATTGTACTATCTGCTATTCCATATTACCACCTTGCTAATATTTAGTTATCATTATATTTATTTTACAAGTATTAAATCTCTAGTATTAAACACTGCTTCCTAGAGTAAGTTATTTGTAGTAAACCATCTGCATCTTAATCCTAGCATGCCATCATTAAAGTATGATTTTTCCTTTTTAATGACAAGCATTGTCGGGCAATGCATATAATCTTGCTATCTCAAAATTACAACATCACCCGGCTTAAAGAAAATCTTATCATCCATGAATTAATTTGTTTTTACGTTCTGTGAGCTTTTCATTAACTACAGCCATAATACGAGATTCAGCAACAACTACAAATCCTTGTTTAAAGAATGGCACCATTGCTTCACTTGCTGTGGTATAGAATACCACATCACCAGCTTTTAGAAACTCACATTTCCAACCTGTATCAATAACTGTGCCTACATGAATAAATTGCTCCTCTTCATGAATTTGCCCATCTTCATGTGACTTATAAGTTGGAGCAAAACCGCCTAAATCGGTAATAATACCACTCTCAACTTTAACTCGTTGGAATGGGTTGCTTTCAAATGGTTTAATAAGTGCATAACCACCCATAGGTAGTATTTCCAAACCATTAATATCTTTAGACAATTCCTCAGCATAACTTTCTAACGCCTTATTATGCTTTTCAAATTTATCTACATATTCATCTACTTGTGTATTAAATCTACCTTTCTTTTCCTCTGCAAGAATTGTATCTGCAGCTTTGCCATTAACAACAATAGGAGTTCCTGTACTCTCCATACCATTTAAAACTTGTGCAACTTTCTCTTTACCGTTTAATTCAGTTCTCATTTCCATTTATCACATTGTTCATTTACTAATCTAGTCTTGTTCTCAAGCACACAGCCACATTGACCACATATCTCTTGTCCAAGAAATGTTAATCTACTTTCACATTTATTACAAATAGCAAGACGTTTCTCAGCTAATTGTTGGTTCTGATGTGAGAAACGATAATAAATGCTTTTTAATATCTGAAAAGGCTTTGTAAATATAGCCTTAATAATATGCTTTACCATAAACCTGCTATACATTTACTATTGATGTTCTTTATCTTAAATGATAATGCACAGCCACATCCTTTAATGAAGCCTTTCTTAGGTTTACTAGACTTTTCCATTGTCTTAGGATTTAAATAGCTGTAAGCATCGCATATATTGTCTTTTTCTAAATGTATAGGACAGTGGTTACAAATCTCCTGTCGTCTGTTTATATAATTCTCCATATTTAAATAATATATAAATATTAGCTAATACATAGATGCCTAATAAATACTCATTAAAAATAATGGCAATTAATAAAGCAATTATATGTATTAGTAATCCAAATAATAAAATTAACATTAATATTCTATAGGTTTGTTTTTAGCTTTCCTTGTATCAAGAACAACTTGCTTTTCATAAAAAGTAAGCATGCGAATAACTTCATCCCTTAGATATGGCAAGTGATACACAGTCATATTATCATTATGGTCAAAGTGTACTAATACCAAATCATCTATTATAAACTCGGGATGCTTCTGAGTTAGCATATATGCATAAGTACTAAGCTGTAAACAATAATGACTGTAGTTACATTCCTCTAATGAACCTAGAGGGAATTTCATCTTCTCAGTCTTACGTGTTTTAGAATCAAAAAAGCCTTTTGTGTCTATTTTCTTGTTAGTATTATGAGTTACTATCATTTTATTTGTACATAAGAATGTATGAGTAGGACTATCTACTTCAAGACACTGAGTTTGTACAGTTTCCACTAATTCTACTTTATCAATATTTCTAAAAGTTCTATTATTGCTTTTAAGTTCATGTAGATTAATATCTTGATTTCTAGTTAAAAATGGGTTAAATTCACTAGTAGAAAAACATATATCCCAAGCTTGAAATTGTTTCCCTTCACATTTCTTAGTGACAGCAAATACTGTAGTTTTAACTCCTAAACTAGCTAATAATTTAACTAAATCATCACGTTGCCATTCTTGCCCAGTTGACATTACATATCTTTTTCTGCCTGCATTATAATACCCATCTGTATCCATTAGACCTCTTAATAAGTCTAACCGTTGCTTATAAGAAGCTCGTTGATATTCATCAGGAATAAATTTATTATTTAATAAATTCATAGATTTAAGCAATGTTCTTAATCCATAGACTGTTCTCATTTCAACATTTTCTCTATCCGGATTATGTTGTGCATTTTCCCCTAAAGTATAACCACGGTGTTCTATCTCTTTCCATACAGGAGACCCTTTCATTTGTGTAATAATACCTGTTTGTTTAGAGCCATCACCTAGCCATACTCCAAGCACATAAGGGTCAATTATAAGATGTCTGTCGGGCAAATCTAATGGTTTTGGATTTAGTATTTTAGGAATTAAATCACTGCGACGTTTTGGTAAGCTATCTAAGTAATAAAATAGTTCTTCTGTAGTCATTACACAAGAATACATTCCATCTGGGTGTGACTTATTTTTATTCTTTTTAAAATTTATTTCCCATCTATGCTCATGGTCTGCTATTATAGAATCTCCATTATCAAAGGTTATTTTATAACAAGGGTTTAAATGTATTTTAGACTTATGTATAATTTTAGTAGGCTTTCCATCTTTATCAAAAATAGTATCACCATCTTTTAGCTCTGCAATAGTACTCCATCCTTCTAATGTCGGTATTTCAGTATCTAGAGGCAATCCTTTCCAATCTAAAATAGTTATACAATTACCTTGTTTAGCTATTAAGTCTATTTGACCAGCTACATGCAACTTACCAGAAGGAGAATCCCATGATATTAAATACTCTGGGTATACACCATTCTCTAAGTCTAACTCAGTTTTATCTTTAACACATTCAAACTTACCTCCTACTTGAAACTTAGTTAAGTCTATATTCTTTTTCTTTTTATACATAGAATTTTCTAAGTTGGCGTGTATTTTAGTACCTCTTTCACAAGACTTTTTATTTTCTTCCTGCCAAGTATCTAATATTGCTTGTTGTTCTTTATTGAAAGTATCTATATCTATATTATGAGCTTCTAGAATATCCATATCAAACTTTTTAGTGTTTAATAATGACTTCTTCTCTATTGCCCATGCATCTTTCGGCAATATCTTTTCTAATGCCTTGTATGCTGACCAAAATTCTTTAGCAAACGGTTGCCCGAACTTCTCAATCATAGTAGTTACAGACACATATTTGATTGAAGCATCTTCTACGTTCCAGTAAACGTGATTTTGGTCATTAAACGCCACTGAACCATTTTTCTTATCAATTTCTAACATAAACATTAAACATTAAACATTTTAAAACCTGTCATCTTGTATAATTATTTCATTCTTTTGTATAATATATATATTAATATGTGTCATCAAATCTTAAACTCATAATAGATAATTGCAGATAATAGATTGTATGTGAAACAATTAATTTAAATAGATGGAAATAAAAATTAAAAAGAAAAATAGAGGTAAGTTTACTAAAGCTGCTAAAGCTGCTGGAGAGTCAGTACAAGAGCATGCACATAGTGTTTTAAACAATCCTAAAGCTACTAAACTACAAAAGAAGAGAGCATAGTTTGCAGTTAATGCTAAGAAATGGCATCATAAAGACGGTGGATTATTAATGTAGTAGGGTGGTTAGATATTGCAAAGGTATACATCATTAATAAATGCAGGTATTAGTCCACAAGTTGCTTTTGATACTTCACATTTATCATTAATAGAAGATGGTAGAAAGAATAAGTTTTATTCATTTGGTAAAAGAGCTACTAATTTAAAAGATTGGACTACTAATGTTGTAGACTCATTAACTACTGGTAGATATAAAAATTTAAGAGATATAACTACATATTAGTAGTTTAAACAAGGTCTTAAAGATAAAAAATATAATCCTAGACCTGCTTTTTATAATGTAGAAATGGGTAGAGGTAGAGATAAAAATAAATAGATTATTAATCAATATAACTAGCAACATGGATTACCATTAGTTGCAGGTTTGTATAATATTAATAATGCCAAAACCGTTTAATGAATTATTAAAAAGGTATAAACATAAGTATAAATGCCAAATATGTGGTGAAGATGCAGATTGTTGTTTAGAGTTTCATCATGTAAATCCAGAAGATAAATTATTTTCACTTAAAAGTGTTAATGAGTCTAGATATACTAAAGAGGAGTTAATGATGGAGCTTCATAAAACTTGTATTTTATGTAGTAATTGTCATCGTAAACTACATAATGGTTATTATACTGATATAAAACTAAAGACTTTATAATGATAAAAGAATGGAATGACTTTTTTAAGTTTGTAAAGCAAAGAGATAAAGAATTAGACAAACATTTAATTGAAATAAGCTATGTGGCTAAAAGAAAGTGATAGACCAAAACATTTTTTCTATGGTGCATGTATAGGAGTAGTATTTACTATCTTATGTGTACTAGGAGTAGCTAGTGGAATGGAATTTAAAGATAAATAGTATGGTAATCAATGGGATTGGTTAGATTGGTTAGCTACTATGCTTGGTGGTATGGTAGGCTAGTTATTATAGATAATTATTATCCTATTGTGTTTATGAAATAATTATTTTTAAATATGGAATATGTAAATATTGGAACAGGACTTTTAGAATAGATAGATGATTATAAATATATAGAAGTTCATCCTGTAATTCTTGATGACCTTTTAAAATACTTAGATATTATAAGATGATAAAATATTTGAATAAAGTAACAATATGCCTACTATAATAAAAAATGGAATTTAGTATAATGTAAATCCTAATGCCATAGGTGCATCAGAGTTAACTGTTACTACACCTAAAGTAGAAGTAATTGGCAAAGCTTCTTTATTTGATTCTAGGCATTCTGCTTTTAATGGTAATGAGCTATTAGATATAACAGGTGACATTAGTAATAAAGCTATAGATACTACAAGTAATGCTATGTATGCAATTACAAAGCCATTATTTAAAATGGCTAATCCTGTGCTAAGAACTATTTTTACAGAATCTCCTTCTTATTTAGATTCTAAAGGAACTATATATAACGATTTACTAGATAACGGTAAATCTAGATTAGGTATGTATGGCTTAGTTTAGGATGAAAATAATAAGCATGTCTGGCATACTAAAAATCTAGATAAACAATGTGCCAAAGTCGCAAATTAGTTAAGTTAGGTAATGGCAAATAGACCAACAGCAGGTGATGCTTGGACTACAAAAGGTATATATGGTGATAGTACAATAGTAAGTGGTTATAAATTGCCTAAAATTAAACACTATAGTCGATTTACTGCTGATTTGTATAACAGAGCTGCTGCTGAGTACGTAAAACATAATATAGAAGATAAAGATATACAAACAGGTGATATAGTTGACTTATATTACTATAAATCTCCAAAATAGAAAATAGCCTATAAGTATGGTTATAATAGAATGAATACACATACAGGAAGAATACTTAGAACAGACCCTTATGATAAAAGTAAAACATTTGTTGTGCATAATGTTAATGGTAATGTTATAAGTTAGCCTATTGGAGATTTATTAGGAGGTTTAGGAAAAGTTGGTATAACTGCCATTAGAAGACCCTTTACTAAAAATGATAAAAGATGAAAGATTTTTTAATTAAACTAATAACAGCTCATACAGGTATTAGTAGTAAAAGAGTTTGTGGTATATTAGGATGGATAACATGCCTAGGTATTGATATAGGCTGTGCTATTGCTAATATTGAAGCACCACAAGTTACTGATACTGTTTTAATATGCTGTATGGGATTATTAGGAATTGATAGTGTAACTAGTGTATGGCGAAAGTAAAATTAGTATAGAGAGGTAGGAGAATGCCAACACGCAAAGGAGAGCCTGCCAAATATTCTGAGCCTACTAAAGAAGACATTGAAAGAACTAAGAAACTAAAATAGGAGGATGAAGCTTTCTTTAAGATGTTTAAAGTTAAATAGCAAGACCCTTCTAAAGTTAGGCGAGTTGCAGCATTAGTAACTAATACTAAACCTTTAGATTTAGATATAACTATAGCTGTTAAAAACTAGAAACAAGCTAAATAGGATAAGATAGATGAAGAGTTGTATAATTATAATTTAATGCTTAAATCATTAGAAACTGCTTCTGCTGGCGTAGGACTAGTTGGTACTCCTTGGCAATTTATAGCTAAAAATAGATGGGCTTCTAAATTACTATCTAAATTAGGTGATAAAGTAGCTAATACAGGTTTAGTTAGAAGAACTACTGCCTAGACGCCTGCACTACTTACTAATACTTTAGAAATAAATAGTTATAGACCAACATAGTTAATAAATAATGGTAATTAGTATTTTGGCGGCTCAGTAGATGCAATATAGATATATACACAACCTAAAACTAAAGATAAAGTAATAAATGGTATTGAATTAATGCCAATGATTAGTAGAAATCCTTTAGTAAAGAATCTTGGAGGATATCTTGCTAACATGTATGATTTTTATAGTAACACACATGAGTAAAAGAAAAAGGCAACTTAGCTAATTAGCTAGGCTGCCTTTATTTTTAATTACCAAGTTGTAGAAATTCGATTTAAAGCATCCTCCCATGCTAAAAATCCTTGTGAATTTTCTTTTTTTAATAGAAAAGCTAACTCTAAAATATCTTGACAATCATCAAGATTATTGTTAACTTTAGTGTAATAATATCTATCAATCAATCTTTTCATAATCTTTATCATTAACATAATCATATATTGAAGTTATAGTATATCCAGTTTTGTAGTTTTTAAAGTGATGTAGTATAACATCATTTGTATAGTCTATAACTTCTGCTTCTCTTAATTGTTCATCTAAGATTGATTCTGCCTCTTTAATATCTCCGTCAAATTCTTGCTGAAATAAAATTGTCGGCACTTGTTTTAGTTTCTTCAACTTTTTAGTAAGATTAGTTGTTTTTAACTTCTTACCATTTAATTCATAAATTGCTATTATCATAATACATAAACATTAAATTAGCTACCCTCCCTAAAGAGGGTAACGAGCCTTAGCTTTTTCCATCTAAGGGATAGGTTAGTCGCCCTGCTCAGGTTTGAACTGAGACTGACGGTTTTCATTTTAACACCTCTGTAGAGGATTAGACTATCGCATCCAGTCCTAAGACCAGTCTCTTTATTTAGTCGTTCACGCTGTATTTAAACTTGCGCCTTGTCACTTTATACTTAGTATATACGCTTCCAAGTCAATTAAAAGAGATTCTACTTAAAGATTATTTATTATCCTTTAAGCATCCAATATTTCAAAGTAATAATTCTTCCAAAGAATACCTACATTTCTATTTAATGTGGCTCTGCAAGTTTTCATTAATTTTGTAGTTACTAAGTTATTATCCATTAACCATTGACAACACTCGGCAATACACCCAAATCTTCTTATTTCATTATGTTCTGAGTCATACTGAATAACATACTTTTGGTTTTGCTTAGTTAATCCTGCCTCTGATAAAACTTGTTTTACTGCTTTAGGATTTAGATTATATTTCTCTGCAACTTTTTTTTGGTTTTTTAATTCTATATAAGAGCTAATAATTAATTCTTTTAAATCATTAGTTAGTTCATATTTAGATTCTACTTTTTGCTTATTTTTAGCACCATAAGTAGTCGTTTGACTATGACAATTCGGACATAGGAATCTTAGATTTTCTAGTCTATTATCATTATTAATACCATTTATATGGTCTAATTCTAAAGATAATGTTTTCCCTTGCCATTCTGTAGTACCGCATATAGCACAAGTATATGGAAGCAGTTTATTTCTTAATATATAACTTCTAAGAACATGCCTAGTATGTTTAGAATTTTCACACATCAACTTAGAAGCATCTACTTCTTTTTTCTTATTACTATCTATTATTGCAGATTTTCCTCTAAAATCTTTTCCTGTTAAACTTAAATCTTGCATCCTTTGCTTTACTTGTGAATAACCCCAACTATTACCTGCTGTAGTATATCCAAGCTTAAATAAAACTTCTGAGATATTCAAACTTGACTTAACTAAGTTTGAAAACTCTTTATCCGTAAGTTTATAAATTTTATTTTCCATTACTTTGAAATTTTAAGAGACCGCATTGCTAACCAATTACAACACAGGGCAATGAAGTGGCAATAATGCCACTATAAAATGTTATGCTTCTAACATATCAAGTTCTTCAGTCAGCTTATCAATCTTATTTTCAATCCAATCAATAGCTTCATCAACAAATTCTTGATAGTCTTCATTATCTGACATTTCTTTAATTTTATCTTTACCAATAGATTCACAAATAGCTGTAAATGTATCATCAGAGAGTGCATTTACTTTTTCTTTTGCATCATCTTTCTTTTTCGGAGTAATAATAACTTTATCATCCTCCATTTTTACATCATACTCCTTGAAAAATACATCTATGATTTCTTCAAGTGAGTCTAATTCCAAAAGTTTTTCAATCATAAATTTGTGTTTTTTAGTTACAAACAATTATATATCAAAATCTCAAAATGACAAGCTTAAAAAATGTTAATTGTTAGATGCATATCTACGATATGCTATTATATACATATAAATAGCCCCTCCCATACCTTTATTGGAAATTAAATTGAAAATAGAGCTAATTTTACTAATAGTATAAATTTTGATATTTATACCCCCCCCCCTAATAATGTTATTATATCAGCATGTTAATATATTGGCAGTCTACTATTGTGTTAGCGGTATGTTACTGTGTTTACGGTCTACTATTATATGTATTAGCAGTTTATTTATCAGTGTGTTAGTGTATAAGCGGTCTACTACTCGTTTTATCCCCTCCGGAGTCAACGAGTGGAAAATAAATATTAAAATAGCCAGTTATAAGCAATTATTAAAAATTAGATATAAATAAATATTTATATCGAATCGGCTATTCTCAAGCCGTCTACAGCAAAACTGCTCAGCATCTGTAGAAGTCCCATTTAGGGCACGTCCCGTTTTCGGTCGGACGTTAAGCTACCGAATGACTTCCGCAAGGCTTTCAATGAAGCGTTGCTATTTCGTCTGCTTAGAAAAGCAGTCCGAGGGTAATGTTGCCCTCATTAACACACTTTATTGCTATGACATTAGGTAACGGAACAGCTGAGAACAGAATGATGCGTCTTCCTCTCGAGAAGATTCTTGACCGCTACATTGCGGCTGGCTGGGGTAAGAACCTGCCTGCTGGCTTCAAAGCCGTGGTTAAGGACAACGCTCACTACGAGAAGCGCGACGGTTCACTCTCAGACAAGGCGTTCTTTGCTCTTGTCTTTGAGTACGAGGATAAGCCACTACTTGAAATTTCAATGTTTCAGTGGGACTTGCTTCGTGACAACCTGTCCACTTACAAGGAGGATGGTACATTCGATAAGTTTTTATCGCCTAACGATGACCTTCACAAGTTCGCTCGTGAGAACGCTTCACCTACAATGACCACTAAAGACTGGTTTGAGAAGGTTGCTACGTTCTTCGCAGAACCTGAGAAGATTCAGCTTGTTAAGACTAACTTCCGTGGTAAGACTGCCGATACCGATAAGGTTAAGGGACATCCTTACAATGGTTGCTTGATTGGCTTCAACAAGATAGGCTAAAAACTCACTGAGGGCGGAGGGATAATCCCTCTGCCTTATTACTAACTCTTTAAAACTTTCAAAATTATGGTAGACGGAATAATGCTGCTTACTTCTTACAAAGAAGATAGCTTCGGTCTTACAACAACATTCTTTAACGAGAATGGCGAAGAAGAATTTTGTGTTAAATCTTCGCACCCATTTGCACGCATCAAATCTATACTTCCTGTAAAGGCTAACTATATATTTGATAACGGCAAGCTCACAATAACAGGCATAATGCCTATTTAAGTTACTAACAATAAGGTAGGGGAATTAACCCTACCTTTCTAAAATTATAATATCATGGTTTTTAGATATCGTGAAATCCCCGAAAAGCTTGGTAAGGTAGCTGCTGATAACAATGTTTATCCAAAACCTTTTGTTGTTGGTTCAGAGATAACTCTTCTCTCAGAGCCTTGCAAACGTGAGTTCAATGGTAGCTTCTACTTCGAGATAGCTATCGTGGCTTTGAGCTAACTCCGCCTAAGATTAAAACATTCTCAGACGGAGATAAGTACGTGACTAACGGTGCATTTACTTGCCGTTACATCTTTGGTCCGACTGTCCACTACGATATCTATATTAACACCATAGACTAAACAATACACCACTCTCTCATTATTGGGAGGGTGGTGGATTAATAAATTTTTATTTCATAAAAATAGCCAATAAGTAAGTTTAAAATAGCCGTGTATAAACGAGTATTACAGTTTAGCACAACGTGTGGTAGTATAAAGACTACAAGTATTAACAATTTAAATTATAGGAGATTAAAACAATGACAAAAGATGATCGTTTGAATCAGAACAAGCAGGATGCTAACATTAAGATGGGTGGTACACAGTTTACAACTAACCTTCGTGCACCTTATGACCCACTTGGTCAGTTTGCTGAGGGTGATGTAATCGAGTTCCCTGCTACTATTACTGATGACATTATGGGTACTCAGACTTTTAATGGCAAGCCTTATCAGTTTATCGTTCTTAAGATTACCAAGGCTGGTGGTCAGGAGAACTATATCAACTGGTTCCCATCTTCATTTACTCGTATTGTGTTCGAGTATGAGATGGACCCGATTGCTAAGATTGCTGTTCGTACTGATGCACAGCCATTTATGCCTAAGGGTACTGCTGTAGATGCATTTAATACAATGCGTGGTAAGGCTGAGTATGATGCTAATGGTGTTTGCACTAAGACTGATACTCAGAAGTGTGTTGAGCAGCTTCTTGGTAAGAAAGTCAAGATTACTAAGCGTGAGCTTGTTAATACAGTTGGTTTTACCAATAATGAGCGTGACTTGTCTAAGCTTGTTAAGCAGGCTGTAATGACATTTGATATTGCCGCCTAAACTTATAACCATACGTGCTCGTAAATCGGGTACGTATTGGTTAGAATCTAAGCAAGGCTACTATAATACTCTAACACCTCTTACTGATTATACTACTGATGATTGCTATTGGCTATTAGAACAGATAGGTAATAAGTATAAGGTGTTAAGAGTACTTAGATGCCTAACTTGAAGCCATTTTTAATGACTTTTTGGAATGTCAAATAAATCTGCATTATATGTATATATAATTACTATATGTATATATAATGTGGATTATATTGCCTATGAAAACTTAAATATTAACTGTAATAATGCTAATGTTGAGTTTATATGTATTATGGATGGTGTGAGTTGAACGATAAGAGGGTTTTAATGGTACTAGAAACACACAACCACATTTCCACTTATCCAAATTATTCACAATTTTAAACCAAGGCATGTGACATAAGGATAACCGAATTTTCATTTGTACGAAGATTTGTAGACTTATATGTGCCATTTTCTATGTATTTTTAGTTTAAAACAAAAGTAAAAAACACTACTAAGCATAGTGATTTTTTCTCTATCTATTAAAAGATAGTTATTAGTAGTAGATGCTTAAAGGTTATTCACAAATACCTAAAAAATTTAGTAGAGTAGATAGTAAGTGATAAAGAACTTTACAGTAAACACTTAAATAAGTATATAGACCATTTCTAATACTTATGAATAATGGCTTATAAGGGCATAAGAGAAACTATTCATAAGTAAATTTTGTTAATGCCACATTAACAAATGTCAACCAAGGAGACATTAAAATTTATACTGAAGAGACTTGGACGAAACACAGAGAGAAACTATTAATCACTGGATAATATTAATAATGGCTCTGTGTCTATAAACAACTAAAAACCTCGCGATAGTATAAGGTAAATCGCTCAAGACTATGCAGTATTTTTATATTGTAGTTTACACTATTGTTGGAGACGACATGGAAATGTGTAAAATAGGACTTAATCCTCATCAAATGATTGAATGGGGACGCAGAGAAGCAACAAGACATCCAGAGCGCAGTTATAAATTATTTAGACAGCCTATAACACGCACTGGAGAACTTTGTTTTTATAAGTCATTAGCTCCATTTGAACCAAAAATTCCTAAAGTAGCATCAGTAGTTCCATTTGATTGGGACGCATTTGAAGCTAATAGAGGATCTGATATGGATATTGATACTATTCGATAACTATACAGCACCTAAGCAAGTGTTAAAACTGCTTAAATTCTAAAAACAATTAAACACTTTAAAAATTATGACAGATAAAGAATTAATAGATGCCATTGCATTAACATCAGGTTGGGCAGGCATGAATGAGTATGAGAAACTTAATGTACCAGATTTTCTTGAATGGTACAAAGTTAACACTTCTTTCTGCTCTAAAGAGGGCAAGGCTATAGCGCAGCAAGTAATAGAATACTTGGAAAATGGTTTTAGATATGATAAAACCAATACAGTACTTAGAACTACAAGAAAAGCAACTAAATGAACATTCGCAATTTAAAGAAAGCCGTGAAGAATAGTAATGGCTTTCTTACCTTTGGTGTGCATAATCATGGTTATTATGCAGTAAATGAAGGTGATAGAATAGTATTCCATAAAGAATATTTAGAGATTGAGAATACTGAATTTTCAACTCTTATTGCTTACAAAGAAATAACTCGTTTAATAATAGAATAAAATGAATAGAAAAGAAGCTTTAGAAATCGCAAAAGTGCATAACCTTCAAAAAGAAGTCACTTATGCTATAGACATTAAAGGTTATACACCAGAAGAAGCACTCTTAGAGTGGGATTTATTGTAAATCTCACTCAAACCCTATTAAATAAAAGCATTGTAGTGAGGTTGTAACTCACATAGGGGTTCTAACATTATTAACATTTAAAAATTTAAATATATGTATATTACAACTACAAAAGGAGAGCCTTTATACATTCTTACAGCTGTATCTACTAATGATATCAAGCCCTATATCACAGTAAATACTTGGGCAAAGTGTAAAGAACAATTAGAATATATGACAGAAGAAACAGATAATGATAGATTATTTGTTCAGCTCATACATAAAGAAGTTAATGAAGAATTTCATAAAGCAGAAGCTTCAGTAAGATGTAATAGAAAAGGTTGGGGTTATGATTTCTTTAAATATATAACTATTGAACCTCTCTATACAGAAGCTAAATAGCAATTAGTATTACTCCAGTGAATAAAAATACTGTACTAGGATTATAACCTAGCTGGAGACACTTAAAAAATAACACTTTAAAATTAAAAATTATGACATTTCAAATTATTTCAAAAGAAACTAATGAGGCTATCAATCTTTCCGATTTTGATGAAGCCTATTGTAAGTTCAACAATATTGATTACAGTAAAGTATTCTATGCATATTGGTTTTATGCTCTCGAGGGTGCATTTATGACTTATGGTGATTTAGCTGATAATACCACTAATAACTACCATTTACGCAAAACTATAGTAAAAGATTCTCGAAATATATCTATGCACCAAGCAGTACAGGTATTAACTATATATGCTGCAAAGACTTTCTACTCAAATGAAGAGTATGAGGATTGGGAGAAGTCAGTAGATTGGCTTAAACCAGTTGTTAAATTCTTCTTATCAGTTAAAGACAAATATTATTTCACATTTTCATTTTAAAAACTATGTTCATCAGAGATTTAAAAGACATTACTAATGAGAAGTTACTTAAAGCAATTTCTCCTATGGCATTTAAAAAGCTTTACATTGCACCAAATGCCGAGTGTTCAGTAACTTTTGAAGGAGAATTATCTGAATCAGATATACAAAACTTTTTCAATAAAATGGGCTTTAAAAAGCGAGTAGAATACCTTGTAGATTATTCTTATTATAGAGGAACTACAGATATATTTACACCTGATGGTTGGAACTATTATAAAGACTAAATAATATGGAAACATTAGAAAATACACTTTGGATTTTGGCACTTATTTGCCTTATCCTCCTCGTTTTTGCCAGTCTTCTTATCTGGCACAATGCAATAGCTACAGTACTTTTTACTATGTGTGTAGCAATATGGATAATTGGAGTTTACAAAAAATAAAAGCAATGAGAACAAATAACTTATTCAATAGAATATTCCATAAGAAAGAGCTTGCCGAACTTAAAAAGCAGGCTCTTATCTATAAAAAGCAAATAGAATGTGGAGCTGAACTTTTAGATAACATTCTTAAATGTGATTCATTAACAGACTTAGTAGAGTTGCATAAACTAGCTTGGGCTAATGGATTTAGAAATGAAAATCTAGCTCCTTGTTCTTATGGAATGATACGTACTAATAGTATAGAAACATTAACACCTAATGAAGTATTCTTAGGAGGTATTTGGGGATTATATACATACCCAATACCTTTCTGGGAAGCACATAAAGGTGATAAGTATGGAGCGAACGGATTCGGCATAGACCCAACATACGATTTGTATACAATGATACTTAACCAATATAAAGGACTTGTTGAATCTAATGTTCAATCACTTTACGATAAAGCAGTAAAAGAATATCCCAAATATAAACAATATGTCTAGAAATAGATTTAACACTTCGAGAGTGTGTAGTTCAGATAACTATGCATTCTCAAAGCGTGTTCACACTAATGAACTCGCTAAAAACCATTCAAGACTACAAGAAATGCTTGTTAAAGAGGAAATAGTGCTTAAGAAAACAGCATACATTAAAGTCTTTGGTAGATTTATTCCACTTGATAGTACAGAAATTCCTCTTTATGAAGGCAAAACAACAATAATATGGAAGTAAAGAATTATAAATTAGTAACTTCTAAAGAAGAGGTGTTTACAGTAACAACACCTCTTTGGTTAACTAATCAAGAAACAAAAGTATTATCCGACTTTTTAAATAATCAAGGTTGTAGTGTAATTTTTGAAAAAGTAGGCTATGTGTCTAGAATAGTTAAAGTTGCTAATTGTGAATTACACATGTATGATACCTATTGCAAAATTATTAACTATAAATATAAAACAGAAATATGTTCTTTTTAGCATTTTTAGTAAGCGTATTTATTATATTACACGCTATCATAGGTATTTCAACAGGTTGGAGTATCTTTATTACAATATTAGTAGCACTTGGTGCAGGCTATGTTAGAAACGATTAATTAATCCTATAAAAACTTTAAAATTATGAACGAAGAAATTAAACTTACAGAGAATGGAGTTGTGTTAGTAAAAACAATTCAGCCGACAGGTAAAGAATTACCTGAACTCTCAGAGAATGACCTTCTTAAAGCTTATAAAGAGACCATTACGTATGCTTTGAATAAGCGCATTAAGCATTGTATGGATGATTTGCAAGCTAATGCTGAACGCTTGTTAAAGAACAATGCATCACAAGTTACGTATGAACGTGCTGATGGTACATTTAATACCTTTAACAAGCCAGCTTATGAAGCTATGCAGGAAGCTCTTGAACTTGTTAAAGAAGACAAGTATAATGAGTTTACAGCATTGCAATGGGGTCAGTTGTTAAAGGCTATTATTTGGGTTAATAAAAATAACTTGGGCGGATTTACATTTGCTCAGTTGTATTCGTATTGTTTAGAAATGTTTAGTGAGAAATGTGCGGAATTGATGTGCAAGTAGCTAAGATTAATAATCTTAGAATGCAAGGTGGTACATATACCACTGCAGAGTTAATACAAGCTTTAAAAGGTATTCCTTATAATGGTTGGTTACCTACAGTAATACGTGCTAATCCAGGAATTGCAGGTATTGAAGTGTTAGAAACAGGCTTTAGATTTGATAAACACAAATCTATATATAAGGATGCTTTACAGTTTTTAATTAGTGAAGCTAAAAAGCATAGTGATGCATCTAAATACAAATCTATGACTAAACGTAGGTTTTTAGATTTGTTTAACAAGCCATTACCTAAGACACCACTACAATTAGACCATGAAGTAGGTGTTAGATATGTAGAGCTATACTATGAAGGACGTTGTGCCGATGTGGTTAAGCTTAAAAAGGCTTATGAAGCATATCTTAAAATATGTTAAAGACTATTTACAGTTTGCCATATTACATATATAATTAAAAAGATTTAGCAAAATCTACAAAAAGAGTAGTTTGTGAAAATTACTCTTTTATTTTAGAGCATTGGTGTAACGATTTGCACGCTAGAATTTGACTCTAGAAGGAAAAGTTTGACCCTTTTATGCTCTACATTAACTTATTGTTAATAAAACATAGTATTAATTATGCCCATTTATCCGAATTGGTATAGGAGATGGTCTTAAACACCATTGAACAGTATTGTTCGTCCGGGTTCAAGTCCCGGAATGGGTACAAACACTTAAATTTAACTTTATTCTACAATATTTAAATTTTTATTTTGACTTTCTATTCCATTACATATATAATTGTATATATGAAATATACAAAAGAAATAATGGAAAAAGCGTGCATTGGTGCAAAATCTATTGCACAAGTATGCCGCAATCTAGGTAAAACCTGCTGGAGGTAATTACAGAACAGTAAAATTAAATCTAGAAAAGTTTGGAATAGATACAGAACACTTTACAGGTCAAAGATGGAATAAAGGATTAAAACATGTTGAAGAAACATCTAAAATTCCTTTAGAAAATATTTTAAAAGAAAATATTGACTATAAAAGTAGTTTACTAAAAGAAAGATTAATAAATGCAGGCATTAAAGAATCTAAATGCGAATTATGTGGTTATACTGAAAATTTAGAATTACACCACATAAATAGTAATCATTATGATAATAGACTTGAAAATTTACAAATTTTATGTCCTAATTGCCATGCTAAAACCGATAATTATAGAGGAAGAAATTCACATAAAAATTCTACTCCCCGAAATGGCAGAAAGAAAAAATAATAAAAGCCATTGGTGTATTTGTAAAAATTGTGGAAAAGAGTTTTATAGTGATAGAATAGACCGTACTAGAAAGTTTTGTTGCAGAGAATGCTATAATGAATATCTTATAAAACTTAGATTAGGAGAAATAGAAAATATACAAACACATGGTAATGGAGAATTTAGAAAATGTGATTTATCAATAGAATCTTTAAAAGAGCAAATTGAATTATGTACTTCAATACAACAAATAGCTGAAAATTTAGGTTCTAATAGAACTACAATTAGAAAATATCTTAAAGAGTATGATTTATATGATGAATTTAAATTGAAATATGACTTTCATGCAAAAGTAGTGATTCAATATGATATGTATGGGAACAAACTAAAAGAATTTCCCTCTATAACAGATGCTGCAGAATTTGTTGGGTTAACTAATACTTCAGGAATTGCAAAGTGCTGTAAAGGAGAAAGAAGAAGTGCAGGTGGTTATCTTTGGAGATATAAAGAATAATGCAAGGGATCTTATTAAAGCCTTAGTAATAAGGAATTTGAGTGCTCCGATACGAAAGTTCGGAAGTAGAATCTCCCTAACGAAACGGAAACCTAATCTTTGGTGACAAAGATGTTAGCGACGAACTCACTAAGTTGAATAAAATAAAATGATTGGTATCTTCCGAGACTAGGCAAAAGATACTAATAAGCTTAGATGCAAAGTTTTATTATATATTCATAAAGAGCGAAGAGACTATATAGGAGACACCTAAGTTAAAAATATATGTACAGACTTAACTAAAATCCTTTATCATTAATGATTTAATTTAATGTTTGTGCATATAGTTGCAACATTTTTAATATGGTAGTAAAATAGCCCAGACCACAAAGACTTAAAAAGAACAAATGTGTCTGAATAGTTCAAGATGTGACACCATAGGGTAGGCGAGAACATTTTAAGTTTGCTTATGTAAAAGTAAGTGTGGTAAGAAAATCCCTTGAGCAGAAATGCTCATATGAGTTCGAATCTCATATCTACCACTCACAATTAACAAATAAAATAGAACCATATAACAAGTTTTTATTAACACATCTAAAATAAATCTGCGAAGATAAGTTTTAGTATTTAATAGTATAGTCTGAGAAGATAATACTATTACTTACCAAGGTTAGCTCAGCTGGTAGAGCACAACACTTTTAATGTTGGGGTCATGGGTTCGAGTCTCATACCTTGGACATCGTTTTTCATAGATTACTAGCTTGGTTTGTGAAAATAGAGCTAGTAGAATGGGGTTATAGCTCAGTTAGTTAGAGCATCTGACTCATAATCAGAAGGTCTACAGTGCAAATCTGTATTTCCCCACATGACATAGTTTTAAAGTGTTTGGGAACATAGTGGTCTGTGAAGATAGCTATGTTATTTTAATGTAAAAAGATTCTATACGCAATATATAGGTTTAACGGTTTGTGAAAATAGTTGAGCTTCTTTTTAACTAAAAAAAGGAGGTTATTATGATTAAAAGATTAATTAAAAAGATTCTTAATGGCAATTATTTAATGCCAAGTTGTATGATTCTTGTTATTTAAATTTATTAAAGTGTGTTCCAAATGGGAACATACTTGATGCAGATGGTCTTTATTAGAGTTCGATTCTCTAATGCATCACTACTTAATATTATAAAAATTATGGCAAATTTAATCGAATTATTAAAAAAAAATGATGCAAAACTAAAGGAATTTTCAGATAAAGCTGTAGCAAAAGTACATAGTATGGCTACTAAATCAGTATAGAAACCTTTAGTTAAAAGATACTAGATGAAAAGACCTTTAGTAGCAGTAGATAAAAACAATATTCCAACTAAAGAAGTAGTTCCTATAGATAGTACTAAAGCAAAGCAATTATACTAGGCAGCAAATACAGGTAATAGAGAAGTATATGGTTCTTATTTATACCATGTATTAACTCCACAAGCTTGGTCTATGCCTCATTCCGAGAATTTAAAAAGATAGATTGCAGCCGCTGTTGCTTTTGATTAGTCTAATTAGGGATTTCACGATAAAAGAGATAATGGAGATAATATGATTCATTATAGAACATGGGGATTACTTGGAGGTAATAATAGTAATATTAATAAACAATCTTCAAGTAATTCAGCAAGTAATATAATGGGTGGATTAACTTACATTATTGATAATGACTCTGTATATTTTCCAGATACCTATAGTTTCGGCATTACTAGAAATAATAAAGGCAAAGTTACTACAAATGATTCATTTAAAAATAAACCATATAAAGGATTAGTAAATGATATTTTTAATAGTAACTTAGGCTTTCGGGATATTGCCGAAAACTTTGGTACTAGGCAAGGTAAAGCTAGAGATAATAGCCTTGCTATGTCTATAAGAGATATAAATAAATATAATTAGTAATGAAAAAGATACTTTTATATATAAGTATATTACTTACTTTAAATCAAATTTTGTATCTAACAAAAGTACAATATATATGCACAAACAAAATTAATAGTAATAAAGAATTAAATTACTATGAAAAAGCTAGTGCATTACAAACGCATTCAATGTTATGGTTAGTAGGTTGGATAATAGAACCAAATACAGCCCAAATATGTTTTTGTAAAC
>ERZ1026772.220-NODE-220-length-44424-cov-106.743424_pt1 | contig 44424 bp, 47 predicted proteins | sample MGYA00380124_ERZ1026772 | MGnify/ENA primary metagenome ERZ1026772 (study PRJEB33269, sample SAMEA4719760) | human gut metagenome | biome: human-associated habitat; feature: organic feature; material: feces | place: Cameroon | collected 2013-10 ...
CATCACCAATTATTTTAACTAAAGAATCTTTAAACAATTTGACGTTCAATATTCAGTATTAAGTGTAAAGAATAATTTGCAATATTATTTAATTTTATATTTTTGTATTTTTCATCAAAAAATACTAAATTATTTATTTTACTTTTTAATGTATGCTTTTGATTTATAAGTACTAAATCACCTGTTTCAACATCTTCTTTTTTTAAAACTATCTTTCTCACTTTTCCCACCCCAATTCAATTAAACGATCAATAACTTCTTCAAAAGGAATACCAATTTCTTTTAACATACTAGGGTATCTTGAATGCGATGTGCAGCCCGGAATAGTATTTACTTCATTGAAAACGATTTTTTTATCTTTTGTGTAAAACATATCAACTCTGGCAAAACCACTACAACCTAATATTTTGTAAATAGCAAGAGCAGTATCTTTAATTCTTTCTCTTTCTTCTTTACTAATTCTTGCAGGTAAATGTATTTTACTTGTTTTCAAATTGTATTTTTCAAAATAATCAAAGAAGCCATCTTCTAACTCTATTTCATCCACTTCACCAATTATTAATTTATCTGTTCCTAATACAGCACATCCAACTTCAAATCCATCTACATTTTCTTCTATAATCACTTTATTATCATACTTAAATGCTTCTTTTAATGCTTCTTTTAATTCGCTTATTGTTTTTATTTTTGTAATACCAAAAGATGATCCTGCTTTCAAAGGTTTTACAAACAATGGAAAATGTAAGTTACAAATTTTATTTTCTATCATCTCGTAACTATCTTTTTCATTAAATAAATAAGATATAGGTGATAAATAACCATTTGAAGAAACAATTTCGTGGGCTAAATACTTGTCCATACATATCGCAGATGAAGTCATATCACACCCAACATATTTTATTCCTGCAAGTTCCAATAGTCCTTGTAATCTTCCATCTTCTCCGTTTTGACCGTGCAATACTGGAAAAGCAACATCAATTTGAATAATTTCATTTGTTTCTAAAACTATAATTCCGTGATCACTTCTATTTGTTGAAATTGTAATTCGTTTGGTATCTTTTTCATTTAACCATTCATCTTTTTCAATATTTTTTACATCACCATTATATAAATAAAAATCCCCATCTCTTGTAATTCCAATCATCAATAAATTGTACTTATCTTTTTTGATATTTTTAATTACGGAAGTTGCAGATACAAGCGATACATCATATTCACTTGAACACCCTCCAAATAAAATTGCTACTGTTTTTTTCATAAAAATCACATCTCCTCTACTTTAACATCACTTGACAATTCATATTCAATAAGAATTTTCTCATCATATAATTTTTCTTTTCTGATTTCTTTTCTTGTTTTCTTGTCTATTTCAACTCTTATAACTTCAACGCATTCATAAATATTTTCGTTTTCTTTGACATACTTTAAATTTCCATTTACTATCTTATAATCAACATTTGATTCACTATTTGATAATATTTTCCCATACATATAATCTTCATCAAATGAAATGTCTATTTGATATATATTGTTAGTTTCATTTTTTACTTTTAAATCTAACCAACCACTACTAATTGTTGCGTCAATTCCTTCTAAAGAAGATTTATCTGGATTAGGAAAAGATTTTACTTTATGTCCGTGCCTTTCAGTAACTGTAAGTGGACTCATTAAAAATAGATAATGTAACAAATTACTTAAATGACAAAGTCCTCCACCTTTTTTTGCTACTATTTTTCCATCTACCAATATCAAACCATCTTTATATTTTCCGTACTTTTTACTGTTTCTAACTAAATAACAAAAGGAAAATGTTTCATTAGGATAAATTAAAATATGATTCATAGTTTTACTTGCTATTTTTAAGTTTTCGACTTTGTTTTTTTGATAAATAATATCGTATCCACTATTTTCGTTTATCATCAATGTTTTAGTCTTACAAACTTCATATTTTAATTTTTCTCCAAAACTTTTAGAATACTTATTTCCGTCAAACTTCATTCCAATTTGATAAAATAAGTTCCTTTGCCATATTCGTAATGGTAATAAAAATGGAAATAATTGTGTTAACCTTTTTCTTGCCATTTGCAGCACCTCCAATCAACAAAAAAACAATCATTCAAATCAATACAATTAAATTATGCTGATTTATGAATGATTGTTCTTTAATTCTATCTTAAATAAATCTTAAATTCTTCTTAAATTTGTTTTAATGGTAATGTAACTCGGAAAGTTGTTTCTTCCTCATTACTTTCGGCAATTATTGTTCCGTTATGTAATTCAACTATGTCTTTTGCAATGGCAAGACCTAATCCACTTCCACCTGTTCTTGATGTTCTTGCAGAGTCTAGTCTATAAAACTTCTCAAATATTTTACTTAATTTTTCTTTTGATATTTGTTTCCCTTTGTTTATTACTTCAACAATTGCATTATTATTATCTTTTTTCAAATTGATTACAATTTCACTTTCTTCTTTACTATAACTAATAGCGTTTTTTATAAGATTATTAAATACTCTACTTAATTTATCTGGATCACCATTTATACTGATTGACTCATTATAATTCAATTTAATACTCTTATTTAATTCTCGTAAAGTAGGATAGAAATCGTCAATGATTTGTTCCAACATCAAATTAAGATTCAATTCCTCTTTTTCTAAAACAATTTTTTCAGAATTAAATCTTGATATATCAAATAATTCATTAATTAAGTCTTCTAAACGATATGACTTTTCTAAAGCAATATTTATGTATTTTACTCTTTGTTTCAAAGGCATATCGTTAATTTCATTAAGTAAAGATAAGTATCCAATCATAGAAGTTAAAGGTGTCTTTATATCGTGAGCTAAATATACGATTAAATCATTTTTTCTTTGTTCATTTTCTTGGGCAAGTCTTAAATTTTTTCTCGCCTGTTTTTTTATTTGATTCATACTTTTTTCAACATCTAATAAATCTTCTGGAAGTACTATATCTTCTTCTTTATCACTTATTAAAAGTGCACTAGCATCTACTATTGAATCAACATATGATAATGTCTTATATAAACATTTTATAACTATTATTGAAAACCCTATTAACCATATTATTAATAATGTTATAAAACTATATCCGATATTTCTTAATATATCATAAAAGAAATCGCCTTCATACCAAATAACACTAGAACATATACTTCTACATAAAAGCCATAATATTATAAAAATAAAAGTATAAATAGAAGTCCATAAAAATATTCTTTTTATAAATTTATTAGTTAATTTTTTGCCATATTTAATTTCCGTTTTCAATTTTATACCCCACCCCATAAACTGTTTTTATATATTTTGGCTTTTTTCCAATATCATTCATTTTTTCTCTTAAATGTCTAATGTGTACCATTACAGTATTGTTATCTTTTTCAAAATATTTACTTCCCCATACCTTAGAAAATAATTCATCTGTTTTAATTACTTTTCCTCTGTTTTCGCATAATAGCCATAATATTTCAAATTCTATTTTTGTTAGTTCAACCTTTTTTTCGTTGAAATAAAATTCGTGAGTATCTTTATTTATAAGTATCCCTCTAAAATCAATTACATTTTCTTTTTGATTTGAATTATTATACTTTTGACTTCTTCTTAACTGTGCTTTTACTCTTGCAATCAATTCCAAAGGTTGAAAAGGCTTTGTTACATAGTCATCTGCTCCTATCATCAAGCCATTTATTTTATCAATTTCTTCTACTTTTGCAGTTGCAAAAATAATCGGGAAAGTATATTTTTCTCTAATTTTATTGCATAGCATAAATCCATCAATTTCAGGCATCATAACATCTAAAATTGCTAAATCTACACCTAAATTATCAATATTATCAAGCACTTCTTTAGCGGAATAATATTTATAAACTGTATAATTTTCATTTTTCAAATATAATTCAACTAAATCTGCTATTTCCTTTTCATCATCTACAACTAAAATTTTATTCATCTTCCCTCTCCCTTCCACAAGTTTTAAATTAATAATACATATGGTAATTGAATCACAAACGTGCTTCCTTTTTTCTTTTTGCCAGAGGTTACCGTAATCGTACCTGCGTGTTTTTCGATAATTTCTCTCGATAGAAAAAGTCCGATTCCTGTACCACTCTTTTCCATGACCTCCTTGGAACTTCCTCTGTAAAATCGTTGAAAAATTTTGTGATACTCATTCTGCGGAATACCAATTCCCTGATCCTCAATTTCCATTCTTACAAGATCGTTTCTTTTTTGTAACCGGATAAATATTTTTGAACCACACGGACTGTACTTGACCGCATTATCCAAAACGTTGATCACAGCTTCACCAAGCCACCTTTTATCCTGCATAATCGTGCATGTTTCCAGCTCTTTTTCATAGTCAAAAACGAATTCAATTTCTTTCTCATCCGCTTTAGGATAAGTGCGGTTCACAGCAGATATGACAGTATCCATAAGCGGAAGTTTTTTCTTATTAATCTGAATCAGTCCAGTTTCCATCTTGGATATTTCAAGAAGAGACTGCAATAATGTCTCTAGTCCATCTAGAGCACTCCGACAACGGACATAAAACTCCTCCTGTTCTGTGGCACTTAAGTCATTCTGCATCAGCACACTAAAACATGTATCCAAAGCTGCAACCGGTGTCTTTAACTGGTGAGAAATATCAGAAACCATTTCTTTCGTGTTCTCCTTTTCTGCCCTTGCTTCTTCCTTTATCAACTGAATATGATGTCCGATTGCTTCAAGCTGGTCATTCATTTTTTCCAGTTCTGGATGATTTTCTGTTTTCAATAAATCATCAAATTTATTTTCACGGAATCTGATCAGAATTTCTTCCAACTGGTCTAAAATTTTCTGATGACACGCATCTTCTTTTTTCTTCCAATAAAGCAAAACAGTCAAAAGAAGCACGCAAATCACAGTGCTTACAGCACCGGTCACCATAACCTGATGCCGGAATTGCAAATAAAACGCATTCCCTTTATTCCCCCAGTATCCATATTGTTCCAATAATAGTCTTCCCTGTTCGTTGGTTTCAATATCCTTATCCTTAAGCAATTTAGAAACAGCATCCAGCCCGGAAAATTCTTCCTTTGCAGCAATGTCTGTCATAAGATTCATTTTATATTTATAATCTTCATAAAACACATACGTGGTAAAGCAATTTAATATTGCAAACAATACTATGACAGGTAATACCAAGGAGAGCACTACTGTAATCTTCTTGCGATATCTCTTTGTCACTGCCTTACCTCCTGATTCCATATATACCCAAGACCTCTGATATTCTTTATATAGACCGGTGCAGCCGGATTGTCTTCGATTTTCTCACGGAGTCTTCTGATATTGACAGCGATTGTATTTTCATCCACAAAATCCCCTTCCAGATCAAACACATTTTCCAATATTTGTGTTTTTGAAAGAATCTGTTTCGGATTCTGAAGAAAAAAAGTCAGCATTTTCAACTCCGTTTTTGTCAGACTGATTTCACGACTCTTTATCAAGACTTTCATTTCTCCTGCGATAAATACGATATCTCCCGAAATCATCTTTCCGGCTTCCGTTTTCGCCTGTTTGCGACGGAAATATGCTTCTATTTTTAAAAGAAGTACCGAAAGACTAAATGGCTTTGTAATATAATCATCTGCCCCTGCTTCATATCCCATAACCTGATCCGTCTCTTGATCTAGTGCTGTAAGGCAAATAATGTATGTATTATAATTGCATCTCATCCACCTTACAAATTCCAGTCCATTCCCATCCGGAAGATTCACATCACAAATGGTAACATCCACATTATTATCACTTGCAATTCTTTTCGCTTTTTTCACTGATTCTGCTGAAAAAACCTCATATCCAGATTTTTTCAGTGAAAATGTAATTCCACGATTTAAATTTTCATCATCTTCAACTACGAGTATACCTGGCATAGCGTATGCACCTCTCTTTATTAACTATTTATCTTAAAATGCTTCAATGTCTCCACAATTGCGCTCTCTTTATCTTTTTGGACACTGTGGCTGTCTGCTATCTTCATTTTTAGGTAAATTATAATTCTTTCCAACCTCAATTCCGCATTTTCTCTTTACCTGTAATATATACAGATCGGAAACCTTCCTACCGGCATTATGTTCAGCCACATACTTCTTTATCTCATCATATGTTGCCTTAGTCTTTGCAGATGTTATATATACATCATCAAGTTCAATCGTGACATTAATATAATCATCCAGCTTTTGTTTCAGTTGGGACAAAAGAACCACCGTCTCAAAATTATTCTTCTATATCACCTTGGAAGTATTCCCATTGAATTCCTCCCGTTCGCTTCCTTTTTCCTTTGCATACACGGGTAATGTGAGTATCCTTCAGTCCATATTTTTCTGCAGCTGCTTTTACAGAATTAAACACCTCTCCAGTTTCCACGTTTAGAACTTTCACCGTATGATGTGGCTTTCTGAGATTCGTCACCTGTTCATCTGTAAGATGCACCATACCCTGTCTTTTTTTCACTCATTAAACTTCGTGATTCTTCACTGTGTGTTTTTCCATAGAAAGGATTGCCATCTCCAATAAGATGCCTTTTTAGCTACACTCATCTTTTCTTTGGATTCCTCTTTATGGTGATAACCCATAGAGTTATCACCTCCAAGGCACTGATTATACCCTTTGGGTGTGATACAGTCATAATGCTGAACCCAATATTGCTCCTTCTCGTTTAGTTCATGTATTGTATCAGCATGATCAATGACTTCGATTTCAAATGCATCAACACCATACTTTTGAACGGCCTTATCTACTACAATAATGGAATGACGAAAATGCTCTTTCATTCTCACATCAACATCTCGAACAGTCTGTCCTACATATACTTTTCCATTATGGGTATTAACCATTTTATATATAACCATAACTCGATTGCCTTCTTTTATTAATTTGCCACCAGATAAATCTGTTTGTCATCAAAGCAGATTCGATCAGTATGATTGTAAATCTGAATCATATCTTCCATCTTATTTACGAAGATATGTGTTCCAGAATTGTTGAGTGCTGCAAACTGGTGAACTGCCTGCTTCTCCATACCAATTGCATTCTTCTTCAAATGACTACCACTATTCTGAAGGAATTCATCAACTGGTCCTTCTTTCACGAGTGGTATGCTTCCAATGACCTTACCAACAGCTTTCCCTGCAGTACCAATACCCTTAAGTACATTTGCTTCTACCGCTAATCCGCCAAGTTTTTCAAGATACAAAGAACTCTTCTCAAACAATTCTCTATAACTTCCTGAAAGCTTTACAATCTCGTCCTTAATACCTGAAATATACTCTTCCTTGAAATTACCACCAAGCATGATTTCCATCATTGATGCAAGGGAATAAGTGTATAAAGCAAGTCTGTAGTACTTGAATCTTTTCTCCAATTCAGATAATACTGATTTAACCTGTCCCTGTGCAACTAGCAACTTATTAGATGACAAGAACTCAGTTACCTTCTTCTGATATGAAAGCATATGGCTTCGTGCAGTTCTCTTGATATCCATCACCATCTTATGACTGTTCTGCACATACATTTCATTATCCCAATTATGCTTATAATTATTAATCAATTCTGTTAAAGTCTCAAGATCTCCTTCGACATTTGCCTCATCTTTGATTTCAAGAAATGACAATATCTGCTTCTGAGTTTCTGCGATCTCACCTAGTTGTTTCTCAATAGAGTACAATGCAACGGCCATCATCATTGTCGCAGGATTGATCGCTGCCACAGCTTGCGATGTAGCCGTAAGTGGACCAGCTTCTGCCAACTGAACCATCTTAGAACTTCCTGCAGCCGTCTTCATAGCCCCCCAAGCATTCCGTTCTTAGCCATCTTCAAAGTATCTCCTACAGCTTTATTAGCAATCGTGAAGAGACCATCTGTTGCAAGAGTGGTTGTCGTTGTCACTGCATTAAATGCCGGAACCAAAGAAGCGACACCTGCTCCTAATGTAGATAACTCTGCAATCGGAACACTCATAGTTTTCTTGTTGACAAGTGATGATCGTGCATCTACTAAAAGGCCTTCTGTGATTTCCATCAAATCATTTGAGTCTTCAACCGGAACAAGACCATCTTCGTTTATTTTAATAATATCTCCCATATTCTTACCTCCACGCTGATATCATTCATATCAGCCGTTGTAGATTTCGCGTCTATTTCAAGAAAAGCCACTACCCGTAGAGAGCAGCCTTATAGTGCTTACTTACTTTTTTGATTTTGTAGTAATCTTCAGTATCTACACCAATCTCAACAATATCTTTATCTTTGACTTTTTTGTTGTTCAAGAGACAGACAGTCTCACAAGAAGTAGTAAATGGGAACATATCAACAGGATAGATATCATTGAAATTATAATGTTCCTTAAATAGATTTAAATCTCTTGCTTGAGTAGCAGGATTACATGAAATATAGATAATCTTCTCAATATTTGTTTTGATAATTGAATCGATTAATTCCTTACTTAAGCCCTTTCTTGGAGGATCGACAATAAGAACATCCTTATCCTTTAAATACTTACTTAAATCACATCTTGCATCATCTAAATAGAAAGTCGCATTAGTAATATTATTTAGTTTCGCATTATCCTTAGCATTTTCAACAGCAGCCTTAACAATCTCGACACCAGTTACTTCCTTACAATACTTAGCCATAAACAATGAGATAGTACCAATGCCAGAGAATAAGTCTAATAGTCTTGTATCCTTATTCACATTAGCCAAATCTCTAGCTGTTGCATATAATTTTTGCATCTGATGGTAGTTAATTTGATAGAAAGACTTTAATGAAATCTTAAACTTTAAACCATCAAATTCATCCACAATATAATCTCTACCAAACAAGATTTTCTCTTCATCACCCAAGATAACATTATCATTACGAGTATTTAAATTTAAAATTACTGACTTGATTTGATCATATTTTGTTGTAAGCTCATTTGTAACTTCATCAATCTTAGGAATATTAAAGTCCTTAACAATAAATCCAACCATTACCTCATCAGTACCCCTAGCATGCTTAATCAAAATATGTCTGAAGTATTGATCAATCTTCTTATTTAATAAACTATTTTTAATATCATCAAAGATAGTATTTGATAATTCGGTTTGAACATAACACTTATCAAATTCAACAATATCGTTTGAGAATTTACGATAAAAACCAAACTTATGATCTCTAACTGGGACCTGCACCTTATTACGATAGAAGAAAGGATCATCACTTCCTAAAACATCATGAATCTTTACATCTAAATCAGCATTCTTATAAGTCGAAACAAGAATTTGTTTCTTAAGCTCTAATTGATAATCATAAGAGATATAGCGATAATCGCAACCACCGCACTTATAACTAATTGGGCAATCTGGTTTAATGCGAAAAGGACTAGCTACAATAAGCTTATCGATAATACCAAAGGCTAATGTCTTCTTATTGGCGATAATCTTAACATCAGCTACTTCACCTGGAATCATTTCCTTGACAAAAACAACCAATCCATCCTTTTTACAAACGCCTTGGCCATCTACTGTTATATCAATACATTCAAGTCTTATAATTTCATTCTTCATGAGAAAAAAGCCTCATATAACTATGAGGCATCATCATCCTTTTCTGTAGGCTCTTCAATATCATTCTCGCCTCTTAAATCAGAAGCAAGTTCTTCATCAACAGCACTAGATACACATTGAACTGAATAAGTATCCATCTTAGAATTCTTAGTCAAAATGTAATAGATATTATCATCATCAATCTTGTTGTAGACATTAACAGCTAAATCATACATCTTCTCAGAACTTGAAGCTGTAAAATAAGTAGCCATTGGCAGTTCCTTATTAACGATATTGTAAATATCAACACATAAGTCTTCGATTTGCTTATCAGTTAAAGTATCAACTGTATCTACATTCACACGATATTGAGCAGAAGTAAGCTCGATATCACACTTTTCAACACCACTTAGGGCCTCAATGCTATTTTTAATACTGCTTGTATTAGAACTTGTGATAGCTGGATTTAAATCACCCTTAAAACGATTACCATCAACTGGCTTGCCACTTTCTAAGGCAGCAGAAATTAAAATACCACCAAAAATTAAACAAGGAATCAAAATAATAATTAATGAAATAATTAATACCAAAGCACCCTTAGATAATTTCTTTTTACCCTTAACTTGTTTTTCTTTCTTATTAACCTTTTCCATAAGCTATATTTTATCTTTTAGATAACTCCTTAGTCAACAAATCACTCGCAAGCTTTGGATTAGCCTGACCCTTAGACTTCTTCATAACCTGGCCAACCATAAAACCTAACGCTCTATCCTTACCATTCTTAAAGTCAACAATTGATTGAGGATTCTCATCCAATACTTCAGTAACAATCTTCAAGATTTCATCTTCATTAGAAACCTGCTTCATGCCCTTTTCCTCAATAATCTCTTTAGGAGACTTAGAAGTATTAAACATTTCCTCAAGCACTACCTTACCCTGCTTAGAAGAAATCTCACCCTTATCTAAGATATTAGACAACATCGCAAGATTATCATAAGAAACAGGAGAAGCAGTAATATCCAAACCATTCTTAGCCAATAAACCAGCTAATTCACTAGTCAATAAGTTACATAAACTCTTAGGATTAGTTGCAGTACTCATAGCCTTATCAAAGTAATTAGCCAATTCCTTATTAGCCAAAATGATAGAAGCATCATACTCATTCAACTTATATTCGCCCAAATATCTCTTCAACTTAGTATCTGGAAGTTCAGGCATATTAGCCAAAACCTCATCAATCATAGATTGAGGAATACGAACAGGTGGGATATTTGGCTCAGGGAAGTACTTATAGTCAACACTACCCTCTTTCTTACGCATACTAACAGTAGACATTGTCTTCTCATCAAAACGTCTAGTTTCTTGAACAACAGCCTCGCCACTCTCTAACACTTCAGCCTGTCTTTTAACTTCATAATCGATAGCTTCCTTAACATTGGCGATACTATTCAAGTTCTTAATCTCTACCTTAGTACCAAAAACCTTAGAACCCTTAGGCATAATAGATACATTGACATCACAACGCATCTCGCCCTCTTCCATCTTCGCATCAGAAATACCAAGATACTCAAAAGTTTGTCTTAACTTATCAACATACAATTGAGCCTCAATACCACTTGTAATATCTGGCTCAGAAACAATCTCACACAAAGGAACACCACTCCTGTTATAGTCAATCAAAGTAAAATCGTTTAAATGGAACTGTTTCGCAGTATCCTCTTCCATATGACAACGATTAATTCTAATACGCTTATATTCATTATTTAAATAAATATCGATATAACCATTAGAACCAATTGGATGAAACTGTTGTGTAATTTGGAAACCCTTAGGCAAGTCACTATAGTAATAATTCTTACGATCAAACTTAACCAAAGTATCAATATCCATATGTAGTGCACTACATAAGGCAATAGCCTTCTTTACAGCACCCTTATTTAAACAAGGCAAAGTACCAGGCATACCCAAGTCTACCTCATTAGTACAAGTATTAGCCTCTTGTTTAAACTTATAAGGAGCACCAGAGAACATCTTAGTAAGCGTATTTAACTCAAGGTGAATTTCAATACCAACGACTACATCATATTCCATATTAAAAATCCTCCTTTGTCATACCCATAAGACCAGTTCTATTTTCAATCGCCTTAGACAAATCAAACATTGTCTGCTCATCAAAAGGATTAGCAGTAACATTAACACCAACCGGTAAACCGCCAACTAAACCCATAGGCAAAGTTAAAGAAGGTAAACCACCAAAATTACCAATAACCATATGATTATCAGCTATCAAATATTCTAAAGATAATTCATCAGTACTTGTACCATCAATTAGTGGCGCAACACTAGGTGCAGCTGGTGCAATTAACACATCAGCCTCTTTTAATTCTCTCATTATTTCATCAACGATTAATCTTCTAATCTTATGAGCCTTCTTTAAGATTCTCTCTTGATTCTCTTCAAATAGCGCATAAGAACCAAACACAAATCTCTTCTTAATCCAAGGACCAAAACCCTCACTACGAGAATTAATCATAATCTCTTCCATAGTCTTACCATCAGCTCTTCTACCAAAATTGATACCATCTAAATTAGAATGATTAGCAGTAGCCTCAGCATTGGCAATAATATAGTAAGTAGGAAGAATAGCCTTCATTAGCTTTTCATCAAAAGTAACTTCCTTAACGATCGCACCATCAGTCTTTAAGCCTTCAACCACCTTATTAAATAAGTCTTTGATTTCATTATTAGAAATGGCATCAATGACATTCTTAAATACTAAAACTTTCTTACCCTTAACATCAGCATTCAAGTTCTTAGAATAAGGTAAAACTTCCTTATAACTAGAAGTCATATCCCTGTCATCTCTACCCGCCAATACTTCAAGCATCTTACATGCATCATCGATACAAGTTGTAAAATAACCCACATGATCTAAAGAAGATGCATAAGGGATAATGCCATATCTAGAGATACGGCCATAAGTTGGCTTAACACCAACAACACCACAATATGAAGCTGGTTTTCTAATAGAGTCACCTGTATCACTACCAATAGCACAACTTAAAGCACCTGAGGCAACAAGAACTGCACTACCACCAGAAGAACCACCAGAAATTCTATTTAAATCATATGGGTTTCTAACAGGACCTGTAACAGCAGTTAAGTTAGTGCCACCCATTGCAAGTTCATCCATAGAAGCCTTACAAACAGGCACAAAACAATTTGCCTCTAACTTGTCCATAATAGTCGCATTATAAACAGGAACATAATTTTCAAGAATCTTACATGAAGCAGTAGTTAAAACACCCTTAGTACATACGTTATCCTTAATACCAATCGCAATACCCTCTTTATTAGGCTCAATAGGAGTAACTACACAGTTTAGCTTTTCATTAACGGCTAAAACCTTATCATAAGCTTCTTTTGTACTACATACATTTTCAAATCTCATTATTTAAGTACCCTAGGAACTATAACATGCCCTGAAATTTGTTTTGGCGCATTAGCCAAAGCATCCTTTTGGCTTAGGACATTAGTTACCTCATCCTCTCTAAAATAAGCAGTTTCATCATCAAAAGGATAAATCATTTCTTCAACACCGCTAGTATCAATCTCATCAAAAAAACTTAGCATTTTCTCCAACATGCCAAAATCATTAGCGATATCTTCAGCTTCTTTATCACTTACATCAAACATCAATTTGTTAGCTAAAATTTTAATCTCTTCTTTTTCCATACCCATCAATTATAGCATGTTTACAAATTCTTCTTCGCTTATTGTGCTAACACCTAATTCTTTAGCCTTTGTAAGCTTAGAACCAGCACTCTCTCCATATATTACGTAGTCAGTATTCTTAGAAACACTACTTGCACAATGTGCCCCTAGATTCTCTAGCATCTCACTAGCTTGTTTACGAGTATATATCTTCAAAGTACCCGTTAAAACAACCGTCTTATCCTTAAAAGGACTATTAGAATCAACTGAATTATCAATATAATTCATATTCAAACCAAACAACTTGAGCTGTTCAATCATTTTCGCATTATTCTCATCACTAAAGTAATCAACAATACCCTCAGCTGTAATTGGGCCAATATCCTTGATATTACTTAAATCCTCAACTGTAGCCTTCATTAGATTATCCATAGTCTTAAAATTAGAAGCTAAAATCTTAGCAGCCTTCTCCCCTACTTGTCTAATACCTAAGCCAAATAATAGCTTTTCTAAAGAATTCTTCTTAGAATTTTCAATAGCTGTCACTAAGTTTTCATAAGACTTTAGACCAAACTTATCAATATTTAAGATAATATCTTTCTTATTAAATAATTTATAAATATCCTCAAAACTACTTAAAATGCCATGATTAAAGAAAGTCTCAACCTTCTTTTCACCAAGCCCATCAATATTCATCGCATCTCTGCTGGCAAAATGTGCTATGCCAAAGACAAGTCTTGCTGGACAATCGCTATTGATACAGAAATGAGCAGCCTCATCTTCAAAACGATACAACTTACCACCACACACCGGACATGTATCAGGGAAAATATAAGGTACTTGACTACCATCCCTATTCTCTTTAACACTTCTTACAACCTCAGGAATGATATCACCAGCCTTACGCACAATAATCGTATCATTTACTCTGATATCCTTTTCTTTAATATAGTCTTCATTATGAAGTGTTGCATAGCCAATAGTAGTACCAGCACACTTAACAGGAGAAAACTTTGCGTTAGGAGTACACTTGCCAGTTCTACCTACTGTAATAAAAATATCCTCTACCTTAGTTCTAACTTCTTCTGCTGGGAACTTATAAGCAATTGCCCACTTAGGAATACGTGATGTAAAACCTAATTCCTTTTGCATAGCATAACTATTAACCTTAATTACCATGCCATCTATTTCATAAGGTAATTCATCACGAATCTTAGCTGTATCATCAATCACCTTAATAACATCCTCGATATTATCACAAAGACGCATCGTATCATTTACTCTAAAGCCAAGTCTTTTCGCATACATCAAAGAATCATAATGAGTAGAAGCATTTATATCATCTGGTACATGATACCAGAAACCATTTAAGCCTCTTGAAGCTGCAACACTTGAATCTAATTGTCTAATAGAACCAGCTGCTGCATTTCTAGGATTAGCGAACTCATCCTCGCCATTTTCACGTCTTTTTGCATTCAAACTATAGAAAGCAGCCTTAGGCATATAAACTTCACCTCTAATGTCATAACGTTGCTTATAGTTAATCTTTAAAGGAATAGACTTAATAGTCTTAACATTATTGGTTACATCCTCACCTACTAAACCATCACCTCTAGTAACAGCTTGTTTCAAAAGGCCATCTTCATAGATTAAAGACATTGCCAAACCATCAATCTTATATTCGACACAATATTCAACACTTGGATAAATATCAGTAATCTTTTTAGACCATTGTCTTAGTTCATCATAAGAAAAGACATCGCCCAAAGATAACATCGGCTTAGCATGAGTAACCTTATTAAAAGAATCAATAATAGAATAGCCAACCTTATTAGTAGGACTAGCAGGATCATAAAGTTCAGGATGCTTAGCCTCTAGTTCCTCCAACTCTCTAAACAACATATCATATTCACTATCAAGCATCGTTGGCTTATCAAGCACATGATATTCATAATTACACTTAGTAATTAAATCTCTTAATTCCTTTATTCTTAATTCATCATTCATCTAAATTACCTTCCTTATCGCATCAAATAACTTTTCAGCATTAATTGGCTTAGAAACATGATCATTCATACCACATTTCAAACATCTTGCCACATCATCCGCAAAGGCATCAGCGCTCATCGCAATAATCGGTGTTGTCACGCCTTTTTCTCTTAATACCTCACAAGCCTTGTAACCATTCATGATAGGCATTTGAATATCCATCAAAATAACATCATAATCATCATCATATTCATCAACACATTCCTTGCCATTAATACAACGTTTAGTAATACATCCTTGTTCATTTAATAAGGCATCTACAATTTCAAAGTTTAAGTCATTATCTTCAACAACCATTACTTTAATCCCTTTAATTGATTTATCATTATTATCCTTAACATCAGCTATCACATTAGCCAAAGGCACCTTAAAAGTAACCCTAAAAGTTGTCCCCTCATTAAGCTTACTTGCACATTCAATATCACCTTCTAATAAATCTACTATACGCTTAGTAATTGTTAAACCAAGTCCGGTACCACTGGTCTTAGAATTAGTTCTAGAATCAATAGCTCTTGTAAATGAATTATACATAGTCTTTTGAAATTCTTCACTCATGCCTATCCCCTCATCCCTTACGACAAAGACTAATTTACACATTTCATTCTCTTTAATAGCACTAAGTGAATAAAAAACTTTCTTACCCTTTGGTGTATACTTGATCGCATTAGATAATAAGTTAACATAAACCTGATTAAGTCTTGTTTCATCACCAATGATATAAGTATTATCTAAATCGTTATATTCATAAGATATCTCAATACCCTTTTCCTTAGCATAAGGTAACATCAAATCCTTTAGTTGATTGCCAAAGTCTTTTAGATATATATTATTTGAACCAACAACCAATTTACCAGATTCAATCTTAGAAATATCCAAGATATCATTAATTAAAGTCAATAATTGTTTACCAGCCACCATAGACTTCTTCAAATAATCCTTAACATCATCAGAATCACTATTTTTATAAGCTAAAGATGTCATGCCCATGGCGATATTCATTGGTGTTCTAATATCATGAGACATAGCAGACAAGAAGTCAGTCTTAGCTTTGTTAGCCTTATTAGCCTCATATAAAGCTGTCTCTAATTTCTTGTTGATACTACGGACAAAGAAACCATCACATATAATCAAGATAATTAATAATAAAATGGTCACAAAAGCTCCGTAAACAATAATGTCATTACTTTTTAAACTAGCTATCGATACACCACCCAAGATATAAAGATCTGGATTATCCGCAAAGGCTGAATAGTACCAAAGATACTCTCTACCCTTTAGATCTTTATATTCAAATGTTCCTTTTAAACCTCTTAATTCCAACTCTTCTATAGGATTATTTTTAATGATATCCGCAATAAAAGAATCACCGTCAGTTGAAATAGGCTTAATAACATAGTTGCCATCCTTATTCATCAAACCCATGACTCCATCGGGATAACCAGAAGAAAGAGTCCAGAAATTACTTATTTCATTACTTGGAAGTACCCTTAATAATAGATAATTCTTATCTTTTAATTTAATCTTATGTCCTAGAGCGATACCATCAGATAACTTTTCTTGTAAAAGATATTTACCTAAAACAACCAAAGTATCATCACCATATTCTCTTCTCATCATCTTATCAAGCGTTTCTTCAAACAAGTCACTTGTATGTTTTGACGCTAATTGTTTATAAGTAGCGATGGAATAGATATCATCATAATAAGTTGTATATGCCTCAAAAGTATCCATATCAACAATATGAGCCATACGCTTTTCATTAGTATTAATACTCTTTAAAAAGCTCCAAGCTTCATCTAATGTCATATCATTACTAGAAATATAATAAGCCCAGTTATCAACATAACCCTGCTCACTAATAAGATAATTCTTGGCAATCTTTTTCATTGACTCTACATTTGTCATGAAATTATAACGATTATCCTCTTCCTCTTGTTTTAAGACATGTTGTGAAAAGAAAGATATTGAAATCACAATAACCGTAATAATGATAATATTAAAAACCAAGAGCTTTCTTCTAGTATTAATTTTCATACTAAATTAATTATACGACAAATGACTACTTTACTATTCTCACAAATAAACTAATACAAAGAAAATGGCGCATCACACGCCATTAATCAAATATATTTAAGATTTAAGTTAAATCTTATTCAAGACCCATTAAGTAGTAATATACAGGAACATCGCCCTTAATTACATCTACCTCGATATCAGAATTGTTTTCTACATATTCAACAATTCTTTCAGTGATTTCTTCATCAGCATCTTCACCTGTAATTAAAGTTAATAATTCGCTATCTTCATCTAAGAACTTCTCTAACATCAAACGACATACTTCGCTTAGGTCAGTACCATTAGTTACGATTGACTTGCCAATCATAGCCATATAGTCACCTTCCTTAAGTTCAATACCATCAATAGAAGAATCCTTAACTGCATAAGTAACACTAGCAGTCTTGATACTAGGACATAGTTCATTGAACTCAGCAACTAATTCATTGAAGTCACTTTCTGGACTAAAACGAGCTAGAGCACTTAGACATGCTTGGATTGACTTACATTCGATTACTTCAACTTCCTTATAATCAACTAAGTCCTTAGCTTGTTTAGCAGCTAACATGATATTTGAATTATTAGGGAAGATCATAATCTTCTCACAGTGGTCTAATTCCTTAATCTTTTCAATGAAATCACTAGTAGAAGGATTCATTGTTTGACCACCCGAAATAACGCAATCAACGCCCAATTCATACATTAAATTAGTAACACCTTCACCTGCCGCAACAGCAATTACACCAATTGCCTTCTTTTCCTTAGGCTTTACTTCACCTTCTTTAACAAGCTCAGAATGTTGTTCTTGCATGTTCTCAACTTTAATCTTAACGAATTCACCATATCTTTGAGCAAGATTTAAAGCATCACCTGGATGTAAAGTATGAATATGGACCTTAATCAAATCCTCATCTCTAACAAAGACTAAAGATTCACCTTCCTTAGCTAACTTATTCTTTAATACATTTTCATCAAAACCCTTTAAGTAGTTTTCTTTTAAACGTAAGATAAATTCTGTACAGTAACCAAATTCTTCATTTTCAAATACTGATTGAGCATTTCTAGCAAGTTCTACTACAACTGCATTTGTAGTTACAGGTGTGCCATCAATATAAGCGATAAAACCTTGTACAATCTTTAATAAACCAGCACCACCTGAGTCAACTACATTAGCCTCCTTCAAGATAGGTAATAAGTCTGGTGTATGTTCTAGAGAATCTTCCATGAAGTATTCAAGTCTATGGAAGTATGTTTCGATATCCATCTTAGGATTTTCCTTAACTTCCCTATTCGCATACCAAGAAGCCTCACGAATAACAGTTAGGATAGTGCCCTCAACTGGTTTCATAATTGCCTTATAAGCAACTCTTGTACCATTTTCAAATGCTTCGGCTAATTCCTTAGTATTGATTTCTTCCTTACCCTCAATACTTTGAGCGAAGCCTCTAAAGATTTGAGATGTAATAACACCAGAGTTACCTCTAGCACCCATAAGTAAACCCTTAGACAATGACTTAGCAACATCACCAATATTATTTGAGAAACATTGGTTAGCTTCCTTAGCACCACTGTTAAATGTCATAGACATATTAGTGCCTGTATCACCATCTGGTACTGGGAAAACATTTAGTGCATTTATTTCAGCTTGATTATTATCAAGATTAGCAGCACCACTGCTAAGCATTTCCTTAAAATCTTTTCCGTTTAATAATTTCATTATTAGTTTCCTTTAACCCTTTCAACATGAATATTTACTTCTTTAACATCCATATTAATAGATTTTTCAACAGTATACTTAACACGCTTTTGTGCTTCCATAATAACTTCCGAAATCTTCACACCTGCTGAAACAACAACATAAATGTCAATTTTTAAATCATTGCCTTTCTTAGAAAGAAGAACACCCTTTGAATAGCTTTCTTTCTTTAAAAGAGCATTGTAACTATCTTTTACATAAGACTTTGAGACAACTCCAACGATGCCATAGCATTCACATACAGTACTACCAGCTAAAGATGCGATAGCCTCATCAGATATTTTGATATCTCCATAATTTGTTTTAGTATTTATAGGCATTTTGACCTCCAATAACTACTCCATTATATCATTAAGAATTTTTCTAATACAAATGTATAAGAAAATTGCATCCTAAGATAGCATATTTATGAAATATTCGCGAAATTTACAATCCCTATAATGAAGGAGAAATTATAATGTTAAAATTAAGTCAATGGAAAATGAATTATCAAATACTAAGTATATTAATAGCGAATTACTCGATTGGCTCGATGATGAGTTTGCTTTCGAAGCACTTAAATATAGTGTTGAGAAAAAAACTAAAGAATCTGATGAAATTATTAAAAAGATTAAAGCCAACTTAATCGCCGATAATAATGATGAAGTAAAATATGTTGTTAATATTAGTGATGAGCAGAAAGAAGCGATAAAGAACGGAACCTTAAAATTAGATTCAAAAGATGGAGAACTATTTGCCCAACTGAAAGAAAATGGAAAATACGGTAAAAAGCTAAGTATTAAAGAAGAAGTACAAAAACAAGGGCTCACTCAAGCAGAAGCTATGTTTGCGGTTGAACTTGCTTCGATCAAAGAACAATTAGAAAATATCGTAGAGGCATTAGGCGAAATTCAAGGATATGTTATTGATACGATTGAAGGACTACACAACGATAGAGTAGCTCTGCTATATAGTGGAATTCATTCCTATATCGAGGCTTCTCAAATGGTTGATTCATCATTAAAAGATTTATTGATAGCACAATCAATTAAATCGTTAAATGACTCTCAAGCACAACTAATGCAAGAATTTAAATATAATCTAAATTATCTTGTTAGCAAAGAATATAAAAAAGAAAGAGGCAAAAGAAAACAAACTATTGATGCGAAAATGGATGATATACATAGATGCTTTGATGTCATTAGTAAAGCAACTTTATTAAAAGCTATGATTTATATGAATATTAATCAAATACCTTCAATGTTGGTTACTTTTGAAGAGTATGGCAAATTCATCAACAAACTAATAAAACCACATGCTAAGTTCCTAGTCGAATGCGATCATAGAGAAACTAAACTAATTAATACAATTTGGGAGCAAAGAGCTTCATCGTTTGAAAATTGTTTAAACACTAAAAACATTTTAGAAAATAATCACACATATTACATAACTACGGAGGAATAAGAAATGGATACAAGAAGAAAAGCATGTCCCAACGAAAACTGTGAAACTTATAGAAAGAGAAAATTCGATAGCAAGATAAATTACTGTCCTATTTGTGGTGAGAAATTAATCTACGTTTGTGCAAGTATTAATTGCTATAATCCAATAGAAGATAAAGGACCAAAGCATAGAATTTGTGAGTCATGTGTACAAGAAAGAAAAGATTTACAAGATAAAGTAGTGAACGATTTAAAAAAAGTTGCTGATGCCGGAATAGTTTTTTTAGGCGGCGTAGCAGCGGTGTTCGTTAATACCTTAAAGAATTCTGGTGAAAAAGAATTACACAAGGCGGTAAAAGATATGGCTAACGATGTTATCGAGAATGCAAAAAAAGTTGTTAAAAAATAATTATTGAACGATAAAAAACACTAAAGGCATGCAAGAATCGCAAACTAGCGATATCAACATGCCTTTTAAGTTATAACTAATGAAAAAAATAATAATCTTTTAAGCATTAGATAATTTTATATAGTGTACAAATTAACTCTCGTTTATATACCCAACATCCGGTTTTATGACCGATGCTTTGAATTTCTTAATGCATAAAAAATTGCATCCTAAGATGCAATTTTAATACGATTCATAGCTCTTCTTAAAGCTAATTCAGCACGCTTCAAGTCAAGATTAGGATCTTTCTTTTCAAGTCTTTCCAATGAACGATCCTTACTTGCGATAGCTCTATTAAGGTCAATCTCTTCTTTTGACTCAATAGTATCAACTAGAATATTAGCGACACCCCTTTCAAAATAGAACATACCACCATTGATGGCATAGACCTTATCCTCACCATTTTCATTAGTCTCTAGTTTCCCAATATCCAACATGAAACAAACAGGAACATGGTGCTCTAGGATACCTCTTTCACCATCCTTAGAAGTAATATTGATAAAAGGTGTCTCAAACTCCTTATATAAACCATGAGGAGTTACGATTTGACCCTTAATCATTTGAAAGTACCTTAGCTTTTTCTCTTACTTCTTCAATAGCGCCTACAGACATGAAAGCAAGTTCTGGAAGATCATCATACTTACCTTCAAGAAGTTCCTTGAAACTTCTAACAGTATCTTCAATCTTAACATACTTACCCTCAAGACCTGAGAACTGAGTAGCTACAGAGAAAGGTTGAGATAAGAAGTTACGAGCTCTTCTAGCACGATTTACGATAATCTTATCTTCTTCAGACAATTCATCCATACCTAGGATTGCGATAATATCTTGTAACTCTTTATATCTTTGAAGTAATTCTTGTACACCTCTTGCTACCTTGTAGTGTTCCTCACCTACAATTAGTGGATCAAGCATTCTTGAACTTGATTCAAGTGGATCAACAGCTGGATAGATACCCAATGCTGCAATACCTCTATCTAGAACTGTCTTAGCATCTAGATGTGAGAAAGTTGTAGCTGGAGCTGGGTCAGTCAAGTCATCAGCTGGAACATAAATAGCTTGTACTGAAGTGATAGAACCTTCTTTTGTAGAAGTGATTCTTTCTTGTAGTTGTCCCATTTCAGTAGCTAGTGTTGGTTGGTAACCTACAGCACTTGGCATACGGCCAAGAAGGGCAGAAACCTCACTACCTGCCTGAGTGAATCTAAAGATGTTATCGATGAATAGTAGAACGTCTTGTTTCTCTTCATCTCTGAAATATTCAGCCATAGTTAATCCACTTAGGGCAACTCTCATTCTAGCACCAGGTGGTTCGTTCATCTGACCATAAACTAATACAGTCTTATCAAGAACTCCTGATTCTTTCATTTCAAAATACATGTCATTGCCTTCTCTTGTTCTTTCACCAACACCGGCAACAACAGAACGACCACCATGTTCAGTCGCAATATTGTGGATTAATTCTTGCATCAATACGGTCTTACCAACACCGGCACCACCGAATAGACCAATCTTACCACCTCTTGCATAAGGACATAGTAAGTCAATAACTTTAATACCTGTTTCTAAAATCTCGGCACTTGTCTTTTGTTCATCAAAAGATGGGGCATTACGGTGAATTGGCATGTGCTTATCACTAACAACCTCACCTAAGCCATCAATTGGATCACCCAAGACATTAAACATTCTACCTAGTACTGCATCACCAACAGGAACTGAAATAGGCATTCCTGTATCGATAGCCTTAGCACCACGAACAAAGCCATCAGTAGCTCCCATTGAAATAGTTCTAACAACATCATCACCAACGTGTTGAGCTACTTCAACTGTAAGGTAAGTACCATCTCCCTTTTCGATCTTGATCGCATTATGAAGATTAGGTAAATTATCACCACTAAAGCGAACGTCAATTACCGGACCAATAATTTGTACTACTTTTCCAATATTTTCCATTTATTTCTCCTATAGGGCATCAGCGCCAGATACAATCTCAGTAATCTCCTGAGTAATTGCGGCCTGTCTTGCCTGGTTATAAGCTAACAATAAGTTATCTGTAAGCTCATTAGCGTTATCAGTTGCATTCTCCATCGCAAAACGACGGTTACCATGTTCACTTGTCTTAGACTCAAGATACTTAGAATAGATTTGACTCTCAACCATCATCGGAATTAAATCCTTAAGGATTTCATCCGCACTTGGTTCAAATTCAATCTGCTTATATTCTCTTTTTTCATCTTCCTTCTTTTCACCAGGCAACACCGAGAAAACTGTAGCCTTAAAGTTAATGTTGTTGACAAAACAAGTGTAGATAACATTAATTGAATTAATCTTGTTCAAGCGATACATCTCTAATGCCTTATCTGCATATTCTTTAATAAGTAGATAATCAGCAGTATCTGAGCTTGTCATCTCATTAATGATGTTGTAGCCTAACTTCTTAATAGAAGCATAGCTCTTGTTTCCAATAAAGATAATATAGTCATCTTTAGAAACAGTCTCTTTAATAAGCTTTTCAATGTTGATGTTGTAACCACCACACAAGCCCATATCACTTGTAAACACAAAATATAATTTTTCTTTGGCATCCTTAGTAGTTAGATAATCATTTTCACTAATCATCTCACCACTAAGCATATTCGCAACCATATCTTCCAAAGCACCTGCATAGGCTCTATTCTTAAGCATCAAAGAACGATTCTTTGTCAATTTGACATTAGAAATAAGTTCCATGGCACCAGTGATCTTCTTAGTAGAATTAATTGACTTAATTCTAGATTTAATAGCTGCTTTATTTCCTGCCATAATTAAGCACCATAAATTTCTTTATAATCTTTTAAGATAGCAGCAGTAGCATCTTTCAACTTTGCAACTAGCTCATCAGATAAAATTTGTTTCTCTTCAATCTCCTTAACAAGATCACTATACTTTTCCTTATAAGTCTTAAGCATATAAGTCTCGAAGTCTCTTACTTTTTCAATAGGAAGTTCCTTTAAGAAACCATACTTAGCAGCAAATAAAGATAATACTTGTTCACTCATTGAAAGAGGTGAGTATTGTGCTTGCTTAAGAAGTTCTGTTAAACGAGCACCTTTTTCAATAGTAGCCTTAGTAGCTGCATCCAAATCACTACCAAATTGAGCAAATGATAATAATTCATGGTATTGAGCTAAATCAAGCTTTAATGAACTTGATACAGCCTTCATAGCCTTAGTTTGAGCAGCACTACCTACTCTACTTACAGAAAGACCAGAGTCAACTGCAGGTCTTACACCTGAATTGAATAGTTCTGTTTGTAAGAAAATCTGACCATCAGTAATTGAAATAACATTAGTTGGAATATATGCAGAAATATCACCAGCTTGTGTTTCAATAATAGGCAATGCAGTTAAAGAACCACCGCCTAATTTATCAGACAACTTAGCAGCTCTTTCAAGCAATCTTGAATGCAAGTAGAAAACATCACCGGGATAAGCTTCTCTACCTGGAGGACGACGTAATAGTAAAGACATTGTACGATAAGCTACCGCATGCTTACTTAAGTCATCATATACGATTAAGACATCCTTACCCTGTTCCATCCACTCTTCACCAATAGCACAACCTGCATAAGGTGCAAGATATTGAAGTGGAGCAAGTTCACTAGCACTAGCACATACAATAGTTGTATATTCCATAGCACCGTGTTGTCTTAACTTTTCACTAATTTGAGCAACTGTACTTGCCTTTTGACCAATGGCAACATAAATACAATTTACATTCTTACCCTTTTGGTTGATGATCGCATCAGTTGCGATAGCTGTCTTACCAGTTTGTCTATCACCGATGATCAATTCTCTTTGACCCTTACCAATAGGAATCATTGAGTCAACAACCTTCAAACCTGTCATAAGAGGTTGGCATACTGACTTACGAGTCATAACACCAGGAGCAACTCTTTCTACAGGACGAAACTTCTTAGCGTTAATAGGTTCCTTACCATCGATTGCTTGTCCTAGAGCATTTACAACTCTACCAAGCATCTCATCGCCTACTGGAACTTCAACGATTCTACCAGTTCTTTTTACTTCATCATTTTCTTTGATATTAGTATCATCACCAAGTAAAACCGCACCAACACTATCTTCCTCAAGATTTAGGACCATTCCATATACGCCACCTGGAAACTCCAAAAGTTCACTAGACATGGCATTTTCAAGTCCTTGGATAATGGCAATACCATCACCAATTTTAACGATAGTACCTACATCATCGGCTTTAATTTCAGCACTATAATTCTCAATTTGTTTCTTAATTAAAGCACTAATTTCACTTGCCTTAAGCTCCATAGACACCATCCTTTCTCTTTAAAATCTCTTCCATCTGTTTAATCCTTTGTTTCATCGTGTTATCGATTACCTTTTCTTCAATAGTCACACGGAAACCTGAAATAAGGTCCTTATTGATTCTTGGCTTTAGAACAACAGTATATTCACCATCACTTAAGGCTTTCTCAAGTTTCTTAATTGACTCTTCATCTAGTTCTCTAGCCGTTTCAATAATGCCTTCTTTTATCTTTAATTGTTCGTTACAAAGCTTATGAAATTCATCAAAAATGTCATCATAATAAACCATGCGATCTTTATCAATAAGCAAGAATAAGAAATTCAAGACATATTGATCTACATGCTTATCAAATGCATTCTTAACAAGATCTTTTTTCTCCTCTTTAGAAACCTTATAGCTTTTTATAAAAGGAAGCACATTAGATTCATCAAAAGTTACCTTAACAAAATCAATTTGTTCCCTATATTCAGCTACCTTGTTTTTTTCAAGTGCTAAAGAGAAAAGTCCTTCACCATAACGCTTAGCTAAAACACTCATTTCTTCTCTCCAATAAAGTCTTCAATAGCCTTCTTATCATCGCTAGAAGTAGCTTTATCTTGCATAAGTTTACTAACAGCAGCCATTGCGACATCGACCATTTCATCGTGGATTCTATCTTGAGCATCCCTCTCTTTTTGTTCGATTTCCTTATCAGCCAAAGCCAACTTAGCACTAGCCTCACTATTAGCCTTATTAACAATCTCAGCTCTTAGATTTTCGGCCTCTTTACGAGCACTCTCAACTATTTCACCAGATCTGTTACGAGCATGTTCCAATTCTTCCTTAGCCTTATCAAGTTCAACAGAAGCATCTTCTCTTAACTTTTGAGAAGACATAAGATTCTCATTCATCTTATCTCTTCTTTTAGCTAGGATATCTCTAGCAGGCTTCCATAATAATTTCTTACAAAGTAAAAATAGAACTAGCGTTGAACAAAGCTGGACAAGCATCGTGATCCAATTGGGAAATAGTACACCTTGAATATCAAAAGTCATCTCTTACCCTTTTGATCCTTAGTAAACGAAAATCAACAATAAAGAAATTAATAGACCGTAAATAGCACAAGTTTCTGAAATGGCAGCACCAACGATTGCTTGTGATCTAATCTTATCAGCAGCATCTGGGTTCTTACCGATAGCTTCTACAGCCTTTGCACCTACATTACCTTCACCTAATGCAGTACCAAAACCTGTGAATACTGCAATAGCAGCAGCGATTGCGATTAATCCTCTTTCTAATTCCATAAATAAAACCTCCTTATTTTTCTGGCAATTCTTTTCCGATAAATATTATTGTTAAAGACGTAAAGATAAACGTCTGCAACAAACTAGAAATTAAGTCAAAGTATGAATGAAGTACGGGAGCCAAAGCTACACCCACAAAGTCAAATTTTCCAATTAGTGGAACAAGACTAGAAACATACCCTGAGAACGTATAGAACAATGTCATAATGATTGATCCCGCTAAAACATTAGCGAAAAGACGCATTGACATAGAAATAACTGGTGAAATCTTACCAATTATGTTCATTGGTAAAAATAAAAACATTGGTTCAAATAAGCCTTTAACATAGTTTTTAATACCATTGTACTTAATACTATTTACTTCAACCATCGTGATAGTAATAATAGCTAAAGTCAAAGTAACTGAGAAGTTCCCAGTAGGAACAGCTTGGTTACCAAACAACCCTGATATTGAAGACAAGAAGATATAACCCCATAAGTATCCAACATAAGGACCTAAGTAATCAAAAATCTCATCATTAACGTCAGCTTTAACTGAATTATCTACCATTTCAACAGCAGTTAGAGCCAATAATACCAGTCCCTTTGGCTCCGAATAGGGATCGAATTCTCTAAGTGCCTTATTCAGTATCAGCAGAATAACCGCCAAGATTGCTGAAATAATTAAAATAGAGAATACATGTGCTTGAATTGTAATAGTCATTTTTTAATAACAGCCTCGATAATCAATTTAACCTTAATAACAAGTAAGCCTATCATTACGCCAATATAATTAAATATATTCGGTAATAAAAAGCTAATCACAAGAGGAACAGCTAGTACCATAGTACTAAATAATGCTCCAAGAACCACCCAAGAATTATAAGTATCTAGGTGATTATAGCGATATTCAATTAGGCGATAATTTAGGAAAGAAAAGGTGAATCCTAGTAATACACCTAATGAAATCTTATAGTTTATAAGCAAAAATACCAGTGCGATTAATAAACTTAATAAAAGCTCACTAAAAAAACTTTTTTTGCTCATGGCCGTATTATAGCACAAGTTTTTTGCCCGTGTTTTCTAATAAAGTGCCAAATATGCGCAATTTTACATACAAAAATATTAATGTCAAAAAGAACACGTAATCCCTTTCCTTATTAATATAGACATTATGTTTTTGTAAGCGTTTTGCATTTCCGGTAAAATTGAAATAACTTTAATACATTTTTACATATAAATATTAAAGATAAGCTTATAAAGTTGGTATAATAGTATAGCTAATTAAAGAAGGAGAAAAAATAGATGAGCAAGAAATATGTTTATATGTTTGCAGAAGGCAATGCAAGCATGCGTGAACTTCTTGGTGGTAAGGGTGCTAACTTAGCTGAAATGTCAAGTCTAGGACTACCTGTTCCTTTTGGTTTCACAATTTCAACTGAAGCTTGTACAGCTTACTATGATGACGGTAAGAAAATTAACGACGACATCATGGCTCAAGTTAAAGAATCTTTAGCTAAACTTGAAGAACAAGCCGGCAAGAAGTTAGGTGATGAAAACAACCCTCTTCTTGTTTCAGTTAGATCTGGAGCAAGAGCAAGTATGCCTGGTATGATGGATACAATCCTTAACTTAGGTATCAACGATAAGGTTGTTGAAACAATTGCTGAAAAGACTGGTAACAGACGTTTCGCTTATGACTCTTATAGACGTTTCATTCAAATGTTCTCAGATGTTGTAATGGAATTATCTAAGAAGCGTTTCGAAGAAATTATCGATGAAGTCAAGGAAGCTAAGGGCGTTAAGCTTGATACTGAACTTGATGTAGCTGATATGGAAGAATTAGTAAGAAGATTTAAGGCATTCTATAAGGAAAACTTAAATGAAGACTTCCCTCAAGACACTAATGTTCAATTAGAAAGAGCTATCGAGGCAGTATTCAGATCTTGGAATAACCCAAGAGCTATCTTCTATCGTAAGGAAAATGATATCCCATCTTCTTGGGGAACTGCGGTTAACGTTCAAATGATGGTATTCGGTAACATGGGTGATGATTGTGGTACAGGTGTTGCCTTCACAAGAAACCCAGCTACTGGTGAAAATAAGTTATTTGGTGAATTCTTAATGAATGCTCAAGGTGAAGACGTTGTTGCTGGTGTTAGAACTCCACAAACAATCGATCAACTTAAGGAAGTTATGCCTGAAGCTTATGAAGAATTCAAGAAGATTTGTGATACTCTTGAACATCATTACCATGATATGCAAGATATGGAATTCACTATCGAACATAAGAAATTATTCATGTTACAAACAAGAAACGGTAAGCGTACAGCTGCTGCTGCATTAAAGATCGCTTGTGACATGGTTGATGAAGGTTTAGTTGATACTGATAAAGCATTATTGATGGTTGAACCTAAGCAATTAGATTCTCTATTACACCCTCAATTCAATGCTGAAGCATTAAAGAACGCTACTCCTATTACTAAGGGCCTAGCTGCTTCTCCTGGTGCTGCATGTGGTCAAATCGTATTCTCAGCTGAAGATGCTAAGGATGAACATGCTAAGGGTAAGAAGGTAGTTCTAGTAAGACTTGAAACTTCTCCAGAAGATATCGAAGGTATGGCTGTTGCTGAAGGTGTACTAACAGTTAGAGGTGGTATGACATCTCACGCTGCTGTAGTTGCTAGAGGTATGGGTGAATGTTGTGTATCTGGTTGTGGTGATATCAAGATCAACTATGAAACTAAGACATTTGAATTAAATGGTAAGACATATCATGAATTCGATTGGATTTCACTAGATGGTACTACAGGTTGCGTATATGGCGAAGCTATTCCTACAGAACCTGCTACTATTTCTGGTTACTTCAAGCGTTTCATGGACTGGGCTGATGAAAGAAGAGATCTAAAGATTAGAACTAATGCTGATACTCCTCGTGATGCTAAGCAAGCATTAGAATTCGGTGCTGAAGGTATTGGTCTTGTTAGAACTGAACATATGTTCTTCGAAGCTACTAAGATCAAGGCTATCAGAGAAATGATCGTTTCTAAGACTGTTGAACAAAGAAAGGCAGCTCTTGAAAAAGTATTAGCTTTACAACAAGCTGACTTCGAAGGTATCTATGAAGCTATGGAAGGTAATCCAGTGACTATTCGTTACTTAGATCCACCTTTGCATGAATTCGTTCCTACAGGCGAAAAGGAAATCGTTGAATTAGCTGCTGATATGAACATGCCAGTTGATGAATTAAAGGCTATCATCGCTAACTTACATGAAGTTAACCCAATGATGGGTCATAGAGGTTGTAGATTAGCTGTTACTTATCCTGAAATTGCTGAAACTCAAACTAAGGCCGTTATCGGTGCTGCTATTAATACTCAAAGAAAGCATCCTGATTGGAATGTAGTTCCTGAAATCATGATTCCACTTGTTGGTGATGTTAAGGAATTAAAGTTCGTTAAGGACATTGTTGTTAAGACTGCTCAAGAAATGATTGCTAGAAGCGATATCAAGTTAAGCTACCATGTTGGTACTATGATTGAAATCCCTCGTGCTGCTATCTTAGCTGGTGAAATCGCTAGAGAAGCTGAATTCTTCTCATTCGGTACAAACGACTTAACACAAATGACATTTGGTTTCTCAAGAGATGATGCTGCTAAGTTCTTAGGTGATTACTACAACGCTAAGATCTATGAACAAGATCCATTCCAAAGAGTTGACCAAAGAGGTGTAGGCGTACTAGTTAAGCTAGCTGCTGACCAAGGTAGAGCTACAAGACCTAATATCAAGTTAGGTGTATGTGGTGAACATGGTGGTGATCCTTCTTCTATCGAATTCTTCCATAAAGTTGGATTAAATTATGTTTCTTGCTCACCTTATAGAGTACCTATCGCAAGACTTGCTGCTGCTCAAGCTGCTATCAAGTTCCCTAGATAGTCAATAAATAGTTAAAGCTCTCAATCAAACGAGAGCTTTTCTTATGTCCAAAATAAAAGCTGCTACATTAAGTAACAGCTAACATCTTATTTATTAACTACCTTAGATAAGAATTCCTTAGTTCTTTCATTCTTAGGATGTTCAAATACTTCTTCAGGACTACCCTCTTCTGCAATTAGTCCACCTTCCATAAAGATAACCCTATTAGAAACTTGTTTCGCAAAGCCCATTTCATGAGTAACAACAATCATAGTCATACCCTCTTTAGCTAATTCTCGCATAACAGTTAATACTTCGTTAACCATTTCAGGATCTAGGGCGCTTGTAGGCTCATCAAACAACAATACTTCAGGTTCCATAGCTAATGCTCTTGCGATGGCAACTCTTTGTTTCTGACCACCAGATATTTGATCTGGTCTTGCGTTAATATATTCAGCCATACCTACCTTTTGTAGATACATAAGTGCATTCTCTTTAGCTTCTTCACATGACTTCTTTAATACCTTAACCTGTCCAATAATGCAGTTTTCTAAAACAGTCATATTATTAAATAAATTAAACGATTGAAAACACATGCCCACATGGCTTCTATAAGTATCCAACTTATAACCCTTAGCCAATACTGATTCACCATGATAAAGAATGTCGCCGCCACTTGGTGTAGTTAACAAGTTAATACATCTTAACATCGTAGACTTACCAGAACCAGAAGCGCCAATAATACAAGTTACATCACCCTTGTTAACCTTAAAATTAATATCTTTTAAGACAACATGATCACCGAAAGCCTTAGATAAGTGTTTGATTTCAATAATAGGTTCCATTATTTACCACCTCCTGGATGTTCCTCATCGTAATTACTGCCCTTAAGAGGTGAATTTAAAATACCACTTGTAGGAGCCAATTGATCAACTGTAGCTAGTGTGTAAGAAGATGAACCAGCCATTTTCTTTTCTATTAGTCTTAAGATAAAAGAAGCTAATAGTGTCATAGTTAAATAACCAATCATTTCAATAACAGCACTAGGGAAATACAAGTAAGTAGCACCTACTACTGCTCTATGTGCCGCAAAGAATTCAGTGAAAGTAATGACAAACATTACAGAAGTATCTTTTACGTTAATGATATAGTTATTACCAATTTGAGGAAGAATATTCTTAAATACCTGAGGCATAATTACATATAACATTGTTTGCCAATGATTCATGCCAATAGCCTTAGCACCCTCTGTTTGACCCTTATCAATTGACAAAATACCGCCTCTTACAGTCTCTGCCATATAGGCACCGGTATTAATAGATACAACTAGCATCGCACATGCCCACACACTGCTCCATAGTTTTGTCCCTTGAGTTAAGTATGGAACACCATAATAGAAGAATACTGCCTGTAGTACCATTGGAGTTCCTCTAAAGAATTCAACATAGACTCTAATGAATCCTCTTAAGAACTTAATCAAAAACTTTTTAATACCACTATCATTTTTCTTATATGGGATAGTTTGTAAAATACCACATAAGAAACCAATTAAACAACCAAATAAAGTACCAACAAAAGCTAATAATAAAGTATTTTTAATACCACTCATATATGTGGAAGAATAAGTCGACCACGTTTTTACAATATCATCAATTAACATAATAAATTACTCCCCTAGAGGCTGAACTCTAATAGCCTCATCCATTATTTCATTGAAATCTTCAACAGTTAGTGTATTTAAATAATTGTCGATATCCTCTTTAAGAGTTGTATTACCCTTTCTTAAAGAAATACCAATATTTACAAGTTCTTCCCTATTGTCAAAGACAAAATCACCATCAGTACCACTAAAATCCAACATCTTTAAATCATCATAGGCAATAGTAGCACCGGTTGCTGTAGGCAAGTCAGTTACCGCAAAATCAAAGATACCCGTTTCCACTCCCATAATCATTGCCGGAGCTGATTCAGCAGCCGTTTGAATCTTGGCACCGTCCATTTGAGGTAAACAATCAGAATACCAAATAGTAGCTGATTGAGCAGTGCCCTTGTAACCACCAAAGTCCTTGATTGAAGTAGCGCTTGCAAGTGGTGGACTATCTTTAACCAAAATAGCGAAAGTCGCATAGTAATAAGGACCAGCAAAATCCACTTGTTCACTTCTTTCTTTAGTCATCGATTGTCCTGCGATAACCGCATCAATTACACCAGTTTGCACACTAGGCACAAGAGAATCCCAGTCACTTCTTACAACCTCCAATTCCCATCCATTAGCCTCGCAAATCCTTTTCGCAATCATTACATCGTAACCATTTGCGAAATCATTTGTGTCCTTAATCGGAACAGCGCCATTAGAATCATCTGTTTGTGTCCAGTTGTATGGAGCATATGCACACTCCATAGCGATAGTAAGAACGCCATCTTCAACACCACTATGAGCAGAAGAATCTACGATGCAGCCACTTAAAGTCACTAACATCATAATTGTCATTAATACACTAAGTATCTTTTTCATTTAAAACCCCCTTTAATGTATTAAGTAAAAAATCGTATGTGCTATCACACATACGATTTATCTAGACAATCGAATATACAATAGCGCCACTTCTTACGAAGGAGTGAAATAGGTATTCCCTAATTCCCCATGCACCAGATATGCCTATCTAATACATTCGGCGACGGTTACCTTTTGTTAAGATCATTAGATGCCTCTTCACTTAACTACTAATTTTCGTCGCTACCTCTATACATAGATTATTTACTGCCTTTATTGTCCTACAAATAAAATATTTGTCAATAAGTTATTTACAAGCTATAAGATGGAAGAGATTTATAAGTTATTGTTTGGCCAAGCAACATTTTTAGAGCCATTCTGGAAAAAATTCCAACATTTTTAGAGCCAATATTTTAGTTTCAACGACATTTTTAGAGCCAATATTTACAAACATCCAACATTTTTAGAGCCATTCTTACTTTCTAACAATATTTTTATTAGAAATAGAATATTCTACATCACACATTTTCGCAATATCAGGATTATGAGTAACCATGATTACACACTTATCATATTCATGAGCTAGTTTTAAGAATATATCAACAATCATATTAGAATTCTCAATATCCAAATTACCAGTTGGTTCATCAGCTAATATTATTTCAGGATTATTTATCAAAGCTCTTGCGATTGCGATTCTTTGTTTCTCACCACCAGACAACCTATTAGCCTTTCTTTTAGCTGTTTCCTTATCAATGCCAACAACACTTAAAGCACCATAGATTCTATTTTCATCTTTCTTGTTAGCTGCAATCTCCATCGCCAAAGCAACATTTTCAAAGCCATCTAAATAGTTAATCAAATTATAGTCTTGGAATACAAAACCAACTTTCTTTTTTCTGTATGTGCTCTCATCTTCAAAAATATCATTTCCATCCAAAAGAATTAAACCACTCTCACATTTATCTATAGTACCTAAAAGTGATAATAGTGTAGATTTGCCACAGCCAGATGGACCAGTAATACAATAGAATTTTTTATCCAAGAACTCACAACTTGCCCCATTAAATATTTCTTTCTTTGATTCTCCATCCTGATAAGAAAAACAAACATCTTTTACTTCTAATTTCATAAGCAACTCCTTAACGCAACAAACATTCCTTGATATTCTTTGGCTTATTCATCTTAAACAGCAATACAATCAACAATGTACAAACAGTTATAGTTACCAACATATAAATGATGAAATACATTGGACTGATTAGATATGAATGATTGATATTATCAAATATAAATTGATGTTTGACACCGATTAAATTTAATATATCATTCTCTAAATTAATTTTCTTATCGATATAAGAAGAAATAATAGAATTAAAGCTTAATAAGTAAACAATATATGCTAAAGATATACCAAGGCCAATAATCATTAACTTTTCTAAAACGAATGTTTTAATATTATCGCCATCTTTTAATCCAAGAACATTCTTAATTCCAAATTCTCTTGTTCTATTTTTTATTTCAATCATTATAAACAAAGCGATAATCAATAAAAATACTAGATACATAATTCCAAAAACATTCTTAACATTATCAGTTAACATCACAAATGGTGAAATAATGCTATCAACATATTCATTATTTGATTCTATTTCATACTTATCACCTAGCGGGCTTATTTTGCCATTAATACTACTTAGTTTATTTTTAACATCAACATAAGCATCTTCCATTTCATCATAAGAAGATAGCGTTATATAAGCATCAACAAACTTAATATTCAATACATAATTATTATTGTTTACAACAGTTTTTATATTATGATCCTTAAAAAGACTTATATAATCATCATAATAATCAAGAACATTTTCTCTGCTTAAATAAATCCTATTATTAAGCATATATTCATTCTCATAATTTGTGATATCAATATTACGGCTCTTATAAAGGCCAACCACTTCATAATCAATATAATGATCTATAAGAGGAAAGAATTTGTTATCGTTTGGTAATTTATAAGCTACAGGAACAGAAATCACATCACCAATTTCAACATTTCTATCACCTATTAACATCCCTTCGTTAACAAGCACTTCATTATATCCATCATTAAAAGCTCTTCCTTCTACCAATTCAATATTGTGTTGTTCTAAATAAGTAGAATCGCTTCCATATAAATAATAAACATCTTCATTACCAACTTGAATTTTTACATACAAGTCATAATGAGAATCATAATCATTAAATAACTTATGGATTGCTTGAAACTCGTTGTTGAAATCATAATCATTTTCACCAATCCGTTGGCCATCAACCTTACACAATCTATTTTTAATTCTTATATCGTATGTTAAATCGCTTACAAGCCCTTCTTTTAAATTGGCACTGATCTTATTAATAGATAAAACTGATAGAAACAAGAATGAAAATAAGAAAACGCACACCAACAATGAAGTGAACCCCTAAAGTTGGACAAACTTAGGAGGTTCACTTTTTATATGAAATTAACTTATGAACAAAAGGTAAAAGCTTACAAAGATTGGAAAAGCAATCTTAAATCACCAGGTATTATAGCTAGAGAATTATGTGTTAATGTTGATATAGTTAGATATTTTTTAAAGTTAGCTGATAGACATGGTACCGAAATATTGAAACATAGTAATAATAAGTATTATTCTCCAGAAGAGAAACTAAGAATAATTAATAGAGTATTAATATCTAATGAATTTATTAGGAGCGTTTCAATAGATGAAGGCTTGAGTCGTGATAGTTTATTGATAGCTTGGATTAAATCATACAAAGAAAATAAGTATAATGTCATTGAGAAAAAACGAGGAAGAAAATCAAATGACAAAGAAGAAGACAACAGAAGAGCTACTTCAGGAGAACAAAGCCTTGAAAGAGAAGATGTTGAGACTGGAAGTAGAGAACTTATACTTAAAAAAATTGGATGCCTTAATTCGGGAAAGAGAACAGCGAGAAAAGAAGAAATCGCCAAAGCAGTGAGTGAATTAAGGCAAGAACTTAAATGCAGCCTTAAGTTTATCTTAGATGTAATTAAAGCCAATCCATCACTGCCTCAAATTACTAAATCAGATTATTACTATCAAATGTCTAAAGTAGATAAAGACTTAAAGAATGATGGAATAATGAATAAGATTATTGAAATCTATTATCGTCATAAAGGTAGATATGGATACCGTAGAATCACTCTTCAATTAAACAATGAAGGTTTTAAGGTAAATCATAAGGCGGTTAAAAGATTAATGGTAAAGATGGGCTTATATGGAATAACGCCAAGAGCTAAATATAAGTCATATAAAGGTGATTTCAACGGTACTGTTAAGAATCTATTACTTGAGAAGAAAGTTGATGAAGAGAAACATAAGACCTACTATGTAAGAAACTTCACTACAACTAAGCCTAATGAGAAATGGACAACTGATATTTCTGAATTTCATATAGCTGCTGGTAAATTATACTTATCACCAATATTAGATATGTTTAATGGTGAAATAGTATCTTATAACATTTCAAGAACGCCAATATACGCACAAGTTCAAGATATGTTAAATAAAGCTTTTGATAAATATAAGAACCTAAAAGGTTTAATATTTTGTTCAGATCAAGGTTGGCAATATCAAATGAGGCAATACCATAGTTCTCTTGAAGAAAGAGGAATCATTCAATCTATGTCCAGAAAAGGTAACTGTCTAGATAACTGTGTTATGGAAAACTTTTTTGGAAAGATGAAGAATGAAATGTTTTATGGACATGAGTATGAATTCGCATCTCTTGAACAATTACAAAAATCAATGGAAGAATATATCAACTACTACAATACCGAAAGAATACAAACAAAATTAAAAGGCTTAACACCTTGCCAAGCAAGATCTCAAGCCTTACAATTATAGACAGTTATAAAGCGTCCAAATAATAGGGTTCACTACACAACGCCAATGTCTTATTAATATTTTTCTTTAAATACAATAACGCCATTTTAATATTCATATTCAGTCCTCAAATAATATTTTCTTAACATTTAATTTACTTATCCTAATATAAGAAATAGCACAAACCAAAATCATAATTATCAATACCACAAACACAGGAACTAAATAACTGCTTAAACTCATATTAATTTCTAAAGTATCTAATTCATCACTATAGAAAATATTATTAGTAGCAATTAGATTATTATTCATGTAATTTAAATAAGCATTCGCTAAAACACTAGTTAGTACTAAAGATAAAATCATTGGAATTATTGACTTTATTAAATATTCAATAAATAGTCCAAAAACCACTTCAATCTTCTTTTTACCCAAGGCTATATACAGGGCTAATTCTTTCTTATCGTCTTCAATAGTCTTTAACACATACAAGATAAAGACAACTAAAAATGCACATAGAGAAATAATAATTACCAATTTCAATAAACCTTCTACAGTACTGATGTTGTTTATAACTGCATAGAATCTATCTAAATTAGAAAAATATGTATATTCAATTACTCTATTAGAAATCTTATTTAATTCATTTAATTCACCATTAATATAAAAGACAATGTTTTGATAATCATCTAAATTATCAGCCTCTATAAGCATTGGCCTAACACCACCATATTGATTATAGAAAATAGCTTCCTCACTAGCTAAATCATCAACACTTGCATAAGGTCTTCCATATTCATCATACATTTCTAATAAATCATCTCTAATTCTTAGATAAGCCTTTTGAGGAATAAATAAAGATGTACAGTAAGAGTTACCAAGCATATTAACAATACCTTCTTTTTCCATTAACATCGTGTCCTCGATAACTAAGCCACCATAATGGCCATCATCAATGCCAATAACTTCAAAATCATAGTTTATTACATCATCGCCATATTCAATAGAAAGCGGAATAATATCACCTAACTTAACTGCTCTAAATTCATTTCTTGAAAGAATATAGGTGTTAGGACCGCAAATCACAACATTTTTGCCACCATCTATTTCTTCATCTGTAAAAGTTCTACCCGCAATAACATTTATATAATTTAATTTAATATCAGAAAATTTTTTTGTATCAACGCCAATCAAAACAGGATGCATACCACTGCCATAACTGTAATTGATTGGTTCCTCTACTGAATGTGGATCCAAGTAAAAATTTTTCATAGCAGTCTTATAATGAGCATTACTACTTATATCCTTTGAAACCACAGACAAATAGTTTCCTTCGATAGCCACATAATCAAATAAAACCATTTGATAATCGTCTTCATTGAACAAATCCTTGGCGCAATATAAATTAAGATTGCACATGACTTCCTCTAAATACACCCTACCCAAATTCTCTTGTTCAATATAATCTTTAATCTCATGCATCTTCTTATAAACATCGTTATAAGTATCATAGGTATCTTCATAACCAAGATAATCATCATTGATATCGCCATACACTATAAGATTAATACCAAGTTTCTTATATAAATAATCTTCTATTTCAACATTTAAATTATTAATTACTATAGAAGAAAACAAGATTATGAAACATAGGAAAAACATCATCATATTCGATAATGACTTGCCTTTATTAATAAGTATCCTATTAAAAATGTAACGCATAAAAAGTTATCCCTTATCTAATATTGTTCATCTACTATTTATGGCTATATTCTATCATAAATAAAAAAATGGATAGCCACAAAGTGACTACCCCAGCGTGGTCCGAAAACTCGCGCCTCAATCAACAAAAATATTATATAACAATTCCTACTTCTTAGGAATAAATGAATCAAAGATAATTTGTTGATATAAACCATCACACTCTTTTAACATACTTTGATTCTTAACTGTCCAAGCTACACATTCAGCCTTATATAATCTAGAAACAATATTAAATGATAGATTATTCTTATTTCTAACATCATAGGCAACAAAGTCCGGTTTAGTTAAGAAATTAGCCAATAGGTTTGTACCTACAAACTTAACAAACATATTAGCAGTATTCTTCTTATCCTTGAACATGTTATAAGCTAATTGACCTCTTATAATATCTGGATAATTCTTCTTTAGATGATAAACAACTAAAGGATTAAAAGATTCCATTACATAATTAAGGTCATAATTCTTTAACATCTCAACGCTTAAATCACAGGTTTCAATACATGGTCCCTCAGGCTTAATTTCAACAATTAACGGTGTATTCTTGTCTAATTCTTTTAATACATCCTCAAACAAAGGAATCTTATGCTTAGTATTAACTAGATTGTATTGTTGAAGTTCTTCATAGCTACAATCAGTTAACTTTTTGTCAACACCACACATTCTAAATAAATTAGCATCATGGAACACCACTAACTTCTTATCAGTAGTCATTTGAACATCTAATTCAATACCATAACCATGTTTAACAGCTTTTTTAAAAGCGATTAAACTATTCTCTGGAATATCAACATTATTAAACAAGCCTCTATGAGCTATATATACATCTTCAAAAGAAGACATAGCCTCTTTACGTTCCTTGTTCATATTTGGCATCAACATCAATAAATATACCAAAATAATTATTAATACAATCTTTAAAACATACATCTTCATTGTCTATTCACCCTAGTTTCTATCCAATAAGCAGCCATTGATTGGCCCTTTTGATAAGTTACTTCATCATTAAGATAATCACCTAAATTGACATCTTGAGGATTAAAAGCCAATGCTTCCTCCTCATTAGAAAATTCTACTTCAGCATAATAGAATTTCTCATCAACCAAGTTAACTTCCAAATGATGGCCATCACTTAATAAATAAGTCTTTCTTACTTTATCAATTAGAGGTAAACCAATTAAATCCTCTAATTCATCAAACTTATCCTTAGGAATTTCCATTTCTATTTCTTTTCTAGATAATTTACCCTTTGACTTAAAACATAGGATATATTTAGAATCCTCATCCCTAATTCTTACTGTAGGACTAGTTGAAATATAACCCTGTCTCATCTTTTCTGTATAAAGAAGCTCAAGATTATTTGGCCAGCCCCTTACCATCCATTTTCTTTCAATTTCAATATTCTTCATAATTAAAACTTTTTAATCGCTTCCCTAAAAGAATCTAAAGCTTTGGTATCCCCATCTTCTAGTGCATGAACAATACAATGTTCCATATGCTCGTTGATTATTTCCTTACCCAAAGAATTTAAAGCTCCCCTACAAGCTGACAATTGAATTAGAACATCTGCACAATCCTCATCATTTTCAATCATTCTCTTTACCTTCTCAAGATGACCAATAGTTTTAGAAAGTCTATTAAGCTCCTTCTTCTTAACCTCTGGTGAATGATAATGATTATGTTCCTTCATTAATTATTAACCTCTTTCACTTTTCTTAATCAATTATACCCTAAAATAACTTTAAGCTAAATATGTATAAATTGTATGTTGAATTGGCATGAAAATTGCATATAATAGTTTTGGAAAAACCTTTAATTTAGTACGAGATACTATGAAGGCTTGAAAAAACACTGGTTTCTTTTGATGTGCGCCTTCAAATGTATTTTATGTTTGAAGGTTTTTATTTAGGAGGAACTTTTATGTTAAAAGGCAGAAGCTTATTGGAACCAATGGATTTCAGTTTAGAAGAATTAGATGGCATTTTTGATTTAGCAGACCGTATTATCGCTGACCCTCAAAAATATGCTCATGCGTGTGATGGAAAGTTATTAGCTACTCTATTCTATGAACCAAGTACACGTACACGTTTCAGCTTTGAAGCTGCAATGTTAAGACTAGGCGGTCAAGTAATTGGCTTCTCTGAACCAAATTCAAGTTCAGTTGCTAAGGGCGAAAGTATTGCCGATACAATCAGAACAATCTCATGCTACGCAGACGTTGCGGTTATGCGTCATCCAAAGGAAGGTGCTCCAAGAGTTGCTGCTAATAGCACTGATATGCCAGTAATCAACGCAGGTGATGGTGGTCACCAACATCCAACACAAACATTAACTGACTTATTAACTATCAGAAGAACATTAGGTACTTTTGAAAACATTACAGTAGGTTGCTGTGGTGACCTAAAGTTTGGTCGTACAGTACACTCTCTAATCAAGGCATTATCAAGATATAAGAATGTTAAGTTTGTATTAATTTCTCCAGAAGAATTAACAATCCCTGATTATGTTAGAAAAGAAGTTTTAATCAAAAACAACATTGAATTCAAAGAAGTAAGAACTATGCAAGAAGCACTAGGCGAAGTTGATGTATTATACATGACTCGTGTTCAAAGAGAACGTTTCTTCAACGAAGATGATTATATCCGCCTAAAGGACACTTATATCTTAGATAAGGAAAAGATGGAACTTGCTAAGAAAGACATGATTGTTTTACACCCACTACCAAGAGTTAATGAAATCGCTACTGAAGTTGATAGTGATCCACGTGCTAAGTATTTTGAACAAGCAAAAAACGGTATGTTCGTACGTATGGCTCTAATTATGAGCTTACTTGGAATTGAAGGTTAATAGGAGGCTAAAAATGATTGTAACTAGTATTGAAAACGGAATCGTAATTGACCATATCACTGCAGGCTTAGGTGCTCAAATTCTAGAATACCTAAATATTGACACAAGCGAAAACACTATCGCCTTTATCATGAATGCTCAAAGCCAAAAACATGGTAAGAAAGATATTATCAAGATTCAAAACGTAACTGACGTTGACTTAACAGTACTTGGTCTAATTGATCCAAATGCTACAGTAAACATTATTAAAGAAGGCAAGATTGCTGAAAAGATCAAATTATCTTTACCTGAAACAGTAACAAACGTTATTAAGTGTAAGAACCCAAGATGTGTTACTTCTGTTGAAAGAAACATCCCTCATATCTTCCATTTAATCAACCCTGAAACAAGAGAATATCGTTGTGAATACTGCGATGAGATTGTTTCATTTAACAAAAAATAATGAAAAAGATTATTAAAAACGGTTTAATCATTGACCCTAGTCAAAACCTATGCGAAGAAGGTAACTTATATCTTGATGATGATAAGATTGTCATGATTGAATTAGCTGACAAGACATTAGGAGAAGCTAAAGACTTTGAAAAAGCTGAAATAATTGACGCCACAGGTTTATGGGTAACACCAGGTCTAATCGACCTACATGTTCACTTTAGAGAACCAGGACTAGAGTATAAAGAAGACATTAAAAGTGGCTCTGAAGCTGCTATACACGGTGGCTTTACCACTGTATGCATGATGCCTAATACTAAGCCTGTAATCGATAGTGTAGAAACATTAGAATATGTTGATAAGAAGGCAAAAGAAGCTGATCTAATCAACGTATTAACTATCGCAGCTATCACTAGGGGTCAAAAGGGTGAAGAACTATGTGACTATCAAAAGATGATGGAAGTAGATACTATCACTAAAAAGATTAATGGTAAGGGTATCTGTGCCATTAGTGAAGATGGTCGCTCAGTAATGAATTCTAGGGTAATGTTAGACGGCATTAAAGAAGCTAAGAAATTAAATCTACAAGTATTCTCACATACAGAAGACGATTCCCTTGCTTCTACTAGCATTGGCGAAGAATTAATTGTCGCAAGAGACATTATGTTGGCTAATGAAGCCAACGCAAGAATACACTTATGTCATATAAGTACAAAGAATAGCTTAGATATTATTAAGACCGCTAAAGAAAGAGGAATTAAGGTAACTTGTGAAACAGGACCTCACTACTTTATCTTTAATAAAGATGATGTAAATGGTGATCCTAACAAGAAAATGAACCCTCCTCTTCGTAGTAAAGAAGATGTTGAAGCTGTTAAAGAAGCCTTAAGAAATGGCACAATTGATGTTATCGCTACAGACCATGCGCCTCATAGTAAGGAAGAAAAATCTAAACCTATTGAGAAAGCATTAAATGGTATTGTAGGACTTGAAACATCATTTGCCTTGTCTTATACATATCTTGTAAAAACAGGCATTCTTACACCGCTTGAACTAATAAATAAGATGTCTACTAAGGGTGCTGAAATATTAGATATAAAGCGTGGTACTTTAAAAGTAGGAAGTATTGCAGATATCGCACTATTTGATGTAACAAATGAATACGAAATAAAAGAAGAAGACTTTAAGTCAAAGAGTCATAACTCACCTTTTATTGGTATGAATGTCTATGGTAGAACTGTTGAAACATTTGTCGCAGGTGTTTGTAAATATCATATTTAAGATGAACTTAAAAAATAGTTCATCTTTTTTCTTGCATTATTAGTTAGCATGTGCTAACCTATATACATAGTTAGTTATTGCTAACTGGAGGTAATATGACAAAAGAAAAACTAAACTATTCATTCATTAACACCTGTGCCCCAGTAATCAAAGGACTAACTATAGCTAATACCATAACTGGTAAGAAAGGTACTTACAATTATCTTCTTAATGTATTAGATAATAGCCCCTTGTCTATTCACCTATTGCATAAGAATAAGAAAAACGAAATTATCTTAATATATCGAGAAGCTAATTTGAAAGAGTATCTATTTAAAGATGAAGTGAAAACTTATCTTAAAGAACTAGGATATAAAAGATGTGACCTTAATTATGTATTAAACAAGCTCACAAAACGTTTCAGTAGTTTCTATAACAAAGAATCTGCATTTCCTCACGAGCTTGGCATCATCTTGAATTATCCTATCGAAGACATCAAAGGCTTTATTGAAAATGAAGGAAAAAATTATCTGGCATGTAAATATTGGAAAGTCTATTCCAACCTTAATGAAACACTTAAAGTATTTAAAGAATTCGATAAAGCCTTAGAAACTTCATTGAAACAATTGTTAAGCGGCTATCGCTTAAATGAAATTATAGAAGGAGCTATATGATTAATATTATTTATTGGACATTATCAGGCAATACTCAAATGATGGCAGAAGCTATCGGCGAAGGTGTTAAAGAAAGTGGAAAAGAAGTTAATGTTACAAATGTTAACAGTATAATTGCTGAAGATTTAAAAAATGAACAAGTCTTTGCCCTAGGCGCTAGTGCCATGGGTGATGAGGAATTAGACTCTGAAATGGATGACTTTGTAAGTGAAATAGAAAAAGACTGCAAAGGAAAAACAATTGCCCTATTCGGTTCTTATGACTGGGGTAATGGTAAATGGATGTCAGACTTAGAAAACCGTCTAAAAGATCATGGTGCCATCATCTTAAACGATAAGGGCTATATCACAAGATTATCACCAGATGATAAGGCTAGTTGTGATCTTAAACAAATTGGTAGTCAGTTAGCTAATATCTAACTTTCTATATATACTTTCCCCATATAGTATGAAAGAAGGAACTGTTGGTGTAACAGTTTCTTTTTTTGGCAAACCAAACTTCTTAGGGGAAAGCCAAACTCTCTAGGGGATAACTTAGGGGA
>ERZ1026772.223-NODE-223-length-44002-cov-30.291465_pt1 | contig 44002 bp, 59 predicted proteins | sample MGYA00380124_ERZ1026772 | MGnify/ENA primary metagenome ERZ1026772 (study PRJEB33269, sample SAMEA4719760) | human gut metagenome | biome: human-associated habitat; feature: organic feature; material: feces | place: Cameroon | collected 2013-10 ...
GAATAACATTGATGACCCTCTGAACATGGTCAGAGACAAGGTAGATGGACAGACTACAGACGATATATTGACATTTTACGAGGTATAGAGCATGAAGAAAAATAAAGAGCTGCGGAAAGCAGAGACCGACAAGAAAAACAATCAGTTCGGACAGAAGGAGCAGAAGAACCAGCAGACCGAACAGAACGACCGCAAAGCGGAGCGGAACAGCCCGAAAGCGGAGCAGAAACCAAATGACCGCACAGAGCAGAACAGACAGCAGACTACACAGCAGACTGCACAGCAGAAACAGCCGACCGAACAGAGCAATCAGCAGACCGAACCGAACAGACAGCCGACCGAACAGAGGGAACAGCAGAACGGCGGAGAGTATCGCCCTGAACGGTATCAGCCGAAACAGCAGACCGAACAGCCTGAACAGCCTAAACAGACTGAACCGCATTTCACCCCCGACAAGGTGGCGGAAGTAATTCAGATTCTCCACGAGTACAAGGACGGGAAAACAACCGTCGACATGAAAGCGACCGAGAATCAGGAATGGTGGCGGCTCAGACATTGGAACGTCATTCATGGCAAGACGGAAGCGGGAAAAGCAAAGGTTGAAGTCGGGTCAGCGTGGGCGGTAAACTCCATCCTGAATAAACACGCCGACTTCATGGACTCATTCCCGAAAGCTAACGTTTTGGCACGTGAAGCAGACGACGAGGAAGAGGCGCAGATTCTTTCAAAGATTCTCCCGGCAATCGAAGAACACACGGACGCGGAACAGGTTTATAACACCGCCGGTTATGACTTCCTGATTGATGGCACGGCGATTACCTCTGTACTATGGGACCCGATGGCACATGACGGAATGGGCGACATTAAGAAAACCAATGTTGATATTCATAACGTATTTTGGCAACCGGGAATAGAGGACATTCAGCAGTCAAAATACTTCTTTGATGTTTCCGTGGCTGATGTGAACGACGTAAAGCTACAGTACCCAGATATAGCGGACAGAATCGGCGGAGGAAAGCAAGGTTTCATCACCGAGTATATTCACGATGATAATATAAACCATCAGAACGACATTGAAATTATCAATTGCTACTACAAGAAGTTGGAAATGAGACCAGTTCTCATTAACATTGACCCTCAGACGGTAGCGCAACACCTTGTACCGCGTGAGATTCTGCACATGGCTATTATCATCGGTGACCAGTGCGTTTTCTGTTCGGAGGACAACCCGGAGTACCAGGACGGCTTTTATAAGCATGGCAAATACCCTTATGTATTCCGTAAGTGCTTCCCGGTCAAAGATAGCCCGTGTGGCTTCGGTTATCTCGACATTATGAAGTACCCACAGAGGGACATTGACAAGTTAGACCAGGCAATCATGAAAAACACCATGATGAAAGCAAAGCCGCGTTGGTGGGTAAAGAAGAATGCGGACATCAACAAGGAAGCCTTTGCGGATTGGAATGAAGAGATTGTAGAAGTCGGTTCGGGTGACCTTGGGTCGGCAGTACAGCAGATGGACGTTGACACGCTCCCGGCAATCGTAGAAACTCACTTGGAAGCGAAAATTGACGAGCTGAAAGAGATTTCAGGAAACAGAGACTTCTCACAGGGTTCTACCGCTTCCGGTGTAACGGCGGCTAGTGCAATAGCAGCTCTCCAGGAAGCTGGAAGTAAATTGTCGAGAGACATTAACAAAGCGATGTACCGAGGTTCGAGAGAAGAGTATTATCTCGAAATTGAACTGATTCGGCAGTTCTACACCGAACCGAGAACATTCCGTATTGATGATGGATCGGGCCATTATGAATACATGGACTATTCCAACGTGAACATTGCACCTCAGGACATTACAACACCCGAAGGAACACGTCACAAGAAAAGTATTTTTGACTTGGAAGTATCGGCAGAAAAGCAGAGTCCATTTTCAAGAGCTTCACAGAATGAGACGGCGAAAGAGCTTTATCAGATGGGACTGTTTGCACCTGATAACGCAACGTCCGCACTTGTTTGTCTCGACATGATGGAATTCGAGGGCAAAGAGAAGATTAAACAGCAGATTCAGCAGAATGATACATTCATGCAGCAGTTCCAGCAAATGCAACAGCTTATAATTCAGCTCTCACCGGAAGCGGCTGTACAGATGGGACTAGTAGACCCGAATCAAGTTATGATGGCTCAGAACGCAAATAACGGCGCTCCAGGGGCATCTGAGGAAGGGTCGGCAGAAGATAGGGCGGCGAAGAAGACAACGAACACCGACAGACTGGACAGAGCGAGAGAGAAAGCCCGTAGTGCCTCGGAGGTGAAGTAGCATGACGACCGTAAAAATGACCGTATCGGAAAATGATATTTTCTTTGAATGCGTGAATCATGCGAACACCCATGATGAGTGTATCATGTACACGACTCTATGCAACGTGCTCGTGAGCGCCGTTTTACCGCATGGAATTGTACCGAAGGTATATGAACCCGGACACGTCATTATCGTGGCTCACAAGTACTCTGAGAGCGTTCTAGCGGTATTCCATGCAGTGTGGGCGACCTTCGTAGAATTGAGAAGTCAATACAACGGTGTAAAATTAATCGGGGTAGACGACTTTAATTCCTGAGACAAGGGATAATCCAAATGTTATAATATAGCTGTAAGTTAATTCTATGCAGATAGATTCTCACATTAACTTGCGAACCTGATTTTTTCATAATTCCAACATAACCTTAAATTCATCGGGAGAGCCTCAGTCTTAACGGACCGGGGCTTTTTTCGTGGGGGAGAGATATGAAGGAGCGTTATATAAAATAGCATTGTCAGAAATTAAGAGTTCGTCGCTCTATAAAAGACAGAAAGGAAATAAAGTATGACAAAATTCAAATTTAACTGGTCTCTTTTTGACGGAGAAGGTGGAGAAGGCAACGCTTCATCCGGAAGTCAGAGCGGACTGGGAGCAGAAGCAGACAAATTCCTCGCTTCACTTGGCGGTGGGGAGCGGACTGATAACAACGATACTACGGAGTCACCGGAAGTTGCATACGGATTAGACACGGAGGAATCGGATAACAGCGCGTCTGAGTCTGAAAGTCAGGAAGAAATTAGCCCTGAGGAAGAGTTTGCCGAACTTGTCGGAAAAAATGGCAAGTTCCACGAGCTTTACGGCAAAGCCGTATCGGACGCTATCAACAACAGATTCAAGAATCAATCCAGTGCACAGGAGAGAGTTGACAGCTACGAGGACGCATTAGCGCCGATTATGAGACATTACGGACTCGAAAGGGGCGATATTGAGGGATTAACCGAAGCCATTAACAGTGATGATGATTGGATTGAGGACGCCGCCCGTGAGAAGGGTATCACTCCCGACCAATACAGAGAGAATCTGCGGCTACAAGAAGAGCTGGAAAAGAACCAGCGTGCTTTGTCAGAGTACAAGGCAGAGGCAGAGAAAGCGGAGAGAATGAGCGCATGGAATGCGGAGGCTGACGAGCTTAGAGAATCATTCCCAAACTTTGACCTTGAGCAAGAAATGAGCTACAACCCGAAGTTTAAGGACTTAATCGAGAATGGCATTTCCGTAGTCGATGCCTTTGTAGCGACCCACACACAAGACATTCTGAAAGGACTCGCCGAAGAGTCTACAAGAAGTGCAAAACAGGATGTAGTGAATCAGATTCAACAGAGACAATCACGACCTGCTGAAAATGGTCTAAAGCACCAACCGGCAGTAGCAAGAAAGGTAAATCCTTCAGAGTTCACGAATGATGATATGGACAAGATTTTGAAGGAAGTAGAGAGTGGTAAAACATTCTCGTTCTAAAGCTCTCTTGTCTGTATCGAGATATACAAGAATACAGAAGGAGCAAAAGAATATGTTTAAGTACGTTTTTAACCTGTTCGATTTGAACACCAACGTTACCACTGCGGCTAGCGCACCTAACGACCTGTCCCCTGAAATGAAGACCTTCTATGACAAGGTTCTGATTCGTGCGGCAGAGCCTGAACTGGTTCACGATCAGTTCGGTCAGAAGAGACCTATTCCGGGAGGAAACGGAAAGAAGATTGAGTTCAGAAAGTTCTCTAGTCTTCCGAAGATGGATAAGAAGCCGCTCACCGAGGGTGTAACCCCTGATGGTCAGAGCCTGAACGTAACCAAGTTGGAGGCAGAAATTAAGCAGTACGGCGGATATGTAACCACTTCCGACATGCTGAACCTCACTGCATTTGACCAGGTGACTGCGGAGACCCTGAAGCTTCTCGGTTCCCAGGCGGGCAGAACTTCCGATACCGTGACGAGAGACGTTTTATGTGCCGGTACTTCCGTAATTTATGCGGGCGGTGCTGAGTCGAGAACCGCACTGAAGGAAGCAAACACTCTCAAGATTGCGGACATTAAAAAGGCGGTTAGACTGCTGAAAAGAAACAATGCGCCGAAGATTGGAGATAGCTATGTGGCAATCGTTCACACCGATACCGCATACGACCTGATGAATGATCCTGAATGGATTGAGGCTCAGAAGTACACAACCTCCGAGAAGATTTTCAACGGGGAAATCGGTCATATGTACGGAGTGCGCTTTGTAGAGTCTACCGAAGCGAAGATTTGGAGCAAGGAAGATTCAGGAGCAACCGTACCTGTATACGGAACTCTCGTAATGGGTGCGGATGCATACGGTATCACTTCCATTAACGGCGGTGGAATCGAAACAATCACTAAACAGCTTGGCTCGGGCGGAACTGCGGACCCGCTGAATCAGAGAGCAACTATGGGTTGGAAGATGAACAAGACAGCAAAGATTCTTGACGATACTAGAATGGTAAGAATCGAGCACACTTGCACGGGAGCAGAGGACGCATCCAACTAAAGCCAAGCATTAACGAAGGAGTTAATATGGCAAGAGCAAAAAAAGAAGCTGCTGTAGCAGAAACGGAAGCTGCTGTAACAGACGAAAAAGCAAAAACCGTAGTAATTCAGCTTCCTGTTATTGAGGGCATGGGCGACAGCGTTTATGTCTGCGTTAACATGAAGAGCTATCAGATTAAGCGCGGAGAGCCTGTAGAGGTGCCGTTAAGCGTGGCAGAAGTTCTTAGGAATTCCGATAGACAGATTATGGTAGCAATGCAGAGACAGGAAGAAATGGCCTCGAAGAACTACGGCGAAATGTAAACGCGATGGGGGAGCAGAAAACTTCTGTTTCCCCTTTTTGTAAAGGAGCAGAAATGAAAGTAAAAGACCTTCTGAATTTAATTAAGACGGAGAAGCCGAATTCTTTCAGTGATGAAATGCTCTTGGGATATATCAACGAGATTGAAGCAGAGGTGCAAGACCAAATGGAAATTGTGCCGGTTACAAGCTACGACTTGAAGCTGGACATGGATAAAGACCTTTTGGTTAAACCGCCATATGACAAGCTCTATATATCATACCTTAAAGCAAGGATAGATTATGTCCTTGAAGAGTACGAGAATTACGAGAACGACCAAGCACAGCATATCGCCGATTTCAGGGATTTTGCGGATTGGTCAGTCAGAACTAGGGCATATCACAAAAGAAGCCCTAAACGCTTTATAAACGTGTTTTAAAGGGGGTGTAGGCAATGCCATTACAAGCATTACAGAATAAGCCGTCACCGCTTGAGGAACGAGTTATAGAGTTTAAGGGACTGAATAGAAAAGCTTCCGTAGAGTCGGGGGAAATGGCAGATATGCTGAACATGTCATGCGACTTATACCCAACGCTCACTCAGAGAAAAGCACGCGGCTTGTTTACAGAGATTCCGCTTGATTGTACAAAGGTTCAAGACCTTATGGAGCGTAGAGACCCTACAGATTCGAGAACAAAGCTAGCGGTCGTTGGTGCGAACTCTGATGGGGTATGGCGTTTTTGGTACGACGGAACGATGTACGACATGGCGCTTACAGCTAAAGAGAAGATGGTGGCGGTGAACAATTACATTTGTTTCTTCCCATCGAAACAGTGGTTCAACGTAGGAACTAAGGATTTCGGTTCAATGGGGTATTTCCATCATAATGTAAGTGAAGATTACCTTGATGGAATTGAGAACCCGGCAGAAGACTACATGATTCACGACTACAGCGCAGATTGGATAGGACGTGTATTAATTGACCCACAAGACCAGGAGCACCTATACCTGATGGTTACGGCGAGAGGACAAAAATATGCTGCGGGGCAAACCTTCAACGGCAAGTTCTCGGAGCTTAAAAGTATGCTCCGAATAGGCGATGTTGTCAGATTGTCGGGAGATTTTGTCGGACTGAACAACAAAACCGTGAAAGTTGCGGAAGGAAACGAAGGTGTGCTTGCAGACGATGAAGGGAACTTCACAGCACCGCAAATTCCTATTACCGTGCTTGACGTATTGAAGATTGGGGATATTCCTATTCCTACGTTCAATTACACGGCATATGACGGCGAAACGGGAGACCCCTTCGATAATTCAGTTGCACTCGGTACAAAGGGAACGTATGAGGGAATCTTCATCAAATTCAGTAAAGATGAGTTTTCCTCGGTTACTGCATACATTAGTCCATGTGCGGCAAGCTCTTTAATGAACAGCAAGTACACAGGATTCTTTGCTGGCCATTTAAAGGTTGAGCGTGTCGTTCCGGAGCTTGACTTCTTCATGGAGTGGAACAACCGCCTTTGGGGAGTGAGCAACAAGGATAATACGATTTATGCCAGCAAACTGGGAGACCCTATGTCATGGGATTATTATCAGAACACAAGCATGGATTCCTACTATGCACAGCAAGGAACCAACGGCAATTGGACTGGTTGTGCGGTGTACTCGTCTCACCTCCTGTTCTTTAAAGAGAACTTCATTCACAGAGTCTACGGTTCAGCACCTTCATCTTTCCAAACATCGATTATCGAGGGGTTCGGAGTGGAAGAAGGTTCGAGCGAATCTATAGCGACGGTGAATAACATGATTTTCTACAAGTCGCCAGTGGGGATTATGTGCTATGAGGGCGGAAACCCATACAGCATTAGCGAAAAGTTCGGCGACTGGAAGTACGACAATGTTGTGTCGGGATCGCGCCATAAGAAATACTATGCGTCAATCCACATGAAGGGCGGCGGCTACAAGGTTCTCGTTTGTGATACTGGCACGGGACTTTGGCATATCGAGGACACGGTGGGTGTGCACTGCTTCCGAAACTACAAGAACAAGCTTCTGATGGTGGATAACGCACAGAAAAATGTTCTCGTATTGGATGCAGAAGATTTTGACATAACACCAGTGAAGAACGATGAACCTATTCCGTGGAGCGTGACTTTCGGACCGTTCGATGAATACATCGAGAATCAGAAGATATATTCCAAGCTACAGATGAGAGTTCAGCTACCCGAAACAGCAACGCTCAAAATAGAGATTGCTATGAACGCATTGAAGTTGAGCGATTGTAAATGGGAGACCATAAAGGAGATTTCCGCAGAGAATGAACTTTCGGTGCATGTGCCGATTGTTCCGAGAAGATGTTCGAGGTTCTATGTACGGCTAACTGGTGTCGGTCGTTGCCGAATTGATTCTTTCACACGGAAATACAGACAGGGTTCTTCACGAGTGGTTAAGCAGTGATAGTAGATTATGACCACAATCCGAACATAGACGGAGAAAAGCGACTCCAAACATTTAAAGAGTCGGTTCAAAGAGCGTTAGACGAAGTAGCTAACAAAGACACCAAGGAAACGACAGTTAATGAAGTAAAGAATTTTTACACGAATAATACAACTATAGTTCAAGGAGACGGTTCAGCTCCAATACCCGAAGATGAAATAACGTCTCTATTGAACAATCTATTTAACGATTAATGGGGGTAATTATGGCAACATACTTAGACAATGCGGGTGTAACCCAAATTCTCACAAAGATTAAGTCTCTCTTAGCAAAGAAAGCAGAAATTACGGCTATTCCAACGAAGACATCACAGCTTACAAACGATTCGTATTATCAGACGGAATATGATGTTAATAGCAAGATTAGCAACGAGCTCGGAAAACTGGACTATGACTTTTCGAATGCGACCATTGAAGAAATTGGTGGCTCTGGTGCCCCTGGAGCTGGAGAGGGTGCAGATATTTATGTTACATCGGTTTACGAAACAGACGGAGTAATAAGTGCAAAAAAACAGTCATTTGGCAGAATGTTCACTCGTCAAGTGATTGCACAGGGCATTCCAAACGGAGAGTGGGTAAAAGAAACAATCAATTCCGCAGTAGGCAAAATTACATCATTTGAATACAAGGTTGTATCTTCCCTTCCATCTACAAGCGAAGGAAAGAAGGGTGTCATCTACCTTGTAGCACACAGCGGTAGCACGACCAATAATGTTTATGATGAGTACATTTTCCTCCCGGCAGAAGGTAGCACAGCGGCACGTTACGAGAAAATCGGTACAACCGATATTGACCTTACACCATACGCAAAGAAAACAGAGATTCCGACAAAGGTTTCTCAGCTCACAAACGACTCGGATTTCGAAACTAAAGCAAATGTTGGAAGTAGAATAACCGGAGCTATTAACAGTCTTGACAAGGCAGACACCGCCGTAGAAGGGAAATATGTGTCGGCAGTATCAGAAACGAACGGTGTAATCACGGTGACGAGAGCAAGCTTGCCAGCCGTAGGAACAGCAGATTCACCAATTTCGAACGCAACGATTGAGAGTATCTTTACACAGGTATTCGGTTAGGAGATAGCCTATGAAACTAGACGACGTTGGTTTAAAAAAGGTATTTGAGCTTATGAAGGGTAGGATTTGGAAAGAGTGCTATCCCGTAGGCTCAATCTATATGAGCGTGAATTCCACGGACCCATCGACTTTGTTTGGTGGGTCGTGGGAGCGGATTCAAGACACGTTCCTTCTTGCTTCCGGTAACTCATACGGCGCCGGCAGTACTGGTGGTTCGGCAGACGCAGTAGTGGTGAAGCACCTTCATCAACCGTCTACTGGTGACGGATTTAACGCTTATATGAGCGGCAAGGTTGGAAGAGTACGCTTAGGAACGTCAACAGCAAGCAGTGCGCGGTATGCGATTGTTGGTGAGAAGAATGCTTCAAATGCGGATGCCTCAGGACTCAGATATGCTGGCAGTACGGACTGGACAGGAAGTGATGGAGCGGGAAAGAATATGCCACCGTACTTAGCCGTGTATGTGTGGAAGAGAACGGCGTAGGAGGTGAATATGTCAATAGTAAGAGGTGATACCTTCACGGTATCAATAGATGTTTACGGAGACAGGTTCAGGAACGCCTTGAGTGAAGAAAAAGTCGTTCTTGTGACCTTTCAGCAGAATGAAGTAAGCATTACAAAGTACAATAAAGAGCTTGAAATCAAAGATATTACCGAAGAATTCTTTGATGATTCCGACCTCGACCATTCAGTGTCGGGAATAAAAACAATCGGTGCAAATGTAAAATGCCACCTAACGGCAGAAGAAACAATGAGATTCCAAGTAGGCGGAGTTCAGGTTCAGCTTAAATGGGGCGATGAGAACGGCAACAAATGCAGTGCAAAGGTTGTTCAGATACCAGTCGGGGGAAGTCTTAGAGAAGCTCCACCAAGAACGAAGGAGGACGAAATATGTCTGATGTAAGAATGGAGGTACGAGACAACGAGGAAACATATGTTGTTTCAAGTGATGTTGGCTACAAATACCTTAACGGACGAGTCACCGCCCTCGAAGGGTCTTTGGAGAAAGACCTTGCGGATAAATGGGCGAAAGCTCTACAGGAAATCAATAATTATTTGAACAATCTACAGGTGAACATTGTTGGGAACAAGATTGTTGATGAACTCCCCGAAGTTGGCGATCCAGGAATTCTGTACCTTGTCATGAATGAAGCTGGGACAGCGTACACTTCATACATTTATGCGAATGACAAGTGGGTGAAACTTGCTGTTATCGACTTTTCAAAGTACGTTCCGATTACACGGAAGGTGAACGAAAAGGCACTCGATACGGATATAGTTCTCACGGCAACGGACATTGGAGGAAACAACACCCAAGCAACAGGGCAAGATTCCCATGCAGAGGGCGTTGATTGTAAGGCACAGGAACACGCGAGCCATGCGGAAGGGCGGGGCACTACAGCCTCAGGGGATAGCTCCCATGCAGAGGGAATAGGATCGATAGCAAGTGGCGAGAGCTCTCATGCAGAGGGAGCTCGTGGAACAACAGCGAGTGGTGCTGCATCCCACGCCGAGGGGACACGCACAACGGCGGCGGGTATGTGTTCTCACGCGGAAGGTACGGCGACAATTGCCAACGGCAGAAACCAGCACGTACAAGGTAGATTCAATGTTGCAGATAATGACAATAAGTTTGCGGACATCGTAGGTAACGGAAATTCCGAAGGACCCGAAACTGTACGTTCCAACGCCTATGCCCTTGATTGGGACGGCAACCTATACCTTAAAGGCGGCGTGTACGTAAACTGTGATGCAGACTCTACGGGCGGTACAAAGCTGAGCCTTGATGTTGATTCCATCATGGGTGCCATCAAAGACCAGCTGTACGAGAAGGTTTACCCGGTCGGCTCTGTATACATGACGAGTGATGATAACTTCAATCCGGAAGAGGTTTTCGGTGGAACATGGCACCATGTTACCGATGATGTTTATCTGAAAGCGGTTATGAGCGGTGGAGGTTCTACAGGTGGTTCTACAGACCATGTTATCACATCATCGAATCTTCCACCGCACGTGCACGGAATGAGGCACACTCACAATGTGTCGAGCAAAGGATATTACGCAATTGCGACTCAGAAGGTGTGGCAGTTTGAGACTTTCGGAGGCAAATTTACCGACAATTCGGCAAGATACAAGGTGCCGATGGTTCGCACGGCAACAAGCAGCAGCCCTTCTGGAGAGCAGAGAGATTGTAAAACAACAGGTAGCGCTAGTATTACCGATACAGGAACAGGTAGCTTTGAAAATACCGCATACCATCCTGGCTATTACGGCGTGCATATCTGGGAACGGAGGGCGTAATGAATCACCCTATCATGTTTACGGTAAGCGATATTTTGTGGCTGGCGGGTGCTATCGTTGCTATTTCAGCCGCAGTGAAAGTAATAGCGGAGTGTATCGACAGAATGCAGAAGCCAAATAAGACACAAGATGAGAGAATTGAGAAGCTTGAGAAAAAAGCCATTGCGGATTATGAAAGACTGAATAAGTTAGATGAAGGGAACACGATTACACAGCGTGCTTTATTGGCTCTACTTGCTCATGGAATTGATGGGAATGACATTGAAGCAATGAGACAAGCTAAAGAAGAGTTGACCAACTATCTGATAGAACGCTGATATGGGCTTATACGGCTCATATTGGCGTTCTAACGGCTTTTAATTCAATCAAGGTATAATTTATCACTCATGAATATAAATGCCCATACAGGGCGGATTTTGGAGGAAAGAAATGGACATGACAACTATTACTCAGTATTTTGTACCACAGATTGTGGCGTTCTGCTTGTGCGTAGGCTATGTGATGAAGCGTTGGCTTCCGATGGATAACAAGTGGATTCCAACCGCACTGTTCATCATTGGTATCATTTGTGGAATTGCTACCACAGGAATGACTTTTGACGGCGTTGTATTCGGTGCTGTTTCGGGTCTTGCTTCCGTTGGTCTGAATCAGTCTTTTCAGCAGGCACTGGGACTCAATGTGCGACCGAATATTGAAATGACCGACGATGAAGTACAGGATTTCGAACTGGCAGAAGAAGAGGACGAAGCAGACGAAGAAGGTGAAGATAATGAGTAAGACAATTGCGGTTCAGTGCGGACACGGTGTAAGCATTGATGGCTCTTGGGATTCCGGTTGCGTATATAAGGGACATACCGAAGCGGCGCTCATGCTGAAAATCACAAAGGCCGCTGTTAAGTATCTGCGGAAATCGGGTGTTTCCGTAATTTCGGATGCCGACCACGGAAACAACAAGAACATGATTGCTGATGTTAGATGGGCGAATAACGTAGGTTGTAGTTTGTACGTTTCCATTCATTGTGACTATAGCGGTGCCCCTAAGGGGGTAATGCCGCTTTATGTGTCCGGCAGTGGAAAGAAGCTGGGAAAGTGCCTTGAAAAATCTATCAAGAAAGACTTGAAGATGAGAAGCAGAGGTGTTCAGAAGAGAACCGACCTTTGGGAACTGAACGGAACGGATATGACGGCTTGTATTCTTGAAACAGGAAGTATTAAAGGCGATTTGGCTACACTTAAAGGCAAGCCTGACGCATACGGCAAAGCCATTGCAAAGGGTATTTGTGAATACCTCGGAGTCAAATTCAAGGACGGTTCAAAGCCAAAAGCAAAAGAGACATACCGTGTCCGCAAAACATGGAATGATGTTAAGTCTCAGAAGGGTGCATTCAGCGACTTAGACAACGCTAAGCAGTGTGCCGATAAAAACGGCTGTTCCGTTTATAACAGCAAAGGGAAGGTGGTATATCGTGGCAAAAAGTAGGAAGATAAACAGAACTTACGTTGTTATCAAGGCTGACCCACTCAGGGTTAAACCTTCCTACAAGTCGAAACTTAAAAAGACTCTTTCGGTTGGAACAAAGGTTCATGCAACGAAGATTAAAGGATACTACATCTACGTTCCGGCGCTGAAAGGTTGGACGATTTGGAAGGACAGCAAAGGGCATAAATATGTCCGCCTCGTATCCGTTCCGAAGAGTACAAAGGCGGATAAGCTGCTGAAAGAACTTAATGTGATCGCACATAAGTTAATTAAAGCGGGTGTGAAGTATAATGCTAATCACCCATGTAAGAGCTTGTCCAGTGCGTTAAAGGGCAAGAGAACAAATTGTGCGACCTTTATCTCTTTCGGATTACAGGAAATTGGTGTGCTTCCGAAGGGAAAGTACATTTGGCTTGATACGAAGATTCACGGAACAGGGAAAAACATTATCAAGAAAAAGGCGAAGATTGCCTATCCTCGGAAGAAATGGAAACAGGCAAAATTAAAACCTGGCGACATTTGCGGGTTTGCACATAAGCCTCATACGATGGTGTATGTCGGAAAGGATAAGAACGGACATGCCTTGTGGTATTCGGCTGGCGGCTCGGATGTTAAGCCGAAAAATCTTGGTCCGAAGAGAAAACAGAAATACGAAAACAGAACGGTATATGTGCGAATTCGCTTGAAATAGCGGTGTGGCGGGGCGAATAAAGCCCCGCTTTTCTTATATGCTAAAACAAAAACATACTTACGAAAGGAGTATAAATAATGGGCGGAATAAAGTATGTGAAAACGAAAGCCCCAACTGTGAAATCACCTACATACAAAGCACCATCGGGATATAAGGGAGCGTATGACAAGCAGCTCTCAGGCGCCCTTGATAGTGTCGTAAATTGGAAATACGACCCAACAAAGGACGCTAGTTATCAGTCGTTGGCGAAGCTTTACACTCAGCGTGGAGAACAGGCGGCTAGGAATACAATGGGGGATGCGGCGGCACTTAACGGTGGATTCGGAACAAGCTATGCGGTTAGTGCGGCTCAGCAGTCGAGAAACGACTATAACGCGGAATTTGCCACAAAGGCTATGGAGCTTGAAGATAAAGCATATAACCGTGCTTCCACTTCATTGTCTGCACTTAGAGACGCGGACGACACGTCATACGGACGGTACAGAGACAAGGTGTCCGATAACCAGTGGGGATACGAGCAGAAGAATAACAACTACTGGCAGGGTAAAAACTTCAAGGAAGATGCTCTCATGAATCGCCTTAATTACAATGTGAACGTATATCAGGCAAAAAAAAGTAGCTCTTCCGGGGGTCGGAAGTCCTCTCGGAAGAGTAGTGGCGGTGGTAGAAGAAGTAGCGGAAGCACTTATTACTCTCCTAGCGCATCGACTTCCAGAGGTTCAAGCAGTTCGGGTGGCGGTGGAAAGTCATTTGCCGATAAAGTAAAGTCGGCGGCATCCAAACTTCAGAAAAACAAGAAGAAATAGAAAGGGGCATTGCCTTGGGAAAAAAAGATAAGAAAGCGTATCAAGCGTATCTTAACGCCCACAAAGGAAAGGGTTCTTCCGGGAACTCTTTCCTTTCTACTAATACGAACAAAAGCAAGAAGGAAGTAAAAAAGCGTGTAAAGGCAGTCAGAAAGTCTACACCTAAAAAGAGCGGAAGTCAGGCTTATAGAGAGTATCAGAACATTCACTCGGGGAACGGCTCTACAGGAAACACTTTCCAGTCTACCAACGCAAACAAAAGCAAGAAGGAAGTAAAGAGAAGGGTTCAGAGCGTTTCTACACCTTCTACTTCCTCACAGCGTGATAGTTATGAAGCACGGAAAAAGGCGGCGAATAGTTACCTTAACAGGGAGCGTTCGTCTACTTCTCGTCTCGGAAATACTTTTCAGGCAACAAGGGAAACCGCAAAATATAATCCCGAAAAGCGTGAAAGACAGCAGTCTATCGAGAAAAAGAGAAGAGAGGGTATTCAGGCGGTAGAGAACCGCTATGCGAAAACTTCCAGTCCGTCAAAGCTCCATGACGGTGTTATGTCTGAACAGCAGACTGAACCTATCCACGAAAAACAGGTTAAGATTGAGAATGAGATAACCGAACAGAACAGACAGCGTGCAAAGGACTACATGGAACAGGAGTCCTCGGGGCAGAAACAGCATGAAGGAAAGTTCAACGGAACAAAGAATGCGAATCAGCAAGAAGCGGTTCGTGGAATGGCAGAGGTTAAAGAAAATAATCAGGATCGCATTGAAGCAGAAAACACACGGAAGAATCTTCAAGCGAAGGAAAAAGATAGTGGGTCAAACGGAAGCTCTCAGCTCGGAAACAACTTTAACAAGGATGTTAACGCCGTCCGTGAAAGCGTGAAGAATAAATCGGGAAAATACTACGATGAAGCACAGCGGATTAAGAAGAACGAAGAGACAGAGCGTGCGAATCAGGCGGCTTCATTAAGCAGAATTTCCGATAAGTCGGACAGACAGGTGGAGATCGAGAATCAGAAGAAACTGGAAGAAACACAGAAGCAGCTCTCAAAGAATCGGAGCAAGGAAAAGGTTTCCTACGGTGCTTCACCTATGGAAATGGGCGAACATCAGAACGGTTCTACAGCTTCTCGGAGAATGGATAACAACCGTATTGATTTATCCAATACAAAGCTTGCTCGTGCCGATGAGAGATTAAGTGACGCTACAGTCGGCACAGGAAAGCAGATTGTCGGCGGATTTGCAAAAACAGCTGGTGACGTTGCGGACGTGTACACAAGACATGGTGGAGCGTCCATCGTAAAGGCAAACAAATTCGAAGAAGATAGATTCATCAATAGTCAGATTCAGCGGAAGGACGTGTCAGAGGGCACTAAGAACACGCTTAGAGGGGTCAAGGAAGGCTACAACAACGCAGAAGAGTATATGCGTAGCGGCGGTATGTATAATCCCGGAAAGGCTCTTTATTCCGTCGGTGAGAAGATTCAGGCAAGCGGTGACAAACAGGTTGAGAAGTCCATGGAGGGATTAACTCGTTTTGAGAAGATTCTTATGGGCGCCTATACCTCGGGTCTTGGTACAGCGGCAGATATGAGCTTTGGTCCGTATTGGGCGGTGTCCATGGCGGCTAGAACATACGGTAACACAAGAGGAAGTGCGGAAGCACAGGGCGCAACAGTCGGAGAGGATAGGCTCTATTCCGTGCTCCAGGCGCTGAAAGAGACAGGAACAGAGTACATGTTCGCTGGTGCCGGTCTTGCAAGCAAGCTCACAGGTGCCGGGGCGGCTCTTGAAAAAACTGGTCTCGGTGCTTTAAAGTCAACTGCTCTTGATAGGCTCGCTGTAGGTGTGGGAAACAGATTCGGAAATGTTGCGGCTAATGTGGCTTATTCGGGTGCGAAACTTGCCCTCGGTGGAACGGAAGAAGCAACAGAAGAACTTGTAGGCGGTCTTTTGGATGCGCCTATCTCAAACCTTTCCTATGGAAATGCCGTAGATGAACGGAGAGAAAAGAGCTATCGGGAAATGCTTCTCAGTGGTTCAGATAATCTTGAAGATAGAATCTCCAATGAAGCGGCACAGTACGGAGTCAGCCGGGAAGAACTGGCGAAGGCATACGGCGAAGATATTAACAGCAAAGAGTTCTTGGAAGAACAGATTCAGTCCTATGTTGATTCGGGTATGAGTCAGAAACAGGCAGTCTCCATGGCAGAGAAAATGCAAAAGTATTTATCTGCAAGCATTTCGGGAGACTCTAAAGCGGCAAAGAAGCTTGAAGATGAAATGACCGCGGATTACATGAAGATGGTTTCCGTGAAGCAGAAATTTTCCGCATCCGAAACTTTGGATGCCATGGCTTCTGCATACATCATGACAGCGGCAACGGGCGTTGCGACTAACGGTCGTGCTCTTTCCTATGGAGCAAATGTCAGAGACAGCTTGAAGCAAGACTATGTAATGAAGAGCATGAGGGGGCTTGATGATAATGTCAGTCCTGAAATTCTTAGGAACGTGCTCTCGGAGAAGGTATCAAGCTACAACACGGCACAGGCAATGGCAGATATTGCGGTGAATGTGGAAGACAGCAAGATTGCCACAAGGGCACAGGCTATTAAAGACACCGCAAACGAGGGAACGGATATTGCCTTGGAGCAGTACGCAGATATGGCTCACGCAATCAATGTTCAGATGACAAAGAACTCGGAGTCTATTCAGACTGCACGGAATTTGGCTATGCGGAAGGTGGAGAATGAAAACCTTGACGCTGGAGCAGACAGACTTATTAACGGATCGTCTAAAGTTGCACAGAAGCACGGAGACGAAGTTGTGAAAAAAGTCACCGATACAGCCGTTGAAATGAATAAGTCTTTCGATGAAGAGAGACAGCTTGACGATGTTCAAATTGGTGATGTGGCAAGAGCGGCGGGAAACCTTGAAACAGGAACGCTTAATCCCGAAGACGTTGAAACCCTCATGTCAAACAAAACAGAAGAGCGTGAAGTGTTCGAAAAGGCGACCGGTGAGAAGTTGCCTCAGATTCTGAACAGCGACGGCACATTGAATGCGGTTGAGACGAACAAAGCGACAAGGGAATATCTCTTTGCGAAGGCGGCAGACAACTTTGTTGCACGTGCACGGGAAGAGAACGAAGTCTACAAAAACGAAGTTCGCGGAAGATATGAGTCGGAATATTCTAACAACATGGGTTCTATCGGTCAGAGCGTGGTTCAGGAGATTTCGAACAAAGCGGACGTTTCATCGGAAGCAGATTACAACGTGCTTATGCGGCAGATGGAGCGTGCCTACAATGCGGCGAAGGAAGGAAAGCCTGATACCATCCTCGATACAATCAAGCGTGACATTGTGGAGAACTACGGATTCAATGCAGAAGATGTAGACTCCATGATTAGAGCGGGAAAAATTGATTCGGGCGGAAATGGCTTTACCGTAAAGTCAAGCGGAAATACGAATGCCGAAACAAGAAAAGCGCTCAAGCAGTTCGCCGATATTTTCTCGGTGAATATTGAACTCACCGACGACATTCAGAGTTACACAGGCGGAGCCGGTGTGAACGGTCTGTTCGACTATGCAACGAATACCATTATCTTGAATTCTGCAACACCATCGGAAAACATGGCATATACCGCAATGCACGAACTTGTCCACGGTATCAAGGATTATGACATGAAGGGCTATGATAACCTCGCCAAAGCATTCAAGACGATGTGGACACAGGATAATGCGGAGAACTTCAACAAGACGATTAAGGACGTGAAAGAACGCTACAAGAAAGCGGGTAAGAAGCTGAATGATGAACAGGCTTTAGAAGAGGTTATTTGCTCTCAAATGGGCGAAATTCTACACGATGATAAGTTCATGGACAGAATTACCGAAAAGCATTTTAAAGCCGGCAGAACGCTTTTAAACGCCGTTAGAAGGGTGCTCAGAAAGATTCGGGATATATTCGGTCTCGGAAATCAGTTTGACAGCAGATACAAGGAAGCTCTGTTCTCTCAGTACAATCTTCTTAAGGATGCCGAAGAGTTTTTGACAACAGCACTCCACAACAAAAAGCTTGCTATGGGTCTCGGAAAGATGGTACAGCGTGAAGGAAAAGCTTATTCCGTCAACGATGATTATTCTATGGACGTTGAACCTGATGTTGATTATGACTATATCCGACACTTAACACCGGAAGAGTATGAACAACAGCTTAAGAAATACGGTGACGAAAGATGGACAATTGCCGACCAAGAAAAGCTCGATAGCTTAAAAGGTACGGAGGACGAGTGGGACGAACTTTTTGAAAAAGAAAATCGTGTAGCACAGTTAATCGAATACAGACGGCGCAATGGCCTTGAAAAGGAAACCGAAGACTCCGGTTATGACGATGAGTACGACGATTACCTTAAAGGCTTCACAAACATTGAGAACAGTGAAGACAGCGAACTTGTAAACGAACTTATCAATTGGAATGAAGAGACGAAAGACCATAAGGATTTCAAGAAACAGTCGTTCCCTCGCTTCAACCCTATGATTAAACAGGATAACATCGACACGAGAGCAGAAATCCGTGAAACAATTGATTCCGTCATTGAACCGCTCAAGGCAGATAAAAAACTCACACATGGACAGGTTCTGAACGCAAAATCGGTGAAGAATAAAGTCGGCGATCTCCTTCACAAGGTTGTCGGGGATGATACCACCATGTCGAAGAAAACCATGCGTGAGACAAGAAACTTTGCGGTTGACGCACTCACAACGGCATACTATGAGCTTCAGAAGGAACATCCGAATATGGATGTCGTTTATGATGTCTTGGAAAAGGCAAGCGAAGAAATTGTTGATGTGATTGATTACAACTATGAGAACGACGAAATGCGTGAATTTCTGCTTGTGAAAAAAGCGCTACGCAGAAACCCTATCTACATTGCAAGACGAAGTTGGGGAGATTACGGCACTGTTGGTGGAGTTGGCACAACGGAAGCAAACAGAGCTTTTCAATATGTTACCGTACGCCACGCAGATGTTAGTAATCGTGGCGTATTCGGTCAAATGGTTGATTCAGGCAAGATAAAAAAGCGGGCAAATTCGGATGTATACCTATCAGAGGATTTGGATGGATATACAGAATTGCTTTTCGGAACAGATGATGCCATCACACAACCAAGAGGGTTAAGTGAAAACTACGATTTGCACAATGACGATTCATTGCCATATTTACTCGAAGAGCGTATGCAGAATTGGGCGAACAGCCTTAAAGGGTTGAGTGAATACGATTGCAATCAGATGAAAAAAGCGCTCGTTAACGACCTTTCGGAAATTCTTATTCAGGATGCGGAATCGTACAAAACCTATGCAGACAAGCAGAAGGAAAAGTATGACACCATGAAGAATCGCCTTAAGGGTGAAAGGGACGCTCTCGCCGCCAAACTGAAAGACACAAATGATACGTTAGAGAAAACGAAAACTGCGGCGAAAAATCAGGCGGAGAAATACGAGAAGAAGCTCGAATCTCAGGAAACGAAGTACAAGAAGATGATTGATACGAGGGAAAAACGTATCGAGAAGGTGAAGGAAAAGAACAAAGCGAAAGAAGAAAAGCGGAAGCGCCGTGAGGAGAAGAAGAAGGTTCTCTACAACATCAACGTAAACTATGCATGGCTTTCTTCACGGCTTCTCACGAAGGAACGGAAGTACGAGAAAAACATTCCACAGGAGATTAGGAGACCGCTCGCACAAGCTCTTGTAGCTCTCGACATTCAGACGGCAAACTCTGTTAAGGCAGAGCAGAGGGAAATTAAAAAGACGGGAACACCTACAGGATCCGCTTTAAAGATTCATGCCTTAAGGGAAGCCATGCGTGAAATCTCTAAAGAAAAGGCATATCAGGGAATGTTCACAGAGAACGAGGTTCTCATGAATAATCTTGAAGTGCTCGCTTCCATTGACAAGCCTATGAGGGATATGACACTCGAAGAGCTGAAGATTGTAAAAGATGTTCTGAAGGGTGTCAGATTTGAGATTACCGAAGGACAGGAAATGGACCTGAACGGGCAGAAACAGTCGTACAAAAGAATCAGCGATAATATCTGCAATGACTTTGAAGAAATGATTAAGAAGTACGGCGAAGCGAAGAAGTTCAAAGGTGCGTATGGATTAGTTCGTGACTTTGTGAACTTTGATAACGTAACACCGATGAGCTTTTTCAAGAATGCCGGCGGCACATTCAGTCATATTTGGGACGTGCTTAGAAACTCTCAGGATAAGTATTTCCAGTACACAAAGGAGACGGCAGAGTTCGTTGAAACCCTTCCGGGGAACAAGCGGTGGTTACGCCTTAACGGTGGTCACAGTGACGCTCAGAAATGGCAAGACCACAGGAACGAGATTGAGCTTGAATCGGGAAAGAAGATTGATGTGAGCGACACTCAGATTATGTCGCTTTATCTGCTGGCGAAGCGTAAAGCAGCTATGCGTCACATTTACGGTGAAGGAATCCGTGTCCCTGTTATTAACAAGGACACACGGAAGATTCGTGAGAAGGTAGCCGACAAGGTGCTTATGCGTGACATGACCGACTATGAGACGGTGACAGTCACCGAAGCGGATTTGGCGGACATGTTCGCTCTTCTCACTCCACAGCAGAAGGATTTTGCAAACGCAATGCAAGACTATCTCTCAACGGTTATTGCAGAACGGGGTAACAAGGCTTCCATGGAAATGTACGGAGTTAGACTGTTCGAGGAAGAAAAGTATTTCCCAATGTACACGGTACAGGACGGAAAGTTCAAAAACCTTGAAACAGGCTACAACGGCATTGCTGGTATTCCTGATCCTGGATGGAGTAAGAACGTAAACGAAAAGGCAGAGAACGCTCTTGTGATTGAGGATTGTATCAGAGTGTTTGCTCGTCACTGCGATGAAATGAATCTGTACGCTTCTTCACAAAAAGCACTGAAAGCCATTACTCGACTTCTGAATACGGGTGATGTAAGCAATCAGATGATTCGTGCGTTCGGTGTTCAGTCTATCGACTACACGAAGAATATCATCAACGACTTTAGACACCAACAGGACAAGAAAGTTGACGGTTGGTCGAAGATTATCAATGCCGGAATGAACAACTACAAAAGAGCTGCTATTGCCGCAAACCTTAGTGTATGGGCACAGCAGTACACGGCAGTATGTAGAGCGTGGATGACTATTAGTCCGAAGTATTTCTTTCTGCGGAGTCCTAAAGACACCATGATTCCAGCAAGGGTTCAGGCTAAAAGGCGAAACGCTCTCATCGAAGAAATGAACAAGTATTGCCCTATCACGTGGTGGAAGTTCCAAGGCAACCATGAACTGAACTTCTCTCGCTCGTCAGAGGATATTATCATGAACCATAAGTCTATTCGTGATAAGCTCGCTATGGGCGTTTATGAAGCGGCAGACCTTAGAACATGGCTCCACATTTGGAAAGCTGTAAAGGCAGAAACAAAGGCAACACGGAAAGACTTGAAACCGGGCAGTGAAGAATTCCTTAAGTACTGCGGTGAGCGTGCGGCTTACATTTTCGACTACACTCAGACGGTAGATTCTCCACTTCACAGAGCACAGATTATGCGTGACAAGAATGTCATCGCCAAATCTGTTTCCTCGTTTAAAGCGGAGCCTTTAAAGACGTTCAACATCTTCAGAGACGCTTTAATCGAAGCAAGCCGTTACAAAAAGGAAGGGAAAAAGGTGAAAGCCGCAAAAGCAGTAACGAAGATGGCGACGGTTCTCACAATCAATTCCTTTGCGGCGGCATTTGCAAAGACTCTCATTCAGGCGATGAGAAAAACGGATAAGGCAAAAGATGATGGTGAGCCTATCACCTATCTTGCGGCATTCAAAGAACTGTTTGGCGATAACTTCTGGTCAAATGAAAACCCAATTCGGCAGATTCCGGGATTCGAAGAGTTGTGGGGCGTATTCAATACGACACTTGACCTTCTCAGTGGAGAGGAAGTTGATTATTTCAGCTTAATGTCACAGAGCAATATTACTTCTGATTGGCTTTACTCAATCAATAAAGCGCTCTATAAGTACAACAAGAAGAAAGCGGATAACGACTTGTCAATCGGTGATAGTGTCGATTTCCTGAACACGATTCTCGCCTTTGCGGGATTCGGTTTTGCCAATGCGAAACGAGACGTTGGAGCAATAACTAACGCTCTCGGACTACCTGATCCGTTCGCTGTTTTCGCGGACGCTGCGGAGGATCGCGTGGATGTATTCGCAAAGAAGTACAAGGAAATGGGCGGCTCAGTTCCTGGGGAGCCTAACGCTGTTGAGAAAAAGCTCGGTGGAGTTGCGGAAAAGGCTGCTAAATCAAACTCGCTTTTCGGAAAGCTCAAGAGCGCCTATGAAAAACTCTCGAACTCAGAGGATACAGACGACTATGGTTTTTGGGACGACGAAGGACTCGGAGGAAGAACTATTAAGGCTCTTTTCAGAGTCAAGGAAGGTTCGAAGCTCGATGATAGGCTCGATTCCCTGGGATTCACGAGAGACAAGAAGGAACGTGAAAAGGCGGCTTTTGATGCCGACGTTGAAAAAGCTCTCGCAAAGGCTCAGGGCAAGAAGGGTGAGTACCGTGAAGAGGCTGTTGTCAACTATATCAAGAAGGACTGGAAGAAAAAACTGAAAGAGGGAACAATTTCTATCACAGATTGGTACAAGGATTGTGAGCGTAGAAAAAAACTGATGAAGGCTTGCGGAGTCTCGAAAGAAACTCGGGAAAAATTCAATGAGGCAATCATAAGCGAAACTCGTACGAGATACCATAAAGACATTGAAAAATGGGATAAAAAGGCATTTTCTCGCATGGACGAGTACACAAACTACCTCGCCGAACAGGGCTGGTCTAAAGAGGACATTTCCCGGAAGATGATTGAGAACTCAGACACGGCACGTGAGTTTAAACAGGCGTGCAAGGTTGAGAATGCGGAAGGTGCGGCGAAGTCCTTAGCAAAACTGATGGACGCTGGCATTACCAAAGAGGACATCAATTATCTGTACGAGAATCGAAACCGTGTGAAGATTGGTAAGGATTCGAAATACTACAAGGAAGCTCAAGCGCTTGGACTTGATGAAGAGGGTAAAGGTAAGTCAACCGGAAAGTACATCTACCCGGCACACGGAACGATTACTTCCTATTTCGGCTACAGAAATGCGCCTACTGCGGGTGCTTCCTCGAATCACCCGGCAATCGACATTGCCGTTCCTGAAGGTACGAGGGTTAGCGCTTCCGATGGCGGTACGGTTATTGCGACCGGTTGGTCGGGCGGCTATGGAAACATCGTTCAAATTGACCACGGAAACGGAGTAGTCACTCAGTACAGCCACTTGTCTAAAGTCGGTGTAAGGAGGGGTCAGAAGGTTGCACGGGGTCAGGAAGTCGCCCGGTCAGGAAATACGGGAGTCTCCACTGGTCCACACCTTGACTTTAAGATGATGATTAATGGGGAACCAGTGGACCCTCTGAAACATCTAACAAAGTAGGTGAGCGGCATGACCAACGAAGTAATATGGACTAAAATAGTACTGGAACGGTTCATCGAACAGGCGAACTTGTCCGAAGACGAAGAAATTGTAATGCGTACACGTGCGGCTGGTTGGAGCAGAACAAAGCAAGCCATGGAGCTGAACCTATCTGTTTCGACGATTGATAGGATTATCAGTAGGCTTAAACGGAAGTACGACGAAGTACAGGCATATGACCCAATATTGCCTCCACGGCAACGAGGGGTTTACAGGTAGAAATGTGATAGGAAGACGACGGTTAATCGAAAGGTTGACCGTCGTTTTTCTTATTACAATTTGGACAAGGAGGAATAATACCATGTACGGATTTTATCAGCCTTATGGGGGCAATGAACAGCTTGTGAGGGTAACTGGTCTTGATGGTGCTAAAGCGTATCAAATGCGCCCGAACAGCGTTGTTGCACTATTCGATGGTGCAGAGGACATATTCTATCTCAAGTCAACCGACGGTGCGGGATTCCCAACAATTCGAATCTTCCGATTCGAAGAGGTAACGGCTACACCGAATGTTTCACAAGAGTACATCACAAAGGCAGAGTTCGAACAGTTTAAGGAGGAAGTCTTAAATGGGAAGCAGCATATTCAGGAATCAGAACAGTAATCAGCTAGGAGATCTAGCGAATCGTGCAAAAGCTATGATGAACGATTCAAGGCAAATGCAGAACGTAATGGGTATGTTATCCGGAAGGGGAGTGTCTGCGGAACAGATGGTGCGTTCTATCTGTAGGGAACGTGGAATTGATGTAAACGAATTTATGAACAGCATTAAATGAACAGCATTAAATAGTTAGTGAAACTTAGAGAAACTTAGAATCGGCACAAAATGTATCGTTTCTGACACGAAATGACACGTTTTGACACGATTAAGCACACATATTTAAAAAAACTACCCTATTTTTTTAAAACCACTTGCGCAAGTGAAATTTAGCGAAAGTTATTTTAGTTTTTTTAGAAATTATTTAACTTTCGCGGAAGTTAGTTAAATTTATCGTCAATTATTTTACTTATTCGGAGCAATCCGAAGGAAGGAGAAGGAAATGGAAAACATGAGCTTGTCGGACATTGCCGCCGTGACAAAGGATAATGATGATTATTTTGGCAACGGTGGGATGTGGATTTTCGCACTGCTGATTCTCATGATGATGGGCGGTGGATACTGGAACAGAGGTAATCAGTCTGAAGCGGTGACGGAAGCGGGATTGTGTAATGCAATGAACTTCAACGGTCTTGAGAATTCGGTCGGGAGACTTAATGATAGCCTTCAGAACGATTACATGGGTGTGCAGAACGGTATCTCGAATCTCGGTTATGAGACTTTGAGAAACTTCAACGAGACTCAGAACAGAATCTCAGATTGTTGTTGTATCACTCAGCGTGGTATTGATGGCGTTAATTATAACGGCGCAATCAATACGGCGAACATCAATGCGAACACTACAGCACAGACTCAGAAGATTCTGGACGCATTATCTCAGAACAAGATTGAGTCGTTACAGGCACAGGTTACACAGCTTCAGATGCAGAACGCAATGTGCGGTGTTGTAAGATACCCTAGCGCTACTACTTATTGTAGCGGTGCTAATCCGTTCGGTAACTGCGGATGCGGAAACGCTATTTAATCAAGTGTAAAGGCATATAGCCAAGGAGGGAATTATGAGTTGCAAAAGTGCGATTTATGCAGTGAATACCAGCACGGCGACGATTCCGGAAGGTGGAACGTATCAGCCGAATACCATAATTAGAAGGTTTGGTCAATGCTGTCAAATGGCGAATAATGCCATGGAGTTGAACGGTCAAGGCTACTATGATGTTGCTGTTACAGCTACGGTGGTAGGAACTGCGGTTGGAAATGTGACAATGGCGGTTTATCAGGACGGTACAGCCGTTCCGGGAATGAACGCTTCACAGACTGTAAAAGCGATCGGTGATACCGTCACGCTGGGAACAAGTGGTATCGTGCGGTTATACTGCGGAAAGAACAGCTCGACACTTACTGTTGTAATCGGCGGTCAAGCCGTCACCGGAAGCAATCTTGCTATCGACATTACAAAGCAGTAAGAGAACAAATGTTCTTGAAATGTGATGATTGGAGGTGTACAATAAACCTGTACATAATAGCGTTCAGAGTCATTATTGAGCGCCTCCTTTCTCATTAACAATACGGTATTCAGAGAAAAGAGTCGGAGAAATCCGACTCTTTTTTCTATGTGATAAACTTGAGCGAATCAACGCTCACAATCAGCGTGTTCACGTTCCGTCTGTATTGGTTCAGTAAGTGACCAGTAACAACAAAACAATCGGTAATGTTAAACTCCGATGTGTCATAATCAACACAGCGAACAAATACGCCGTTGCAATCAAGAACAAAATAATCATCATACCTTCTAGCAAGCATTCCACTTAATCGAACAAAATTATCCATTGATACGCTCCTTTCCTTACATTTGATACGTTGAATTTTATCGGAATTGAGTGTGTGCCGCAATTCGAAAAATGCACTGTTTTCAGATGAAATTGGTTACATTTTTGTCCGGTTGATATAAAATAGGTTGGGAGGTATGAAAAAATGACAGTCGGAGAAATTATGAAGTATACAAGGAAACGTGTAGGAAAGTCTCAATCATTTATGGCGGAAGCACTTAATGTGGAGGTTCGAACTATAGGTAGGTGGGAGAACGGAAAGAGCGAACCGACCGTGAGTGAAATGATAGAATGGTTTAGGACCGTTGGAGAGAACCCAATTCCATACATGTTCATATTGACATACCCTGATGAGTTCGCATTGGAAGAGAGCGAAAATGCGGATAACGTGGATCGCTTATACGAGTTAATGTCTGAAAACCTAACCGCCGAAGATAAGCTTGCATTGGTGTATATCTATTCGGGAAATCATGGGTCGAGTCCTGCTTCCGTGATACAACTCACGCTTGCTCATTTGTGCAACCCTTTAGGCGCACGTATTCTTGTAGCCGAACACATTGTAGAAGACTATAAGCTGAAGCTGATGAATGATGAAATAGAAGCTCCTGAAGAGTTTCGACCAAATCTAGCAATGCTTGAAAGAGCTATAGACGCTGCGAAGGAATCATACATAGACGGAAAGAAGGGGTATAGCAGCCCTTCCCCCGAAGATGTAACAAGTGTGTAACAAAATAATTTATAACTTTATATAACAATGCATAACACCCCTATCGAGAAATGCGGAGTTTTCAACATTTTCGACAGAGATGTTATCAGGTGTTATCCACTTCACAAATAATAATAATCTATGAGAAGTTGCTTGTAATCGTTGATATTAAAAGGTTTGAGAGTGAATGATTTAAAAAGTGTAACGAGAATGTAACATTTGATAAGATTAGTCGCACTTTTCCACAGATTGAGACAACATCGTTCCTAATGCTGACGCTATTTCGTCATCATTATTTTTTTGCTCGAATAAGTGCGTATATATACCTAGCGTTGTTGATATGTTTGAATGCCCCATGCGCTTAGAAACTATCTCGGGATTCACACCTAATGAAATACATATCGAAGCGTATGTGTGACGCAACGCATGAAAAGAGATTGGTTCAAGCCCTATTTTCTTCATATAGGATTGTAGCCGTGTTATGCATAGAGAAGCATGAAAAGCTTCTCCGTTTTCTTCCTTCAGCAAATAAGGTGAATCAACCCATGCCTTCCCATACTTTAGTTTGCTCTGTATGTGCTGTTTCCGCAGCGCTATAACATCATCAACCACCAATTGTGGAAGTATGCATAGCCGTTCTCCGGAAGAGGTTTTCGTTTCCTTGACAAAATCTTCTCTTAAATTAGGGGAATACCTTGCGCGCTTAATATAGAATCTTCCATCATCAGGAATTTCATCTTCCATTATTCCTAACACTTCACCTTTTCGAAGCGATCCGAACAAAGCAAGTTCGAAACAGACTTTATAATCTAGCGGCAGTTCGTCTAGGTGTGAGCAGAAAACAGTAAAATCTTCAGGTGACAATATCTGTACTTCTTTTTTTCTTACGGTAGGAAGGCTTACATCGTGACATGGATTTGTTTTAAGAAGATTCCACGTTACAGCAATAGAACAACAGTTACGAAGAAGGGAGTATGTGAAGCGGATTGTTCTCGGTGAAAGCTCGGAAGATAAATCATCAACCCACATTTGAAGGGTGCGAGGGGAAAGCTTTTCAAGGCGCAACGAACCGATGGTGTTGTCTATGCGGTTGCGCTGATCGTTGTAGGTGTGAATCGTATTTGGGGATTTATTATTGATAACCTGACTCCATACAGCATTACACATGTCGGAAACAGTTCTGCATTGGGCGGATATTCCCGATATTGACTCAACCCATTCATTTATTTGATTGTTTAAATCTCGTTTTGTGGAAGCGTGAAACACTTTTGATTTCTGCTTCCTTTTTCCTACATAGTCGGTGTTAATATCAATCCACACTCTGTACTTATTCTTTTCAAGCTGTTTTATATGCATGATTATTTCCCCTTGTTTTTATTGAGTACAAAATCTACATACTCCGATACCGTGTCTACATCGGACGGCGACAAGCGACCGATTTTATCGCATAGAATGTCATACGGTGTTTTTTCACTGTGTTCATAGTCGAAGGATTGAAGCTCATTCCACCCTGTTAAATAGGAAATTGAGCAGTTGAGCGCTTCTGCAAACTGCGGGAGCTTACTTCGCGGAACATCGCCGTTTCCAGTTTCTATTTTTGCAATGCTTGATTTAGATTTATACCCAAGCTTGATTGCGAGTTGCGTTTGTGACAATCCTCTTTTCTTTCTCATTGCCCTAATGTTATCACCAATGTTTCCATTCATAATATTCACCTTCTTTCAACGTCAAGATAACATAAAGCGTGCCGATGTTAAATAAAAAATTACAAAATTGTAAAAAAAGTGTTGACGGAAAGTGTCAGAAGTGATACTATAATGGTGGAAGTTGAAGAAAAGCGAACCTTCAAGGAAAGGAGGTGCAAATTGATAAATACGAAAAAGCTGAATGACAGGATTGAAAGTTCTGGTATGAAAAAGTCGTATTTAGCCGAAGAAATGGGAATATCGAGACAAGCCCTATGGGGAAAGATAACAAACAAGGCAAAATTTACGCCGGACGAACAACAGTACCTTGTAGGAAAGCTTGATATTCGGACAATGAAAGAGTTTAGGGATATTTTTTTTTCAAACGAGGTTGAAGAATAGTGAACTTTGGAGGCTGTGATGTTTGTGAAAGTATCAGAGTTCGCGGAAATCATGGGGATTAGCACGGTTTCTGTATACCGACTTATTGAGAGCGAATCAATCCCGTACTACAGAGTTGGGAAAAGTATTCGACTCAATATCGATGATTTTCGCAAAGGAAAGGAAAAAGGTTATGAAGAGCTTGAGATTGAAAGTTAAAAAGTTCCTCGAAGAGGAAGCGGCTGAGGAGTACAACGGCGACACCGTGGGAATGTATATCGGAGGAACAATCGGAACGTTATTGATGGTAGCAATGATTTTGTGGGGAGGTATGTAGATGATTAAGACAGATGAGTTTGGAATGGTAACCGTTAACGGAATGATTGATAGCCTGTTCTCTGAGTATGCAGCCGCTGGAAGGGCAATTGCTAGAGGTGCAATTGCAGAAGGATACGACGAAAGAGTACTGAGAGTGGTGTTTGAAGCCTGTTTCAGCATGGTTATGGAAGTATTGGAAGAGGAGAAAAAGTAATGAAAATTCACAAGGAAATCGTATGGAACAAGGGTGTGAATCCAAAGAAGGATGGCGAATATCTGTTTATTCAGCTCTGGACTGATGGTTCGGTTACTTATGCGGCAAAGCTTGGCTACACGGTTCAGCACGGATGGAACACTCGCCCCGGCGAATACGCACATTCATTCGGGCAGAGGCCGGATAACGGAGCTTACGTGTGGGCAGAATTGCCGTTCTAAGGAGGTAAAAAGGTTATGAAAAATCAGGAATACATCGACTTGACGAAGAAGTACCGCTGTGAAGAGTGTGGAGCGGTATATACGGAGGACGACATTACAGAGGACACTGAGGTGCTGTTCGACTTTGGAGAGCATGAGCAGACTTTCCACTACTGCCCGTGCTGTGGAGAGAGAATCGTGACTGAGGATTACTACTTCGAAGCGGACGAACTCTCAAGAAGTGACATTGAGAAGGAATGGAACAGCGATTATATGAGAATGGCTTGGTAAGGAGGTGCAAGATGGCTATCAATTATGAACAGATTAAGGCAGTGAATGCCGAACTCAAGACGACAGATGTTAAGGGCAAGGATTATGCGGCAGTCCCCCAAAGGGTGACTGCATTCCGGAAGCTCCATCCGATGGGAAGTATCAAGACTGAGATTGTGTCCCTCGAAGCTGGGGTGTGCGTTATCAGAGCGGAAGCGTGGACTAAGGACGATGAAGGGAATGACATTCTTCTCGGAACAGGTCTTGCCTACGAGAAGGAAGGTTCTTCTTTCATCAACAATACTTCCTACATTGAGAACTGTGAAACATCGGCAGTAGGAAGAGCGCTGGGATTCTGTGGTATCGGAATTGATACTTCCATCGCCAGTGCAGAAGAGGTGCTGAACGCAAAGGAAAATCAGAAGGCAATGCAACCGATTTCTAAGTCTGAGTGTAGAGTGCTTGAACAGATGATGGAAGAGCTGGGAACGGACACTGAGAAGTTCCTGAAGTACTACAAAGTCGAGAAGATTTCCGACATGACAAAAGCGGATTATGTTCACGCAAGTAAGGTTCTGAATAGCAAAATCGACAAGGCGAACGCTTAATGAAGTCGATACTACAGGATCGCGAATCCGGATGCCTATTCTGTGGGAATCCGATTACGGAAGAACATCACGTCTACGGCGGTGCCAATCGTAAGAACAGCACCGCCTACGGAATGACGGTTTATCTGTGCCACGCTCACCATAATGAGCCGCCGCACGGAGTACACCACAACAGGGAATTGAATAACTGGTTAAAGGCTTGGGCGCAGAATCGTTTTGAGGAAGCGTACCCAAACACGGACTTCATGGAGGTTTTCGGAAAGAACTATGCGGATAAAGAATCTGAATCTTCAGACGACACTGTGGAGCGCACAACTAACGATTGAGTGTGACATGAAGGAAGCTTCGGAGCTTCAGAGAATCATCGAAGAAGCTGGGAAGGTAGATTCTGAAGCGGAATACACGGTGTCTATCAAGCGGCGAAAAAAGAAGCGGTCACTCGACGCTAACGCTTACATGTGGGTGCTTTTAAGGGAATTGGCTTTAAAGGTCGAAAATAGCCCCATAGAGCTGTACAAACATTATGTAAGGGGATTTGGTCAATATTATGTAATTCCAGTGCGAGAGGACGCGTTAGAGGCCTTCTCGGAGGTGTGGAGCAGTCATGGCATAGCGTGGTTTGTAGATGATATTGGGCCATGCAGAAGGACTGCCGGCTACCACAATTTAAAAGCGTATTACGGAACGTCGGAATACGATACAAAGTCAATGTCAAGATTGATTGATGAGGTCGTTCTTGATTGCAAAGCTCAAGGCATTGAGACAATGTCGAGAGAAGAAATAAATTACTTACTGGAGGGAGAGAAACATGAACAAAGTAATTGAGATTGGTCGGCTGGGGAGAGACCCTGAACTTACATACGGTGGAGCACATAAGGACACGGCTATATGCAAGTTCACAATGGCTGTGGATAGACCGACGGAGGGTACAGATTGGATTCGAATTATCGCATTCGGGAAACAGGCTGAGAACTGCAACAAGTACCTGAAGAAGGGAAGCATGGTAGCGGTCGATGGCAGAATTCAGACCGGTAGCTACGATGGCAAGGATGGAAAGAAGGTTTACACAACCGATGTTGTAGCAAACAGGGTTGAGTTCCTGACAAAACCGAACAGCGGAGAACATCACGAAGATCGGAGAAGCGAGAGCGTAACGGACGCTTTTATCGGAGTGGACGATGATTTACCTTTTTAGGCGGTGGATATGAAGATTAATGAGAGGAATTTCATCACCCTTGAAGGGTGGATGAGAACAGACCTGAAGCTTTCGGGGAATGAGCTTATCGTTTATGCGATCATCTATGGCTTTTCGCAAACCAAGCAAGGTGAGTTCGCTGGATCGGCGCAATACCTTGCAGATTGGGCCGGTTGCTCAAGAAGACATATCACGCGGATTCTTAACAAGCTCGTTGAAGAAAACTTCATCACCAAAACGGAAATCGTTCTCAATAACAACGAAAAAAGAGTGTCCTATCAGGTAGATATAGGGTGTGACAAAATGTCACAGGGTGGGACAAAATGTCCTAGGGGGGTAGGACAAAATGTCCTAGAGGGTGGGACAAAATGTCCTAGGGGGTATGACAAAATGTCCCACAATATATATATAGATATATATAATAATAATCATAGAGATACTAATAATGTGCATGTGTGTTCTGAACCTTCATCCGAAGTACCTAATGAGCCAATGAAGATTATCCCTAATGAGCAGTTTAATCAGGAAGAGACCCCGGAAGAGTTTTTCGAAAGAGCATGGCAGTACTACCCTAACAAGCGGGGGAAAGGTCAAGTCTCTGAGAAGTCGAAAGAGCGATTAATGAGCCACGGTTGGGATAATGTCAAACGTGCCATTGATAGATACCTTGAGGACTTAAAGAAGGACGAGTGGCGAAAAGCACAAAACGGAAGCACGTTCTTCAACAGCGGATACATAGATTATCTCGATGAGAACTATACACCGCCAATGAATCCGAAGCTTGATTACAGCAAGACCGACTTAGACGACTTGTTTTAAGGGTTGTGGAATGGCGTTGAGTAGCCGTGGAAAAGTGCGGCGAGGAGTCGTTAGACAACGGAAGGGATAAGAAATGTCTAGAATGGCGATGGGAATAGTACAGCGATGATTGCCAAAGGAACAGCGTAGACCAGTCACGGAGCTGAAAAGCGCAGCTTGGGCGAAGAAACGGTGCGAATAGCCGAGAATAGCATGGGAATAGTTTGGAAAAACGATGAATTGCGTGGGAAAAACATAGAGACGAAAAGAGACGTTGCGGAAGAGCTTAGATTGGAGTGGTGGCGGAAAAGTTTAGAATAGCGCAGAGTTGTTTAGTAAAGGCAAAGACATGAGTTGTGCTGATTGGCTATGGGATAGCACTGTAGCGATCGGTTTTGCGGAGGAACCGGATTGAGCCACAAGGAAAATGAACTGCTTGGAAAAGCGGAGTGACGGAGTAGTTTGGAGTGGCATTGAATAGAGAAATCAGGAAGGAGAATGAATGAGAGAGTTAAGAGAAAACGAATACGTCCGGGACGGGACTATTTATTGTTCGGTGTGTAACACGCCGAAACAGGTGATGATTCACACGAAGAGGGGACTTCTGATTGTGGAACCAGGGTGTAAGTGCGTTGAAGAATCACGAAACCTTGAAGAGCGGAGAAAACGTGAGGTAATTATCCAAAGGAACACAAAGTGCTGCTTTAAGGATTACGGAGAAGAGCAAAAGCTGGCATACAGTCGAACTCTTGAAGAGCTTGAAGAGAACGAGTATGTGGACAAGGCGAAAGGCTATGCTGACCATTTCGAGGACTTTTCAAGGGATGGGATAGGACTTCTACTCACTGGCGGAGTAGGGACTGGGAAATCCACCATTGCCGCCGGAATCGCAAACACACTGCTTCAGAACGGCTACACGGCACGGTTTACGAACTTCTCATACATCGCAGAAGAGCTTGAAGGCTTGAAGGGTTATGAGAAGGTTGAAAAACTCATGAAGCTTGTACGGCATAGACTGCTGGTGATAGACGACTTCGGAATCGAGAGGCAAACATCGACCATGAAAGAGCTTGTCTACAAGGTGATAAATATGTGCTACGAAGCGAAAACGCCGCTTATTATCACAACGAACATTCCTATTGCAGAATTCAAGAAGTCGACCGACACGATGGACGAAAGAGTGTACGACCGAATCCTCGAAAGATGCCATCCGATAAAGATGGAGGGTGACAGCAGACGGAGAGAAGCAGTAAGAGCGGAGTTCCGTAGAAGGGAGGCTCTTCTCAATGCTAATTAATGGAGGATTGGGCGAACTTAGAGCGGGGACAGACAGGTATTATCGCTACGACGACGATAGAGAGTATGGAGTCGAGAAGCGCTTCACATGTGTTGTCGATGGAGAAGAAGTTGCATTCAGCGGCTGGGGGAAAACGGTCATACTGCCGAAGAGTGAAGCATTAGCAATCACTGGACTTCTCGCCGGACGAGCAAAAGAAGCGCACGACTTCATCAGTTCTTATAAGGGGTCAAGCTGCGGATTACCGCTCGGTGAGATTGTAGGCGCACCGAATGAGAATAAGCCGAAGGATTGGGAACGGATCGCGGAAAGACTCAAACAGGGCCAAATGAAGATTGAGTTTGCCGCACGGATTACTGGTGAATCGGTGGAAACACTGGAAAGATGGTTGAAGGAATAATGCTTTATAAGCTTAGTCTCGAAAAAGTGCGAAAGAAAACAATAACCGACGCAATGTACAGGATAGATGATGACGATGGGAAGGATTGCCTAACTATTGTCTGCCGAGGAAAGGAAGTTGCGCTATGCAGAGGGAAAGAGAGTGTCCGTCTTCCCCTACAGGAATTGATTACACTACTTGATATGCTGGATAAGCATTATGACTGCGTGAAGGACGCAATCGAAATGTATCAAGAGACGAACAGGGACACAATGAACTAGCCGTTATTACTTTAGATAAAACAAACAAAAAATCGACGTTAAAACAGTGAGAAGAAAAGTCCCGCCGTAAAAGGCGGGCAAGGAGGACAAAATGGAAACAATGAGAGTAAGACTGACATTCGTAGACGAGGTACTGGGAACAGCTTCCGGAGACCCGAAGCTTCACGAAACGTATATCGCTTCAAACGCACCTGACGCAATGTCACGAAAGGAAGAGGTTGAAATGCTGGGTGTAGATGAAGTAGTTGAGAGGGGAAAGACCGTATTCCCGAAGCTTGAGGACGGAACGCCGATCGCATGGAACTATCAGATTAAGGGCTTTTTCAAGAGTGCGTGCTCGGCACTTAGAACGCTTAAGGGAACACATAGCTCGAAGCTTAAGGCATATAAGAAGCAGATAGACTTGAGAATTTTCGTTTTCGCCGACGTGAAAAATAAACAGAATAGAGCAATCCCGTTCACGGATTACGGATTTATCGGAGACTGTCAGAGACCACTTAGAGCTAGTACCGCACAGGGCGAAAGAGTAGCACTTTCCGATTCCGAATCATTACAGCCGGGAGCGAAGCTCGAATTTGATATTCTGATGCTTCAGGATGGCGATAGAGCACTTGTTGAAGAGTGGCTTGATTATGGAATTCTTAACGGTTTCGGACAGTGGCGGAATTCCGGAAAAGGCGCTTTCACTTGGGAAGAGGTCGTGCAGTAGCACGGCTTCAACCGCAACGGACCAGTTGTGATAGGAACGGCAAAGGCGAAGAGGGGTTAAGAACTGCCACGGAAGGTAAAGCATAGCGATAGCGAAGAAATGGTTAGCAATGGAAAAGTGACGACCCGACTTGTAAGGCAAGGGAAAAGATTGGCGTAGATATGCGTTGGAAAAGCAATGAGAAGCATCGGCATAGAATGGCAAAGAATAGCTGCGGAGAGGCCGTGCTTGGAACGGTGAAGGCTATGAATGGCCAGGAATAGCTCTGGAAAAGCTATGAAGGGAACTCATTTGCAACGGAGATACCCCTAAAACGGCTTTAAATGCCCCTAGAATGGTTCGAAATTGTAGAGTCGATAAATTATACCAAATGCAAAGGAGGAAGAATAGGATGGCAACACTGTATGAACTGGCAGAAGAACTGGCAAACTTCGAACTTGAAATGGACGAAGATACCGGGGAGGTGTTGAACCTTGCGGAACTCGATAAAGTCGAGATGGAGTTTAAGAAGAAGGTCGAAGGTATCTGCCTCTGGATTAAGAACCTTAAGGCGGACGCTTCGGCTTACAAGGTGGAAAAGGACAGCTTCGTGAAGAAGCAGAAGGAAGCCGAGAAAAAGGCGGAGTCACTGAGCCGATACGTGCAGGGCGTTCTCAGAGGTGAGAAGTTCAAAACGAATCGTGTGGCGGTCAGCTATAGGAAGTCCGAGGTGGTGGAGTGCTCCGACTTGTCAAAGGTAAGCGAGCAGTTCCTCAGGTTCAAGGACCCGGAGCTTGACAAGACCGCCGTAAAGAAGGCGCTGAAAAATGGTGAAACGGTAGAAGGTTGCTCTCTCGTCGAGAAGCAGAACATGACAATCAGATAGGGAGGTGGCAGGAATAGCCGTAGAACGGATTTTAAGCCACCTAGAACGGCTCGAAAGTACAGAGCCGATAATTATACCAAAGACAGAAAATAAACGAAATAGGAGCAATTATGAACGATAGAGAAAAGTGCCTGAGAGAGGCGTGTGAGATTGTGAACGGAGCACGGCAAGAGTGCTACGGCGATGCAGAGGACAATTTTCAGGCGATCGCTACGTTGTGGGAAACATACCTTAAGGCGACTGGGTGTGATGTCTTGATTGATTCAAAGGACGTGGCAATGATGATGATTCTGCTGAAGGTGGCGAGAGCTGCTTCTCACGAAATCCATCTTGACAATTACGTGGACATTTCCGGATATGCGGCGTGTGCATATGGTATCGACGGAATGTGCAGAAGTGACGACTAGGAGTGGCACATGGAAGCAACAGAAAGAACGCTGGGAGAGCTGATTGAGACCATGCGAAAAGCAGAGGGTGTAACGAAGGGAGAGCTTGCTATAGCTGTGTATTCGTGCACAAGCTTCATTACGCGTTGGGAAAATGGAGAAGATATATCATGGTTTAAATTCTTGGAGATTGCTAGGGAACTTGGCTACATGGTGGATATCGAAGTGAAAGGCGGTGCGGAATGATGTTCCGAGATTATGGGCTTATGTGGGGCGAGCTGAGAGCACAAATGGAAGAGTTGCGGGAGAAGCAGGATTCTATCCAACTTGGGGCTCTGATTGTGGTCATGGACCTAATCGAATACCTCGAAGAAGTGGGTGATTTGGAGGAGAGAGAGTGAGCAAGTACAAGAGCAAGAAAACAGTCGTGGACGGTCAGACATTCGATTCGAAGAAGGAAGCAAACCGTTACCAGGAACTCTTACTGCTGGAAAAGGCGGAAGTGATTAAGAACCTCAGCAGACAAGTAAAGTTTGTGCTCATCCCTTCCCAACGTGACGAGAACGGGAAGGTGATTGAGCGTGAATGTTCCTACAAGGCGGATTTCAAGTACGAAGAGGGAATTAAGACGGTTGTAGAGGACGTTAAAGGCTTCAGGACGAAGGAATACATTATTAAGCGGAAACTGATGTTATATCAGTACGGAATTAGAATCAGGGAGGTTTAGGAAATGGATATGAAATGGACTTCGATTATTGACGGAGATTTGAGCGGAATACCACAGCAAGAAAATCTCTTGTTTACGATATTTGACGAAAGGCACCATGAAAACTATGTCGCTGCTGGTTGGATTTTAGAGCACGAAGGAGAATTGGAAGTGCGAGGGGTGGACCCATGGGGTCTGAACAGCAATGAAACAAAAAAAGTGAAAGCGTGGATGGAGTTTCCTGAACCGTACAAGCAGGGTGGATGTGACAAGTGTAAACACATGAAACAGTGGACAGACGAATTCGGTGACCGCTTGTCACTGTGCGAGTTGTGGCCGGAATACAAGACGGCAGATTGCCCACTTAAGAAGGAGGTATAAGAGCAGGAAATGAAATGGCATCCGATTGTGAATGGGGATTTGAGGGGAGTACCGAAAGACAAAAGATTGCTGTTTACTGGAATCGACCAAGACGGGTTATACGTTGATTTTGGATACACTGACAGTTTGCGTAATTTGTTGCGTGATTACTCAAGAATTACGCAACAATTACTCAAGACTATTGATGTATTAGTTGATGTATTAAGTCAACGAAAGTCAAGGAATTAGTCAAGGAAATTCGTTCAAACCTTGAAATATAAGCGTTTGAAACGTGTCAGGAAGTTATAAGTTAGTCAAAGGTTAAGTTTTAGAAAGCGTTAAATGAGCGTTAGTGAGCGTTAGGAGGAAGAATAGTGAAGAATAGAGAAAAATATAAAAACGAGTTGATGGACGTTATCAAGAAGGACGGTAAGCTGTGTGAATTCGTGAAAAAGCACGAGGTATTCCGGATGTTCGGAAAGGACTCAAAAAGTTACTGCAAAATGACTTGTGTTACTTGTGGCACGGCACTACAGCTTTGGCTTGACGAAGAATACGAAGAGCCCGAAGTTGACTGGAACAAAGTCCCGGTTGACACGCTGGTAAGGGTGAGAGATTACGAGTACTGCGAGTGGAATTTACGCTATTTCAAAGGAATTGACAAATCAAACCCAGAAGAAAAGTATGAGGCGTGGTCGAATGGAGCGACTAGCAAAACGGCTAATGACAGCTCTAACCACTGGAAGTACTGTGAACTGCTAGATGAAGAGCACGAAGAAGCCGAAGATGACTGGTATAATGTTCCAGTTGATACGCCGGTGCGAGTACGAGACGACAAAAGAGACCCGATAATTGCCCGTTGATGGAGTTAGTTGAGGTAGAAAATGACAAATAGAGATAGATTAATCGAAGCGTTGCGGGGCACTGCCCCCGACGCTGTGTATAGGAAAGTAATGCGGGAACAAATTAATTGCCCTTATGCATACATGGGCGCTTTAGGATTCTGCGATAAAGACTACGAAGAATACAGAAAAAACGCTGCGGAAACGTGCATTAAGTGCAAAGAAGATTGGTTGTCACAGGAATTAGACTATGAATTGGAGGGACTGTCAGATGATTAATAACCCAAAAGAAAGAAAATTAGCAATGATTAGTTTACCGATGAAGGATATAACAAGAGAAGAAATCCTGGATGTGTGGAATCGAGCTAAAATACAACTCGAAAAGAAGGGCTATATTGTCGTTAGTACAATTTTTCCGCAAAGTTACGCGGATATGGAAGATCCTTTGTGGCTACTTTCGTTAACGATTAACAAGATGAGCGATTGTGAAGCGGTGTATTTCTGCGACGGCTGGGAATACGCTAGAGGGTGCAGAATCGAACACATGTTAGCGGAAGAATACGGGCTCGATATTATCTATGCAGAAGATAAAGAGCCAATAACTGATGAACAAAAAGCATTCCTGGAAGGGATAAGTCACGCCGAAACAGTGCTAGACGAGTATTTTGAAATGCTCCTAAATGCGTGGAGTGGTTGCACTGATGAATATCAGAGAAGCGCAAAAATCATTCAAAAAGGGGTCGCTAAATGGCTTACTACAGCGTCGTTTGAGCGCTACACGGATTTTGTTAAAGGAAATGAAGTTGAATAAGTTCGAAAAAATGTGGAAAATTCTAAAAAAGGAATGTGTGAAGAACAAGGGAAAAGGCGCAAAGTGGTTATTCTTTCTGTATCTGATGTACCGAATCGAAAGGGAAATTAATGTTCACGAAGAAGCAAAAAGCGTTGCTGAATTCAATCTTGAGGAAGCACGGATTCAGAAATCAGGTAGTGAAGACTTGTGAAGAACTCTCAGAACTCGAAGCAGCTCTTTTAAAGTGCTACAACAAGGGACCAGGTGAGGGAAGGATTGAGGCGGTTCAGGAAGAGATAGCCGATGTTTACATCATGCTTGAGCAAATCCGGAAGCAATTCATGAGCAAGGATGAACTAGACGACTGGATCAACTACAAAATCACGCGTGAAGCGGAAAGGGGAAATCTTGCCTAATAATGGTCACTACACCTTGTGCCCTTACTATCGGCACGAAAAAGACAAGGTGATATATTGTGAGGACACGTCAAGGCGGTTTATCTGCAAGGAAGACAAAGAAAACCATATGGACAAGTACTGTGATAGTGCATGGGAGCGTTGCCCATACGCTATCACAATTTCCCATGTGTGGGAACAAATAAATATGGACATGGCAAGACAAAAAGAAATATACCTATCCCATCAGGTTAAGGCGATGAAGGGCGAACTCAAAAAGCTCAATGGTAGGTTGAATAAACTCGAAAAAAACTCGGAAAAACTCGAAAAAACTCGAAACATGGAAAAATAAAATGGTTCTCCCTTCAAAGGGAACCAAAAAGGCAAAAAACGAAAACTCCCAAAGCTGTTTTTGCTTCGGGAGCTTCCGCAATTGTAGTACCAATGAACATTATAACAGGAGTTTTACAAAAATGAAAAGAATGAAAATGATTAACAATTCACATTAATATTATACCATAGCACTCTTCCAATGTCTTGGGAATTGTGCTATAATTCGTGATGTTACCAAACTTTTTGTTTGATAATAATATTTTGCTTTTTGGGTCTGCTGGAAACGGTGGACCCGCTTTTTTTATGCAAAAGAAAACCCGCCACAAAGGGCGGGCGGTGTGATTAATAAACAAATTTGGTATAGTCGTTAAACTCTTCGTCGTGATCGTCAAGGACTTCATCGGGAAGGATAATAAGCTCTAAAGTTCCGTCCATGTAGTGCAGAAATTCGCGCCCGTCGTCCGTCTCGTGTTCTGTTAAATAGTCGTTTTCTATGTCGCGCTCTACGTCTGCCATATCGTAGCCCCAAAGGCGGCGCGCGTGATTCAGAAATTCGTTCTTCAGCTGGTCCAGTGTGTTGTTCATGTTATGACTCCTCGTTTTCCTTTTCTCTTCTCTTCATGTCGTTGTTTATAAGCCATTCAATATAGTTTGATAGGCTTCTCCCTTCCTCATCGGCTAGAGCTTTCGCCCTAGCCTTGAATGCCGGTGCAACCTTCATGGTGATATATTCGGATTTCTTCTCTTTCATTTGGTTCTCCCTTCAACTAGTCCTCCTTTAGCGCGTTGTACCACTCCCGTTCTTCATATTCGGTGTATGGGTCTTCGGTATACGCTTCTTCACCTTCTCCGATTAGGTCGGAATATGGAATGCTAACCTCATACACGCGGAAGGTGCCGCACTTGTCCCGGCGGTATGTCCTTCTTTCGCTCTCGTGCAAGCGATACCATGCATGTTTAGCAGCTTCCACAGCTTCGTCTTTATCCGTGTACAACTCAATTTCTCCGCCGGTGTACTTGTCGGCGTAAATCTCGAATACGTATAAGCGCAGTTCGTGGCGGTCGCTGTCGATGATGTAGTTTCCTTCGTTGCTGTAGTAGTCGATTTCCTCCGCTTGTTTTTCTTCGTCCATGTCGGATGCATAGACAGGATCGAGCATGTAATCCTTTGCCAACTCAATGGCTTCATCTTCGGAATTGGCAAAAACTGCGCCCAGTTCGTAAATAGAATCGTCCCACATTCCAGTTCTTGCGTCCCACACCGCCACAGGGTATGGTATGCCCTCCATTCTCTTTCCGTTCTCAATGATAGTTTCCATTTTTGTTTCTCCCTTCATTTGATACGATTTCACTTTTCCGTGCTCTGCGTTTCTCCTGGCTTGCAACAGGCTTCCGGCCGCATTACGGGCGGGGCTTTCGCCCCGTTGTGTTACTGTGCAACGTACAGAACCCCGTCATTGATTTCGCTGTAGCCGTCAATCAACAGCTCACGCCCTACGCCTTCCAAGTCGATGTGGCAGCTAATCCAGCCCGGGAGACCATCGCAAGGAATGTAACCGCACTCATACGCCAGCTCTTCCGCATAGTCCGCCAGGGTGGTATTGGCGATGAAATAAGAGTCATCCCATGCGCGCTCGATGTCGTCCAGGTCGTCGCAGTATTCCGCCATGGCCTCCAGCTTTTCCGCGTCGTCGTCCTCCAGGCACTCCAGGCGTTCCGCGATGTCGTTCAGGTCGTACAGGGAACAGAATTCATCGGCGAAGCCATAGAAGCCTTCCGTGTCGCACACCATGCAATCATGGGAGCCTTCACAGGTGGCGCGGTCTTCGAGTGCGTCCAGTTCGTCCTCGTCCATTGGGAATCTAGCGGTGAACTCGTCTCCGTTGTACAGGTTGCGGATGAATGCGGTTTTCTCGGTGTTTGTGTAGTTTCTCATTGTGTTTACCTCTTTTCTTTTGATTAATAATACTTTGCTTTTGTCTTGGGGCCTCTTCCCTTTGACAACTATATAATATCACAAAGGTGTTACCGTGTCAACAACTTTTTTATAATTTTCTTCACTTTTTTAAAAAACTGATGTTCTCTTTTGTGATGTGGGATTGTATACAATTTTGAATGGATTGAGCGGGAAAACGCTAACAATGCAGTGGCGCGCCGGTAACGTTGGCGGGCGAACTCACCCCGCGCGCGTGTGTAGAATCGTAACGACAAAACCGGAAAGGGGGAAAAATGGAAAAAAAGAAAAATCCGGAAAAACCGGAAAAGAAAAAAAACAGCCGTCCGGATTGGGACGCCATCCGGCGGGACTACATAACCGGCAACGACACGCAACCGGAAAGCGCCCGGCGTCACGGCGTTAACGTGTGCACACTGCGTAACCACGCCGGGAAAGAACATTGGGAACAACAGCGCACCGCCTACCGTGGCGCTGTTGCTGATAAAGCTATAGACACGGCGAAAAACTGCACAGCCTACCGCGTGGCGTCCGAATTGATAGGACTGTCCGGCGTGGTGGACGCCCTGGAACGCGAGACGCGTAAGGCACTGGAAGACGGGGAACAGTTGCACCGCTACCTAGTGCAGACGACCAGCAGACACAAGGACGGCACCACAGAGACGGCGTACAAGGACATCACGAGCGACAAGGTAGACACGCGCGCCCTGCGTGACCTAACGGACAGTGTTAAGACGTTGGAAGCGTTAAAGCGATCGCTACACGGCTTAGAGACCGCACAGGAGCGGCACCGCCGGCAAATCGAAAAAGAGCGCTTGGAGTTAGAGCGTGAGCGCCTACAGTTGGAGCGTGAACGACTTGAGCTGACGAAGAAGCGAGAGGAAAGAGAAGCGGACGGGGTGAAGGGCGTGCAAATCGTTGTCGGGGGTTACTGCGATGACTACAGCGAATAACAAACGACTGCACCCGGTGCAACTGGGCACACCATCACCCAAGCAAGACATGTTTTTACGCTGTCACCGTAAATTCATCGGCTACGGTGGCGCCCGTGGCGGCGGTAAGTCGTGGGCGGTGCGAGTCAAAGCAATCTTGCTTGCTCAACGCTTCCCCGGGATTCATATGTTGATAGTTCGGCGAACTTACAAGGAATTGGAAGGCAACCACATTAGGACACTGCGAGCAATGACGCGCGACTTTGCCGCCTATAACAGCACCGAAAAGCTGCTCACGTTCTCCAATGGTTCAACGATTGAATTTATGTATTGCGCCCGTGACGCGGACCTTGACAAGCTTCAGGGGCTAGAGTATGACGTTATATTTCTTGACGAGGCGACACAATTAAGTGAGTATCAAATGAGAACCATTACCGCCACCCTGAGAGGTGTCAACGACTTCCCGAAACGTGTTTACTACACGTGCAACCCCGGCGGACAGGGGCACCAATACATAAAACGCTTGTTCATCGATAAACAATATAAACCCGGTGAGAATCCGGAAGAGTACGCATTTATACAGGCTTTGGTCGATGATAATACAGCCCTGATGGAATCACAGCCGGACTACCTCGCACAGCTTGAGGCGCTCCCGAAAGCACTGCGTGAGGCGTGGCGGTATGGGCGTTGGGACGTGTTCGCCGGTCAGGTGTTCACCGAATTCACGGACGCGCCGGAACATTACGCAGATAAACGCTATACACACGTCATTGAGCCGTTCCCGATTCCGATAGGCTGGAACATCTACCGCGGGTTTGACTGGGGTTATAGCAAGCCGTTTTCTGTTGGTTGGTATGCCGTGTCACCGTCTGGGAGGATGTACCGATTCGCGGAATTGTACGGCTGTACAGGTGAGCCAAATGAAGGTGTTCAATGGACGGTTGACCATGTAGCGGAAGAAATTAGGCGCATGGAGGAGGAACACCCATATATTAAGGGGCGGCACGTGTTCGGAATTGCTGACCCGGCAATATTCGCCGAAGACGGCGGGGAAAGCATAGCGGAGACCATGGAGAAGCACAGAGTGTATTTTGACCGTGGAGACCATCAACGCATCCCCGGCAAAATGCAGTGCCATTACCGATTAGCCTTTGACGACGACGGGCGACCGATGTTTTACGTCTTTAACACGTGTAAGCACTTCATCCGGTGCATTCCGGCGCTGATGTACGACGAAACACGAGTTGAGGACATTGACACATCACTTGAAGACCATAACTATGACGAGTGGCGCTATGTGTGCATGGCTAGACCGATAGCACCGCGAGAAATGAACCACAAGAAAATTATTGACCCGAATAACATTGATGACCCTCTGAACATGGTCAGAGACAAGGTAGATGGACAGACT
>ERZ1026772.227-NODE-227-length-43743-cov-10.533831_pt1 | contig 43743 bp, 31 predicted proteins | sample MGYA00380124_ERZ1026772 | MGnify/ENA primary metagenome ERZ1026772 (study PRJEB33269, sample SAMEA4719760) | human gut metagenome | biome: human-associated habitat; feature: organic feature; material: feces | place: Cameroon | collected 2013-10 ...
TCCAAAAAGAATACCCCATCCGACAGGATGGGGTATTCTTTTTGGAATGTGCCGCAGCACCGGAGAACTCGCTGCCTCGACCTGCGCGAAGCGCGTCAAATCAAGAGGTGAGGCAGGGCTCCTGCGAATGGCGACAGCCATTCGTGGGATGCCGGGAAGCGAGTTCGAGCCTCGTCGCCCGCTCCAAAAACACCACCTATCGGGTGGTGTTTTTTCACGTGCGCCTCGGCGCTCACCGTCGTGTCAGCCGTCTGACGGCGGCTGTCGCCGCCGACAGCCGGGACACTTCCTCGAAAGCGCCTCGCTTCATCCGCCGCAGGCGGCGCTTCGGCGTTTTCCTCGTCGCCCGCTCCAAGTGAAGGAACTCCGTTTTTCGAACAATTTTGTTGAAAAGCGGAGTTCTTCTTATCTGCAAAGCCTTGATTTGTCAAGGTTTTGCAGATAAGAGCGTGCACAGCAAAACTCTCAGAATGCGGAACGTTTTTTTGCGCAAGATTGCTATTTGAACACGGTTTTCTCATCAAAACCTGCGGCTTATCCGCAAAAATTTTATGGCGGTTGCCTGTGCAGGGACAACAAACGATTACCTATCGTAATAACATAGATGGCTTTTCATTGATGGTCTAATCTGTTATAGTAGAAAGGAAATCGTTTGTGCGTAGTCTGAAATATAGATATTGGAAATCTGTCATCGATCTCCGAAGATGTATGGACTGTAAAAGACTGCAAGAAAAATTTACTTGCCCCATGATTTTATTCCAGAAGAACCGCCGCTCCATCCTAACTGCCGCTGCTCTATACAGTGGTTAGAGGCAAAAACGGCCGGCACAGCGACAAAGCTTGGCTTACGGGGTGCCGACTGGTGGCTGAAAACATTTCGTCGGCTCCCTGGATACTACATAACCGAGGACGAAGCCACACAATTAGGATGGATTCCGATTTTAGCAAATCTCGCCATTGTCGCTCCGGGTAAGATGCTGACAAAGGGCGCTTACAAAAACAGGGACAAGCGGCTCCCCGATGTACCTGGACGAATATGGTACGAGGCTGACATCAATTACTCTTTCGGTTACCGGGGCGGAGAACGAATTCTCTACTCCAACGACGGACTGATCTTTGCCACTTACGACCATTATGCTACGTTTGTCGAAATCGTTTGACAGAAAGGAGTTTTGCTATGAATCACTATGCATATACGCCTATCACAACTGACCCCGTTTTGCTGAATCTGACCGGCTGCAAGGACTGGGGCACATTACACCAGCGTATCCACGAGGCTTTCGGGTTTCCGGACTACTACGGGGAAAACTGGGACGCCATGTGGGATTGCCTGACAGATGTATTTCTGCCGCCGGTGCAAAGGCGCATTGTTGTGGAGGGCTTTGCCGCCATGCCCCAAGAGCTGCGGGAGTACGCTGCTCCGATGCGGGAGATATTCAGAGATCTTCAGGAGAAATATCCCTGGGTCTCGGTGATATACCACTGATTACAGACACAACAAAACCTGTGGACAATCACAAAACACCACCCTATCGGGTGGTGTTTTTTTGTGTGCGCCTCGGCGCTCACCGTCGTGTCAGCCGGCTGCCGGCGGCTACGCGTTTCAGCCTATTGCGCCATATTTCGCGTAGTCATGACAAGGAAATGGGGGAGGCGGACGAGATTTAGACAGAATAACAGATATTTCGCGTTTTTTCTTGCAATGGAAAAATCTATGTGCTATACTGGCGCAGAGTATAATAGCGAATGCGCTGGGGGTTGCATCGCTGTGGACTTGGTGCGCCCCTATTGCGCGCTGTTGCCGGAAACGTTTGCACCCATGATCGAGATCCGGTGCATAGGAGACGGCGCGACATCGCTGCACCGCACGGAGGGCTGACAGAACCCGGACGGCGGCCGTAAATAGGGGGGTAATTAGATATGGTAAAAAAGGTTTCCTTTGTCTTAGTGGGAATCGGTCTGGCTGCGATTATCGCATTTTCAGGGTTTGGCATCTGGCGCGCAACACGTCAGGTACCCGCCTTTGACGCCGCCGGATACATTCTTCAGGGAGAGACAGAGGAAGTGAAGTCGATCTCTTTCCGGTCCGGCGAGGCTTATACCTCGACGCTGTCCGGAGGTATAAGCTTTTCCGACACGGACGGCAAGAAGACCACCGTGCCTCGGGAGAGCTTTGTTTATTTTGAGGACAGCAGCGTCATGGCGCTCAGCGATGGCGTCCTGGTGGATTTCAACGATCTGTCCGACAATTTCATCAACAACTACTATATCAATGCAGGGCTGTGCCTGCGTGACAGCAATGGCTCATACACGGCGGAGGCTACCGCCGGTACTATGACGTTCGGCGAGCACCTGTGGAAGCTCTCCGACACGAAGTACCTGATCGAGGCGCCGTCTCTGAAGGTCTATCTGTCAGAGGGGGACGTCCGCGAGGTGAAGGACTATGTGCAGGTGGCGGTCACGGCCGACAACATCGTACATCTGCTGACGCCGGATAACCTGTGGATGACCATTTCCGAGGAATGCTATATCGAAACGGATCAGGGCGTGAAGATCTATCCGGTGTCTCAGCTCATTGACAGCGGTACCTATAAGCTGTCGCTGGCAAAGCTGTCGGTGACGCCGGAGGACGCCATTGTGCTGTCGGAGCTGGAGACGCGGCGGCAGATCGTACCCGAGCTGAATATCGAGGCGATTGACGGCGCGGACGGTCAGGATGGTACGGATGGTCAGTCCGGACAGGAGGGCGCGGACGGCACCGCCGGCAGCGCCGGTAAAAACGGCGCTACCGGTACGGCGGGCGCAGGCGGCGCCAGCGGCGAAGGCGGCGCCAACGGCGGTCACGGTACCAGCGGTAAGGACGCCGTGGCAGTGAGTACCACCAACAGTGCGCTGCCTACGATGAGCATAACCGAGTGGAAGGTGTCCGCTACGGGACTGCACGGTACGATCAAGGTGACGGATAACGGCCAGTCTCTGGAAAAGGTCGGCGATCTCGGCGGCTCGGCGAACTACCCCGGCCGGGTGACCATCACAGAGGTCGCCACCGGTATTCCGATGGACTGCTACGCGGTGGACCCTGCGTTTGACCCCTCGGCTACGCCGGGCAACTTTAACTTCTACACCGGCGGTACGGATACGCCTGTGGAGTTTTATACCAAGAGCGATGCGCTGAAGCCGGACACGGAGTATAAGCTCTCCGTGACGGCATACTACGCAGCCAACAGTCAGGTGTATTCCCGCGAATTTATCGGGCGCGTGTTCTACACGGATTCCACCGGCGTGCATCTGGCTTATCAGGAGGCCACACAGGACAGCGTGACCCTCCTGACCTCGGTGAACACGGACTATGCCGCCAGCATCCAAAAGGCAACGGTGTATTTGATGACGCCGGAGCAGGCCAAGACCTTTAACATGAGCTCCTTCAGTGATACCAGCCAGTACGTGGGCAAGAAGGATGTGACGCTCTCCACCGCCAACAGAGATGAGAAGGTGACCTTCTCCGGCCTGAACCACAACCAGACCTATGTGGCGCGTGTATATGTGGAGACGAAGGGCGGCCTTGAGACGCTGGCACAGCAGAAGCTAGAGGTCATGACGCTGAAGCGTCCCCCTGAATACGAAAAGACCGACAAGCTCACGGTAAACTACAACCGCGTATCCGGTGTGTTTGAGGTGTTCCGCCCCACGGTCGTTGACCCGGACGGCGGTGCGGTGAGCTATACCTACACGGCCTATAAGAAGAACGGAACAACCTGGGAAAACGCGCTGGAGCGTACCATCACCCCCGGCACCGGCGAGCCGGTGGAGTTCGCCATGGCGCCCGGTGAGGTGTACCGCTTCGAGGTCAAGATGACCTTTAATGACAATGAAAAAACGGTGAGCTATGACCTTGGACGAAGTGAGGAAATGAAGTCCGAGGGCGACAGCATGCCCAAGATCACGCTGATCGACGAGACTGTCAGCGGTATAGATTATAATATGTATAAGGGTACGCTGCGCATTGCACTGAGCGGCGGTAAGAGCAGCATCGACACCACGCAGGCGCTGAAGCTGGAGCTGAGTGCAGACCAGATCGCCGACGCCAGCGTGGAGCTGACAAAATCCGCGCCCTCTGCGACGGTGGAACCCAACAAACACGTGTTTGAACTGGACACCATCAGCACCAACACGAACTATGTGGATGTGCAGCTGGTTCTGAAGGATCTTTACAAGAATACCAACTACTCCATTACGGTGACGGGTTATCTGGATGTGGGTGACGGAAACGGCGCGAAGAAGCGTACCATCGGCACGGTGAGCTTCCACACCTATGACACCACGAAGCTGAGCGCCACATGGAGCACGGCGGCAGGCGCTACCGAGGCGGCCGGCGCCTCTATCGCCAGAACGCTGAAGCTGGCGGTGCAGGATAAGGACGCGGCGGACGGCTCTCCGCGGCAGGTGTATGCAGAGGAACAGCTGCGGCAGGGACAGGTGATCGTGGAGCTGTTCAGCGGCACGGGTACGGGCAAGCTGCGCATCGCCCAGAAGAACTTCTATGAGGAGGATAAGCTCAACGCGCTTTTCGGCAGCGGACTGACGATCACGGAAAAGGACTTCGGCAACCCACCGCTGAACAGTCAGGGCAGCTATACGCTGACCGTCAGCGAGGTGGCGGACAGGAGCTACGGCCTGCAGCTGGGATATGTGAACACCTTTGATGATATTCAGAACGCCTCTGAGGTGGTGGCTGCGGAGCCTACGCCTCCCGATCTGCTGGCGGATTCCTCCCGCGGCGTGAAGGCGACCCCCATCTACAATAGCGATGTCGCCATCTATGGCGGAAAGCAGGATGAAAACCTGCCGGATGAAGCGATCGTGGGCTATGCACTGGAGGCCAGCTACGACAACGTACAGCGCATCGGCCTGAACATTACTTACTATGCTTTCGAGTACAACAGCTTCTTCAATGCGCTTAAAAACAGCAAGGATCCTGTCCTGGAGACGGAGCCCCTGCTGGAGATGACGCAGCCTATCGACACGGGCAGCAACTTTGTACCCAAGGTGGCGGTACTGTTCGGCGGAGACGCGAAGAAAGAGCCGACCCTCTATAATGGCCACTATGTCTACAACGCCGGCGCACCCAACGTCTTGGACAAGGTGTTGGAATCCGGTATGGGCCGCGGCTTCCGGTATATCTTCGCCTACACGGTGGAATATGCGGGAAGCAGCACCGGCGAGGCATCCTCGACAAGGAACTATCCCTATGACCACAAGGAATATAGCGACTACTTGCGGGTACATGGCGGCATAACGGAGCATGGCGTGTCGGTCGGCAGAAAGGTCGCATATATCCTGAATTCGGGAATGTGCGAGGCGCCGCTGATCCTGCCGGATTTCCACACCTATGTATTCAACTCCACACAGGATGCGCTGACGCAGGATAACGCCACAACTGCCACCGGTACGGTGGAGCTGCATTACAAATGGCGCGATCCGGATCAGCTGATCATAAAGGACAACACAGCCAATAACACAACGATCTCTTACGAGAAGGGCGCTGGAACAGTCTCGCAGAATATACAGGCAAGCCCCGTGGGCAGCGGTGACTGGTATAAGCTCAACATGCAGTACGCAGTGAGCAAGAGTACGGCGGCGTATCTGATGCCGGCAGTCAATATCTGCGCATACAGGCTGAACTATGATTCGGTGCTACAGGCATTTAACCTGACGGCGGACAATAAGAGCTTGTCCATCGGTGCAATACCGCTGGAATGGTCCTGGGAGCAGCAGTTTAAGAGGGCGGGTTACCAGGACATTCAGGTGCGAATGGATCTGACGCATCTGGCGGACAACTACATCGCCTTCCGCTTCAAGGATGATACGGCTACCGACAAGCTGCTTTCCCGCGGAATCGGTCTGGAGCTGACTATTACGCCGGATGGCGGCGGAGAAGCGAAGAACTTCCGTCTGCCGTTGGTCTCCGATGTGGATGGTACATATGCCAAGCTTGCTACCGGCTTGCTGGGCGAGGGCTTTTTGAACAAGTCGTTTGTGGTGAACAGGGCAGTTCTGCTGTATGACACCGGCGTCCAGGGCTGGAGCTTACTGGAAGACCCAGACAACAGAAAGAGCTTTGCCCTGCAATACGTTGAGAACACCGACACGGAGTTTGGCTTTACCAACTATATCGGTGCTACCAGCCTGAGCGGTGTACCCGCCAACGGTGCACTGCTGGCCACGCCGGATGCGTTCACGGTGGACAAGATGCAGGATACCATCAAGGCAAAGCCGGAGGATGATACCAAGCTGGCGTTGATCACCACCAATCCCTTCCTGAAAAACTCCGGCAGCAGCGGTCGCTATCTCTATCCCGATCGCTACGGTGTGGATGCCCATAACAGCACCATGCTATCACAGCTGAGCGGCAAATACCTGACGCCCAAGAAGGTGGCGGCTTATGAGCTGCAATTCCCGGCGGGTGGAAATAGCGGAACGCTTGACCGGATGACGCCTACCATCGACAAGCCGTATTTTGCCGCCACCAGCACGATGATCGAGATGGAGGGTATCAAGATCTACGGCCTTGAAGGCGGTGGTATGATCTATGCGGCAGCCTTTTATAGTCGGGATGACGCGGAGAAGCTGACAGGCCAGCGAGCGGCGCAGGTGGAGATCCCGATCAGTGCCAGTGGTGTACCCACCGGAGAGAATAATCCGCAGCTGACCGGCTTGGATGGCGGCAAGCAATACTATGTGGCCTTCTACTATATGGTGGACGGCAAGGCACACCTGCTGCTGACCGCCGATACGGCGCTGCCGGCGGTTTATGAGGTGTCTACCAGTACGCAGGCGGTCATCAAGCTGTTGGAGCAGGAGTATCAGAACAACGGGTATTTCGACAAGAAAGAGGTCATCAAATACAGCATCAGCCGCAGATTCGGCCTGAAGATGTCCTACGACATCTATGGAAGTGCGGACGATGCAAGCAAGAAGCAAAATGTCATCCTTCCATACGCTGAAATGACCCCGGCTGACGAAACGGCCATCCTGCAGGCGCCCGTGGATCCGAACCCTGAAAATCAGATCACCATTGATCTCAAGCCGCGCGCGGCTCGCGAGAAGCTGAAGCCCGGCACGACCTACTATCTGCGGATAACCGCCATCGAGGAGGGCGGCAGTATAGACGCGGGCTACCTGGTCGTTCCCTTCACGCTGACGGCCGTGGGCAACTACGATGCACTGATCTACGTCAGCAACGCGACCAGCAATTCCATCAGCTTCCTGGTGACCATCAATGACCCGCAGTACACGCTGATGGGCAGAGATACAGGCGCGGGCAGCTATGAAGGCGCGCTGTATGCAGTGCGCTTCACGGATAAGGACGGCAGACGCCTGCACACGACGTATGATAGAGAAGTATACACCGCCAACGAGCTGCGAAAGGGCTTTGTCCTTAACGATAGATGCCTCGAGAGGACAGGTATCATGACAAACCAATCCATCGAGGCTGATGCGACCTATCAGCTCCGCATCTACGCGGTGCCGGATGCCGACCATAACGGTACCATCAAGCTCGGCGGCACGGATATGGATTGGACGAAGTTCTTCCAAAAGGGCGGAGACATGAAGGACTGCGGCAAGGAGTTCCTGCGAATCGTAGACGGATTCTGGAATACGGATACCACCTCTACCAACGACCCCGATGAGGCGCAGCTGCTGATCGCCTCCAAGAGCCAGCAGACCACCAACACCCAGGGGTGGATCCTAAACGAGAAGGGCGTGTATTCCGTCCGTTTTGACCCCACCACGGTGCGTATCATGTTCCAGGAGAGCGTGGGTCTGCTGGGTGCAGATCCGGGTACCGGAGCCGGTGCGGAGCCGGTGTTCCGTCGGATCGACTGGTCCCTGAAGGGTATGGCCGGAGACGGTACGCCGGTGAGTGCATCGGGAACATCACGCCTCTCGCAGGGGGATAAGCTGCTGCAATCCGGTACGGGCGGCGGTCACTACGATATGTACTACTTCGATATCCCGTACCAGGTGGGTCAGGGCAGCTACACCATCGTGCTGCAGTTCCGTGAGACGGAAGACCAACCGCCCGCCAGCAAGACCATCACCATCTACAGCGGCGTGTAAGCGATTGAGGGGGCAATATGAAACAGGTAAGAAAATTCAAAAAAGCCACATGGATCGTTTTCACCATGCTGGCGGCGGTCATCGCGGCGGCATTTGTCGTGATGGGCGTTACGGCGGTGCGGACGGCCTCCGCTAAGGAGCCCGCCGTGGAGCTGGCGGCAGGCACAGTCATCTACGACAGTACCTGCACACCCATCCAGCTTACCGAAAGCACGCTGGTGAGCCGGGAGAATGGCGTCTACTTTCTGAAGCAGAGCGATGCGGATATCCCGCTGGGCGCCCACACGCTGGCCTATGACGGCAGCGGCGTGCGGGTGTTCGGCGGCGGCTACCGCATTGATGCCGATGGCTCCATCTGCAGCGTTACCGATCAGGACAGCTTCAGCGAGCTGGGAACAGGGGCGATCTTCAAGCTGGCCGACAGGCGCTATGCCATCGCGGCTTCCGCCATCGCCGACGCGGATCATGTGTTCAGCGCCGACGGGTACCTGTTCATCCTGATGGATGTGGTGGGCAATGCACGGCTCTACTCCAACAACATGAGCCTGAAAACCACCCAGCCCACCACCGTTGAGGGCGGCAGCATCACCTTTGATATTGCCAACGAGCTCATGACCGCGGGAAAGCTGACCATTGATCTGGGAAAGCTGATCGGTACCACAAATACCTATGACTCTGGAGTATATAAGACCATCGACCATCCCCAGACGCCGGACTCCATTGATCTGACCATCAAGGGCGGCGCAGGCGGTAACGGCGGCTCCGGCGGCGCAGGCGGCGCTGGCGGCGCAGGCGGCGACGGCGGCAAGGGCGGCGACGGCGGCATCGGCGGCAATGGCGGTATCGGCGGCGCAGGCGGCGCTGGTGGCGCAGGCGGTACCGGTGGTACCGGCGGCTCCGGCGGTATCGGCGAGGATCAGAATCCTGTGCAGATCGTTATGCTGAAGGCAGTACGCTCCGAGAGCAGCACCAGCCTGACGGCAGATTACTACTTCGTGGATCCCTTCGGCAGTCTGGGCATGGTGTATCTGGAGCTGCATGAGGCGGCGAAGGTCGCTGAAAGCAACGTGTCCATCCGCAAGCTCTATGAAGATCGGGAAAACGCGGATTGTCAGGCATATTGGAGTGAATGGGAAATCGAACAGAACCTCCGGGCATCTGTCAGCGCTTACGACAACACCTATACGTTCACAGACCTGAAGCCGGGAACGAACTATTATGTGGTTCTGGCCCATGAGGCCGCGAACACGGTGACAGATGAGCTTGAACGCACCTTGGATGATTACTTCAAGGTATCCACCAAGCAGATGGCAGACAGTCTGGTCATCTCGGCCATCAACAGCACGGAGGTCGACTTCACGCTGGAATTGGAGTCCGCACAGCTGCCGGTGGCCGAGGTGGTGCTGCTGGATCAAGCAACAGAGCCGTCGGTATCTCTGGATGACGCGGCGAAGGCGGAGGCCGTTTCCGGCGGCTACCACGGCACGATAACCGCCGATGAAGCCCAACTGAAGACACTGAAGAGTATCGAGATCCAGGCACGGGATGCAGATGGCAAGGTGCTGCTGACCGCCAGATGCAGCAACAGCTTCTACGCACCGACAACACCGTAAGATCCATGCACCGGCGGCTCCGGGAAGCGGAGCCGCCGGACGATAAAAAGTAAAGAGCCCTGTGCGTCAGGGAGAGAGGAGATCAATATGGAGAATTTATATGCATCCGTCCTCAGCGCCATCGGCTGGATGATCGGCCTGGCTTTCTTGGGCATCGGCGTGGGCCTCGGCCTGCTGGGTGCAAAGGTAGCGGAGGCTGTGGGCCGCAACCCCGAAACAAAGGACGAGGTGGTACGCAGCGCCATGACCATCGTTTTGGCTATTGTGGTCCTGTTCGTGCTGCTGCTGGCTTTCGTGTTTATCCTGCTGTATTTTAATCCCTTCGTTGCGTAATTCGTAGACGGCATAAGGAGGGGAATGGCTTGATCTATGCAATTTATATTGCAGCCGCGGCCGTCGTGGGGGTATTGATCGGCTTTGTGGTGCTGTCTGTCACATGGCTTAAAAAGACGGTCGCGAAAAACATCCGCAGCAAGACGACGGAGCTGATATCCGTTTACGATGACCTGCTGGAGGAGAAGAGCCGGGAGCTGGCGGCACTGGAAGCGAAACAGGCAACGATACCGCAGCAGAGCGTCAGCAGCCGGGAGCCGGAAACGGCACAGGCAGAAGCAGTGGCGGCGACGCTTCCGGCATCGGAGATGCTGGGGATGGCGGAACGCTCCGGCGGAGCGGTCTACCTGGACGACACCGTTGGCAAGACATATTTGAAGATCCGGGAGAATTTTTCTTTCCGGATGGAGGAGCTGCTGGCGGCAGTTTCCGATGTGCCGAAGGCACAGAGCAGCGTGGCTGGGCGGCTGCTGGAGCAGCTGGACTATGACACGATATTCCATCTGGCGACGATGGACGCAAACGATCAGGTCGCCATATTGAAGGGGGCGCTTCCCGCAGAGGAGGCGTGCCTGCTGGAGGACTATCTGGCAGGAAATAAAACATTTTGCGTACTGGAATTCTACGATCATTTGCGGGCGCTGGCGGACGCGGAGTCGAAAGCGGTACGCCTGCGTGTCCCTGTCGCTGCTGCAAATACGCAGACCGCGCAGGCAGGGGTGGAGATCGTTCCTGACGAGGAGATCTGCGAGGGATTCCAGATGGAGGCCGATCAGGTACTCTATGATTACTGCATCAGGGCGAAGGAGTTGAGATAATGGAGCATACGATCAGCAGCGTCATCGATCAGAAGATCGCGGATATCAAGGCCGGTACCAACGCCTACGGTACCGGGCGGGTGCGCCTTGTGCGCGAGTACATCGTGGAGGCCACCGGGCTGGATCATGCGGCCTATTTCGAACGCGTGACCATCGGCGACCATGCGGAGGGATATGTAGATGCGGTGCGGCAGGACAGCGTTCTGATCGCACTGACCCGTATGGATGAGAAAGTCAAGGTCGGAGACAGGGTTGTGGCCACCGGGAAGGAGTTCTCGGCACAGTTCTCTCCGCTGTCCGCAGGCCATATCGTGGATATTTTCGGCGAGGACAAGTTGGCCGGAAAGCGTCTGGATGAGCTGAAGGATATTCCTATTGAGGGAGAGCCGATCCCCATCATGGACCGTATCGCAGTGACACGGCCCCTGCATACCGGCATTATGGGCATTGATATGCTCTATCCCATCGGCCGCGGCCAGCGTCAGCTGATCGTGGGCGATAAGAAGACAGGCAAAACGCAGATCGCGCTGGATACCATCTTGAACCAGCGGGGTGAGGACATCATCTGCATCTACGTGGCCATCGGAAAGACGAAAAAGGAAGTCAAGGACATTTACAGTCAGCTGCTCTGCCGGGGTGCGATGGAGTATACCATCATCGTTGCAGCGTTCAATGACGACTGTGCGCCCGTGCTGCAAAGTACGCCGTATGCCGCACTGTCCATTGCGGAGACGTATTTGCGGGAGGGAAAGGATGTTCTGGTGGTGCTGGACGACCTGAAGCGCCACGCGGATGTGTGCCGCGAGATCGCCCTGCTGATGGAAAAGACACCCGGACGTGACGCCTATCCCCCGGATATTTTCTATGCCCACTCCCGTATGCTGGAGCTTGGTTGCCAGCACAAGAACGGCGGTTCCATCACCGTGCTGCCGATCTGCGAGACAAAGGGCGGAGATATCACGGACTTTATTTCGACGAACATCATCTCCATCACGGATGGACAGATCGTCCTGTCGGCGAAGAACTTCGAAAAGGGACAGAAGCCCGCCATCAACTATGGCCTGTCGGTATCCCGTCTGGGCGGCGCAGTACAGACGGCCGCAATAAAGAAGGCGGGGCCGCCTATCCGCAGAGAGCTGCTGGCCTATCTGGAGCAGCGCGAGGTGTTTGAGTTGGCGAATGCCGACGAGATGGGCGAGGCGCTGCGCGAGAGAATGCGGCGCGGCGCGGTCATTCTGGATATGTTGAAACAGCACAAATTCGCCGTGCGCACACCGGAAACGATGCTGGAGATCACCGGCCGTCTGGCAGGCGGAGGCGCACAATGAACGTAAAAGCGGTCGTTAAGGTCATGAACTTCCACGCGCTGCTGCGGGTGGAAGCCTCCGGCCAGCAGGCGCTGAAGTACAGCACCATGGAGGAAGAGCTGTCCGACATGATGCGCATTCTCCAGAACAACCAGAACCTGCGGCTGGATAAGCGGATACGTCTTCCGGATGAGGGCCTTCCCGTACTGCGCATCTATCTGGGGTCCGATCTGGGCTTCTGCGGCAGCGTGAACACATCCGTGTCCTCTGTTTTGCAGCACGACGGCCCGGATACGGAGAAAATCGTGATCGGCAGAAAGCTGCGCCGTCCGGCGGATGTCAGCGTATTTCTGACGCAGGAGGAATACCGGGAGAATTTCGGCGTACTGCGTACGCATCTGGAGCGTGCGGTGCGTCAACGGCCGTGGTCGGCGGTAGAGCTTGTGTACAATCACTACTACAACGTCACCTCGGTAAAGCAGGAGATCAAGCGGATCTATCCTTTGGCCGAGCCGGAGGAGGTCGTTGATGCACACGCATGGGACGATTTTGAGATCGAGGGGGACGCACAGGAGCTGCTGGAGGATATGATGATCTCCTGCCTGATATACGAGGTGAGGATCGCAGCGGCCAGCGCCTATGCGGCGGAAAACATTATGCGGCAGAACGCTACCTCCGAATCGTTGAAAAAGCTCGACGAGATGGAGAGCGAGGCTACGCGGGTAGAGCGAAAAAAGAAGAATCAGGCCGCATTCCGGAAAACGATCGATAGCTTTATCAAGCAGAAATCCTTACGGAGGTAAGTGCGATGGCCGAGATCATTACGTTTACAAATCAAAAAGGCGGTGTGGGTAAGACCAGCTTGGCCATGAACTTCGGCGTCCGGCTGAAAATGGCCGGAGCCCGTGTGCTGTTCGTGGACATGGACCCACAGGGAAATCTGACGTATACCATGGGAATCGATCACGCGGAGGTCACGGTCTATGACCTGCTGCTGGGACGAAGGACGGCGCGCGAGGCCATCCTTCATGCGGCGGAGTGCGATATCATCGCGTCGTCACCCGGATTGAGCACCTTCAATCTGACGCAGGCGGGAACGGGGAAGGAGTATCTTCTACGCAACGCTTTGCAGCCGGTGACAGCGGACTATGACTTTATCGTGATCGACAGTCCACCCACGTTGGGTATCCTGACCATCAACATCCTCACCGCGGCCAACAGCGTTATGATCCCGGCTTTAGCGGATGTGTTCAGCCTGCAGGGAATTGGGCAGCTCTACACGACGATCCAAACTGTGCAGGCAAACAGCAACCCCAAACTCCGGATCGCCGGCATCGTTCTGTCACGGCATACCGACCGACTGCTCCTCAGCCGCGAAATGCGGGAGATGCTGCGCAGCACGGCGGAACGCCTGCACACGCGCATTTTTGAGAGCGCGATCCGAGAGTCAGTTGTGGTGCGTGAATCCCAGGCAACGCGGCAGAGCATTTTCCGATACGCTGCCCGCAGCAAGCAGACCGAAGATTATGACCGGTTCGCACTGGAATACCTAAAGTATGCCGGTTATCTGAAAAATCAGTGAGTAGGAAAGAGTGGATCGTATGGCTAAGAAGTCGTTTTTGAATATTCCGGCAGAGGACTTCCTGAAGGAGTCGCCGGACAACTCGGCCGCACAGGATATCTTCAGAAGCGTGTCGAGTACTACCGTACCCCAGGAGCAGAGTCAGGCACAGCCTGCATCACCGTTGGTGGAGGCTCTGGTCAAGCAGCGGCAGGCACAGCAGCCTGTGCAGCCCTCCGACGGTACGGCACAGGAGGATAATGATATGGTTGGACGTATTGTGTCTGTTTCCAGCCTGAAGGTGGAGGTGTTCCTGAAGCGGACAGATATCTGCATACGCGACCTGCTGTATACAGAGGCGGGCGGCGTGCGCTATATGTTCGAGGTGCAGGAGATCAATGGGTCCGTGGCGGCGGCGATCTGCTGCGGACAGACACGCGGCCTTCAGCGCGGGATGCCCGTCTATTTGCAGGCGGGCGGATTGCAGATCGCCTATGACGATCAGGCCCTGGGTCACGTGTTCAGCTCCTACGGCGATACGCTGGACGGAACAACACTGAACGCGCCCCATACCCGCAACATCTATGATAAGTCTCTGGCCATGAGCGAGATCGTGATTGACGGCGATATCCTGTGGACAGGCATCAAGGTGCTGGACTTTTTCGCGCCCATGCGCAAGGGCTTCAAGATGGGCCTGCTGGGCGGCGCCGGCGTGGGCAAAACGGTGCTGATCAAGGAGCTGATCCACAATGTGTATCAGGGTCTGAACTCCAACTCCGTGTTCGTCGGTGTAGGTGAGCGCTCCCGCGAGGGCCGCGACCTGTACGACGAGATGGTGGAGGCGGATCTGCTGGACAAGGTGGCCATGGCCTTCGGCCAGATGGGCGACAACGCCATGAGCCGCAGCCGGGCCATGTACACGGGCCTGACATTGGCGGAGTACCTGCGGGATGAGAAGAAGCAGGACGTGCTGCTGTTTATCGACAACATCTACCGTATGGTGCAGGCCGGTGCGGAGATCTCCACGGAGCTGGCGCGTATGCCCATCGACAATGGCTATTCCCCCGCACTGCTGACCGAGATCAGCGAGGTGGAGGAGCGCATCAACTCTACGCCGGACGGCTCCATTACATCCTTCCAGGCGATCTTTATCCCGGCGGATGATATGAACGACGGCGCTGTGCATGCCATCTCCCAGCACATGGACGGTCAGGTGGTGCTGGACCGCAAGGTGGCGGAGAAGGGCCTGTACCCGGCTATCAACGTGTTTGCCACCAACTCCAGGATCGTTGACCCGGATGTGATCGGGCAGCGCCACGCCGATTTGGTGGAGAAGGCGCTGAAGACCCTTTCACGCTATGAGGAGCTGGAGCAGATCGTGGCCGTTCTGGGTATCGACGATCTGTCGGAGGAGGACAGAAGCATCTTCTTCCGCGCCCGTAAGCTGCGGAACTATTTCTCTCAGCCCATGTATGTGGCGGAGCAGTATACCGGTATTCCCGGCCAGTTTGTGGCCATCGGGGATGTGCTGGACGATGTGGAGGCCATTTTGGATGGCCGCTGTGATGATGTGGACGAGCAGGAGTTCACCTATATCGGCGCATATCTCAAGACCAGAGTATGATGGGAGGGGCAGTGCGGATGGCAAAGCAGACGAACAAGAATTATGAGGAAATTCGAGATGCCGGACGCATAAATGCGCGTATCATTGACGCGAGATCCGGACTGCAGACATTGCATGATATCTATGCTGTCCGAATACACAGTAAGGGCTTTCGGGCGCTTATCATGAATGACTATCTGCCCACCATCGGGAGAGTGAACGGCAGCGTCACGCTGCTGAACAACGAGGGCGAGCACCACTATGAGCAGATACGCGGTTTTTATAAGCACCAGCACAACGAGTTTACACTGCTGATAGAGGAATACCTGAAAGAGGGAGCCGTGTAAGTATGAGCGCAAAGGAATTGCTGCTGCGGGTCCTGTTGGAGCTGCGGCCTATGCTGCCGGGGATCGCTGCGGTGGTGGCAGCCAGCCTGCTGGTACTGCCGACACTGCTGGTCTGCTGCAAAACAGCGTGGGTCAACGACCCCCGCTTCCGAGTCGCCGGACTGTTTTTCGGCCTGACGGGGCGAGATGCGTGCTTCCTCTCCTGCGCATGGATCAAGCTGATCGTCATGCTGGTGTTCATCGTGGGATTTCAAAAGCTTGTGCTGGTGCAGTACGGCATGGTATTGCTGCCGGGCGTACTGGCGGCGATTTGCGTCCGATCGGGTGGGCAAAAGACAGGAACGCTGCTCTGGCTGGTGCTGCAAATGGCAGGACTGCTGGCAGTAAACCTGATCTGCGGCTATATCAAGGATATGGCGGGCGGAGCCATTTTTGTGGTCCTGTATGTGATCATGGGGCTGTTTCTCGCCATGTTCAGCGTATATCTGTTCCTGGTGGAGCTGAATGCGCTGTCCTCCGGACGGGAGGTCACAGCGGAACAGCTGGCCAGAGAGCAGCAGGAAGCGCACACCCATACGGAGCAGATGTGACATGATGGAGTGAGGTACCGCATGAAACTACATTTGGGAAGTAAAGAAAAAGCTGCGGAGACGGCGACACCCGCCCTTGATGCGGAGCTGGGTACTGCAAAGACCGTGAAGAAACGCTCCGAAAGGCCCAAGCGGCGCAAGCGCCTTAGCCGGCGTGAACGGCTGATGCTGCTTATCCCGGCCGTTGCGGCGGTGGTGGCTGTAGCGGTGGTGGCCTTCACCCTGGATCGTGGCTCGACCTATACCTTCAAGGGGACGGCCCGGCAGTACTATGCGGGCAATGCTGCCGCTATCGAGAGCGGCACAAAGCTCAAGCGCAGTCAAAAGGGGGAGACGCTTTTGGTGAAGGGTGGGCAATCCATACAAACAGATCTGCCCATCTATCCCACCGACAGCCGCCGTGTGGTATTGCCCACGGATATGGTCTTCGTTGCCCCGCGCAGCGACAAATTTTACCGCATGAGCTATTTTACCGAGGTGGAGTGTCAGCCCGGCGGAACGGTCATCGCCCGCCGCGGCAATGACCGCGCCACTGTGGAGCAGGGCTTTTTGTTTGACGGAAAAGACACCTATCTTTTCCTGGAGCCGATGACAGTGTCCGTCAACGGGCGGACGCTGCAGCTGCCGGCGCTGTCCTATGTGGAGGCGGTGTATGGCGGCTATGTAATGGTATTCAACTACGAAACAACGGAATGCTTCGTGGAGCTGTCCGATGGCAGCGGCACAGCGCAGCCGCCATCAGGAGATTACGAGATCTCCCTGTTGGGAGACTCCATGACGATGCACGACGGGTCGAGATCCCTACTGGCCACAGAGCCAAGTCTCTTTGATCCGGTCGTGTAAGGGAAGGGAGAGCCGGCTTTGCACACGGTGAACGCTTAAGGGGATCGTTCCCGTGGGCAAATGTCAGCATACAAGGAGGAACCCAGCCAATGAAGAAAGGATTCATTGCTATTATATTGCTGCTGTGCTGCGTGTCGGCCATCGTTCTGGGTACGACCAGCGCCTTCGGCACCATGGAGGATGAGGGCTTTGCGATACCCGCCGATGCGGGGATCGCCCGCGCTCTGACCTCCGGCGGCAGCACACCCGTCCGGCTGGCGGAGATCCACCGGGATGACGTGATCTACAAATCCCTTGCCGGGTGCTATGTAGGCGACAAGCGCGAGAAGATCGATCTGACCTTCCCGCTGTATACCAACGGCGGAACGGGTCTGCGCTTCCTTGATGAGGAGAATTGGCTGCTGACCACCGATGTGGATTTGTTCAGAAGCTATGACGGCCTCTATGTCAGCGACGGCATTTCCTACAATGCGGATATGACCCAGGCGGACGGCGGCGAATTCATCCTGCTGGCACTGTCCAGCGGGCTGTATATGAACGTGCAGCAGGCGGTGCTGGAGACCAAGCTGGGAGCGACGACGATCCCCATCAACAGCATCCTGTCTCTGCGGGAGGACGGCCTGCGGTGGTACGAGCAGAAGAACGGGACCATTGCCTATCAGGAGAACACCTCGGTGTACGAGGCCACCCTGACCATTGGCCGGCACACGTACGACTATGCGGATCTGCTGGATGCCCTGGGCCTTGTGCGCGGCGCTATCCAGAAGGCGGACAATGACCATCCGGACGCTGAACAGATGCAGCAGGCGGAGGAGATCCTCAATAAAAAGGGCAGCAGTACCAAGCTGCCCTCCACAGGCGACAACACCAACGACCATGTCAGCGGCACCACAGACGGCGCTGCCGGTGATACGCCTGCTGGCGACGTTACCGGCGGCAGCAGTACTGGCGGTGGCGGCAACAGTGGCGGCGGCAGCCTGCCTTCCGGCGACGGCGGCGGAACGACCACCAAACCGGGTGGGGGAAGCTATCCCGGTGCGGGCGGCGGCAGCGTCGGCAGCGGCGGTGAAGCGGGCAACACGCCCGGCACTGGCAGCAGCACCGGCGGCGATCCCGACATCGGCGGCAGCGGTGCGGGCGGCAACGGCGGCGCAAGCGGCGGTGACGATGTTCACCCCGACGAGCCTGATGATAACCCCGGCGACGGCGATTCGGACGACTCCAAGCCCGCGCCCTATCAGGATCCGAAGGTCACCATACGCAGCATAGAGCCTTGGAGCTATGCACTGGGGCTGGATGTGCGGGTGGATGACCCCAGCGGCGTCATTATGCGCGGCATCAACTTCTCCGTATTCAAGAAGGTGAAGGGCAGCGGCGCCACGACTACCGACGAAAATGGCCGCAAGGTCTACCCGGCCGACGACTATAAGGGCAGCTCCACCATGCTGCGCCGTAACCGCGTGGGTACGCAGGCCTTTGCCCTGTCTGTACTGGAACCGGGCCAAACCGTATATTTCCAGTACCAGTATCGCTATAATGCGCAGGTAAAGTATCAGGACGAGACGACCGGGGAGGAGATCATCCGCGTTGAGCGGAAATACTTCTACTCCGATCTGGTGGAGATCAAGCTGCCCACGGTGACCGAGGGCAAGGTAGCCGCGGTGGCGGCGGATTGGGGCGTGGAATATGCCGCAAAGGCGGACGCTCTGCAGCTCCGTGGCCTGACACTGGCCAATACCGCCAACTATGATCCCCAGCAGACGCAGTATAGCTTTGAAAACTTCAAAAAGAACACACTGCCTTATGTCAACCGTCTGGAGCTGGAGCTGACGCCTGTGGGCGGCGGCGATAAGGTGACAGTCTCGGTGGGCAGCTCTGCGCTGGCCAAGGCACAGCAGCAGGGCGGCGTGGACTTTGCCTCCACCTCGCCGAAGCTGCGCTCCAACACGGCCTACACCTATACCGTGCGGGCCAAGGACCGCTTTGGCATGGAGCTGCCGCTGGAGACCGAGAGCATCACCGGCAGCATCTACACCCGCAAGGCCGCACCGGTGGTGACCGTCACGGAAAAAGATAATGTGATGGACGCCTTGGCCCTGCAAATCAAGGTGTCTGACCCCGACGGCGCCCTGACAGAGGGCAAGAATCTGCTCCTCCGTGTATCGGACAGCAGAACGGGGACTGCGGCCGGCCTGTACGGCGAATGGGATACCAACAAGATCTCTGCCGGCGGCCAGGATGTTACCACGCTTGAGCTGAAAGCGCCGAAGGACGGCAGCACCTATGAGCTGACCCTCAAGAGCCTGGCGTTTTCCTGCCTGTACGGCGTGGAGGTCAGCGGCGATTACCAGCCGCAGCCGGATGTGGCGGACACACCGGCGCAGCTGCCGGAGATCAAAAACGAATGCCTCGGCAGCCTGACGGTGTATACAGCCTCGCTGTCCAGCGGCCTTATCACCTTCCAGAGCGGCGTCAGCGACCTGAAGGATACCTCGGTGACCATGGAAGCCACCATGACCAGAGATACCACGCTGGATATCCTGCCGCTGGTGGATGAATTCCGGGTACTGCTGCAGGATGCCAAGGGTAACACTGTGAGCCAGACCACGCTGGCAAAAACCGACCTCCGGCAGGGTGATAACTTCCGCTATGACGAGGACGAGGCCTCGGTGGAGCTGGTAGAGGGCAACCAGATGGATCCCCGGGTGGTGCTGTACGGCACGCAGGACAAGTACCGAAACAATAACCCGTGGGACAGCATCATGATCGATGCGGTGACCAGCGAGGAGGACGGCTCCTCCAGCTATACCAACCCCATGCAGCTGCGGGTCATCATGCCTACCGGCAGTCTGGTGTGCCACACGGACTACACTTTTATGATTCAGGCGGTGGTGAGGAAGAGCGGGCAGGAGTACCTGATCCCCGTGAACATGACCAACAACCGCTTCACCACGAAGAAGACCCTGCCGGAGGTGGTGTACGACGACCTGTTCCTGGCGGCGGATGTGGCGGAGTTCCTGAATCTGCGCATCAAGGATAAGGATGGAACGATCCTCAACGACGGCGAGGTCACGGTGTACCTGTACTACGGCAACTCCGTCCTGTCGGTCAAGAAGATCAAGGCCAACGGAAGCGGAGAAAATCTGCGCTTTGATGGGCTGATCGACGGCGGCGCCTATACGCTGAAATTCGTGGCGGCGGCCTACAACGACGCGGATGGCTACGGCAGCTACCAGACCGACTATGTGCTGGAAAGCTACGATCTGGTGGGCGGCAGCGCTCTGCGGGGCGATCTGAACCTCCAGCGGCTGGAGCGGAACATAGGCGGCGTCGGTGCGAATCTGGTGGACTTTAACAATGTCTACAAGGGCAGGATACACAGCGGGTGGAAAACGCTGGAGTCCAATGATAGCTATCGGACCTACTATATGCCCTGCGAGCCGAATACGACCTATCTGATCACCAGTCCGGCGGGCGCCACGGAGCTTCGTGCGGCCTGCTACGCGGGGGAGGATCTGGCGGACAGGCTTACAGAGAAGCCTACGTTGACTGGCTATGAGGAATTTAAGAATGTAAGCACGACCCGCACGATGCTCTATACCACCACGGCAGACGCGCGGTATCTGTTGGTACATATCGGCTACTTGGGCGGCAGCAGCAGACTCACGGAGGCCAGTATCCGCGACCAGTTCGCTGTGCGGAAATATGATGAAGACGCCAAGGAAGACGCCTTCCTGGCGGAGATCCGCACCACGGTGACGGACAGCAAGGGGTATCTGGGCCGCGCCGGTGAATCCGGCAAGGTCACCATGACCATCAAGCGCTCTGACAGTATGGAGCTGCCCAGCTATAATGAGGTTTACAAGGAGCTGGAGCTGGAGCTGGTCAAGCAGGAGGACGGCACTCTGACCCTTGACCAGGTGGACGTGCTGGCGAGCCTGCCTGCCAACAGCGGCTGGCAGATCACCCTGCACACCACCTATAAGGGCAGTCCGGTGACGCTGGACACCATCACATTCCGCACGGATGCGGACTATGTGACCGTGTCAAACCACCGGGAGCTGCTGGCGGCGCAAAGACAAAACAGCAATGCCAACATTCTGGTGGTCAGCGACTTTGTACAGGATCAAAACACTGCCGAGTGGGGATTTGGCGGCACCATCGACTTCCAGGGTCATGTGGTCACGCGTCCCATTGAGAACTCATATTACTTCCTGACTTTGCAGCAGGGCGCCAAGGTCCGCAATCTGGTATATGACTACCCCCGTGCGGATACCTATGTAAACAAATATTCCATCTTCTACAACAGAGGCGGTCTGGTGGAGAACCTGATCGTCCGCACCTATGGCGAAGTGGTGGTCGACAGCGTCTACCGTTCCATCATCGGCCTCGTCGAACTGGATGGCTCTACACTACGGAACTTCATCGTGCAGCTGGGCGGCGATCTGGTGACACAGACCGCAGGCGAAGAGCTTAGCGCCGTGGTGGCCAGAAACGGCGGCCTCGTGGAAAACGGCTATGTCTACGGCAAGAACGGCGCTGGCTTTGTGGCCCGAGGCGACAAGGGCGGCGGTCTTTTCGACGCCAGCTACAAGCAGACCAGCGTCCGCAATATCTATGTGCTGCTGGACAGCTGGTATGAGCCGGCGGCGGCAACGGAGTCCGGTCTGCTGACAAGGTTCTGCAGCGGCCAGCTCCAGCGTGTGGCCAACTGCTACGGCGTGGGCGACTACTATCAGGTGGGCAAGGACGAAGGCCGCACCTACCTGCTGCCCTCTGACACGGCGCGCTTCACCCGCGCCGATGCGTCCGCCAGCATCTACGGCAACACATGGGCGCTGACGGCGCGAAAGTATAACAACACCGGCACCTCCTACCACGGCGATATCAACAAGCTTTACGATATCGATTGGCAGGAGGAGATCCTGGGCAGCGCCTTTGATGTGGCCGGATGTGTGCCGATGGGCTTCTATCCCCGGCTGAATCTGCCCGTTTGCATGCAGAAGTATCAGGAGTATATCCCCCTGCCGGTGCTGGGCGACAACGCGGCGCCCAAGGTCGTGAGCGACGACTGGGCAGACGGTGAATACACCCACGAGCTGGAACGGGGCTATATCAAGCTGCGTATGCGTAATGACAGAAACTATTCTGTCACCGGTGTGACCATTGACGGCTTGATAACCAGCGTGGTAAACCAGCGTGTGGCGGCGGACGGCCTGTACGATGTAATACTCAATGTGCAGGTCAACCCCGAAAAGCCCTCCTACGCCAGCAGCTATAAGGTCACGGGCGTGCAGTACAACAATGGCAGCACCACCAGAGAGGTCAAGCAGGAGTATACCACCAAGAACATTGAGTTCTGGAAGGAGGTGGCCACCGCCGCCGACTGGGTCAGGATCAATGACAACATGGGCTGGAACTATAAGCTGACGCAGGATATTGATTTTTCCAACTCCGGCGTATTGCCGCAGGGCATCATCCTCAACGGCAGCACCACCTCCTTTGATACCAGCACGAGATTCACCGGCAAGCTGGACGGACAGGAGCATATCATCAGCGGCATCCGTCTGCAAAACCTGAAAACGCCCTTCCTCATCTACCGGATGGAAAAGGGAGAGGTCAGGAACCTGCTGGTGGAGGATATGGTCATCAGCTCGGCGCGCATCAGCGCTTACAGCTATTGCGGCATGGTCTATTTGTGCAACAGCGGCAGCGTGATGGAAAATGTGCGCCTGCGGAACTGTCAGGTGGCAGGCAGCGGTTACTTGGGTCTGCTGGCGGGCTATGTCGTCCAAAGCCGCATTCAGGGCTGCTCGGCGGTGGACTCCGTGCTCACAGATGTGGATACCGGTAAGGTCCTTTATGCCGGCGGACTGGTGGGCTATGCCGCGACCAGCCTGATCCAGGACTGCTATACCCGCAATGTGACCATGACCCTGCAAAACACCGTGGCGGTGCGCGCCGTAGGCGGTCTGCTGGGTTATCAGGGCAGCGGCATCCTCCGGGACAGCTATTCCCACGGCAGCATCACCGTCTCCGGCAACTATGTCGGCGGACTGGTGGGCGAGGTCACCAACGGCGATAACGCCCCCGGTATGCAGAACTGGACCTATGTGGACATCCGCCAGACCTCCGGCAACTATGCCGGCGGCAGCCATGGCCGCAGCCGCGGCGAGAACAGGAGCGTGGTGCTGGGCAATGTGGCCGGCTCCGGCCCGGAAACGGCCCGTTACAGCGCCCTGCAATTTGCCACGCTCTATGAGTACAACCGCCTCTTCTACTACGACGGACAGGTGGTCACCGGCGTGGCGCAGGGTGACAAGGGTACGAATACCTGGCTGACCCCCCTGTCCGGCGCGGAGCTGGGCAAGCCCACCACCTGGCAGGATCGGGTGCGCTTGGGCAGCGCCTGGAACTACGATGTGGTGTCGGAGGGCAGCGCACCGCTGCTGCTGTCGGATTGCAGCCGCGAGGGCTGGCAGCAGCAAAAGGTCAACCTGCCGGGACAGGGCGACGATCCGACCCTCTCCCTGGTGGAGGCGCGCTACTTGGGTGCAGAGCAGAATTTCCCCTATCAGATGACGGCGATGCTCAGTCATCCGGGTCTCTCCTGCGACGACGTACAGGCACTTTACAGAAGTAAGGCGATGACGATCGATCTGGACGGTATGGATCTGTCTGATGAGGCGATCAGCATCCAAAAATCCACCGAGGTGACGCTTCAGCCGTCCAGCACGGGGGCTGAGGAGAGCTTTATCACCGTCAAGACCAAGACCTTTGCCAAGGCGCTGGATATCTATGAGCTGCGCGTGACCTACACCGAGGAATCCGGCCGGGAGCGGAAGCTGACCACCCAAGTGCAGTATCTGAATGACGATGGCACGGCCCATGAGAACTGGTGGCGAATCAGTAATCTCAGTGAGTGGGATGCGCTGGTGCCGGCGCACGGAAAGACCGAGGAGAATGTCCTCATCACCGGCACAGTGGATTTCGGGGGAAGCGTTACCATGCATAAGGATCTGGTATTCAACCGTCTGAAGGGCGAAACGAAGGGCAATGGCTTCAAAAAACTCCGGTATGTATCCAGCAACAGCGGCGAGCCTTGGATCCAGAAGGTATCGGTGTCCATGGAGAACCTGACCTTCGAGAGCATGGACTTCAACTTCGAGTCAACCAATGTGCTGCGGCCCATGACCGGCGCGATCCTCAGTGTCGGCTCTGCGGCTGACCTTACGCTGCAAACGATACACTTGACGTGCAACCAGTATTCCAACAACTATTTCGCCTTCATTTCCATGACCACGGGCCAAACGCAAAAAGTGACCATGGATAACATCAACGTGAAGGACGTTCAGGGGAAAAAGTCGTGGAGCAGCAACTACCTCAGCGGCCTCATCGCCTTTGCCAGCGCCTCTGTGGAGCAGGTGAAGGCCACGAATGTGGTGATCGATGCGCCCAGAACCAGCTATACAGGCGGTATCTGCGGCAGGACGGAGCTTTATGGCAGCCTTACGCGGGGCGATACCATCGAGAACTTCAGCATCACCGGAAACGGCAATGTAGGCGGTCTGGCGGGCTATACCGCCAGCAACGTAACCACCGGAAACCGGGCGGTCAACGGCTCGGTCAAGGGTAACTACACGGTGGGCGGCCTTTACGGCGCCAACTATATGGCCTCCACGGCTGAGAATCATCAGGACTGGCTGATAGACACGGTGGAGGTTACTGCCGAGGCGGGCGCCGCAGGCGGTGCGCTGGGCTCCACCGGTCAGAGCCACAGCAACAACGCCGTGGTGCGCAACTGCACCATCAAGGGTACCACCGCCGTGGGCGGTCTGATAGGCTACCGTACAGGCAACGCGTATAACAGCACCCACTATAACACGCAGATCCTCGGCTGCAAGATCCTCAACGAGGTCAACGGCAGGGAGAATAAGAATGTCAACGGTGATCCCAGCGTGATGGGTACCGGCGGCGTTTATGGCCTGTATACCGATTCGTACCAGCCTCGCTTCTTCGGCGCCGTGGTGCGTGACTGCCTCATTCAGGGCTGGAACAATGTGGGCGGCTACGCGGGCGCGCTCACCAACGCCAAGCTCTGCGCCTATGAGAACATCTATGTGGCAGAGGACGTGACCATCATCGCCAACAATCAGGCTGCCGGCGGCATTATCGGCAGCGGCGACAACGTGGCCGTCACGAACTGCGCCGTGGGCGCCAACATCACCGCCTTTACCAATGCCGGCGGCATCATCGGCGAGGTGCGCCTGTGGAACGAGGAGATCACCGCTCAGGTGAACAACTGCTATTACAAGGGCCGGGTGACTGCTCTGGGCGACTATGCCGGCGGTGTCATCGGCAAGGTGCTGGAGGCCGGTATGGTGCGCCTGACCGACAAGAACCTGAACAATGTTCTGGTGGCGGCGGATATGCGTTCCGGAGGCGAGAGCATTTCCCTGTGGGCCAACAGCGCCGTAGCCAACACAAGCCCCGGTACCGGTCTGGTGTATATCTGCGAGGATTCCCTCCTCAACGGACAAACCGCCAAGGCCATTGTAGACGCGGCGGGAGAGGGCAAGGCGACCGATGTGACGCCTCAGCGCCCGATCGAGGAAAACCGGAAGCTGCTGGTCCCGGCGGCGGACTTCGCCAAGCAGACATTCTATACGGACAAGGGCTTTTCCGCTAAGGCGTGGGACTTCTCCGACCTTGCAAGTGAAAATCCCACCTATATGCCCTTCACCAAGCTTTACAGCAAGGATGGCAAGGAGCAGGGTGTCCGCGATACCGCCAAGACGTACAATGGTAAGAGCGTGGGTATCCTCCTGCCGGAGGTGGGAGCACTGGGACAGGAGACGGTAGTCTACGCCTCCGGTGTGGATCACATCAACGTGGAGGTGCCGCTGCCGGAGGGCGCCCCAAGCGCCGAAGTCTCTGTGAACGGACAGACCTATACCACTGATGCGAACGGTGTGGTAACGCTGGGCTTCCGCTTTGACCAAAACGTTGTGATCGACAATGTCACGACCTATCAGGTATCGGATCTGGCACGCAAGGTCATGACCTACGGCGATTGGTGGTACTACATCGCCAAGGACGGTACGATCCATTACGGCGCGGCTGTCGGCGATGGTGCGGACGCAATGAAGGAGAAGGAGAGCCCCGTCACCGATGTGGTGGACGCTGTACATCTGTGGCGCGGCTATGCCATGACGAAGACCGGCGAGGTTTATCGGCTGGACGGCGGCACGGCCACGAAGGCGGATGCCGCGGCGGCAGCGAACTGGGCGCAGCTTGATACGACGCCCTTCTGGAAGGGCGAGGCCGTCGTGTACCACAACTTCTCCAACTACAAGAACACGAAGATCCCCTATCGGGTGTTCACGCTGGGGGATACGCCTTACATGGTGTCTCCGGCCCAGAACGTGGTCTATGACGGCGTGGTGCTCAGTCAGAAGTCGGTGTTTGGTGAAAACCTGAGCTACTATGCACTGCTGGGTAACGACGGCACGCTGACGGCCTATCGGAACGATGTGAAGCTGGGCACTTTGAACAACAAGGATATAGCTCACATCTCCAATAACCTGGGCTATACCGGCACAGTGCTGCTGGCGTATTACAAAGATGGCAGCGTGATCGGTGTGGACTACTCCACCGGCGATACGGTCTGCTCCACACTGACAAGCGTACAGAGCTTTGTCATGTATGCACGGCGCACGATAGCAGGTATCTTTGGCGGCGGCGGTGTTCCTGTGGATGGCAGCTTCCTCGATGCGGAAGCCGTCAAGGACCGCCTGGAAACCGGCGGTGTTGACCAGAGCGGCGGCGCGGCCATCGGCGGCGGTACCGGCGCCAACGGTACGGCCGTCACGAAGCCCGGTGAAGCGGAAACGCCTGCCGGCGGCAGCGATATTGCGGCAGGAACAGGCGAGAGCGTTGAAGTCACCGGAGACGCCCAGAGCGGCGGACAGTCTCAGGCTGCCGGCGCAGGCGAGTCTGTACCGGATCAGACCGGGACAGACAGCGGTGCGGCTGGCGGAGAGACCGGCGCTGCCGGGGATGTGACAGATATCCCCACGGGCGGCGACGGGACGGCCGATGGCGAGATCACCGGTGCAGGCAATACCGACAACGCGGGGAGCGATCCGGATACCTCCGAAACCTCCGGCGGATCCGACGGCACGGCCGGTGCGCAGGACGGACAGGACGAGGCACAGTCGTCGGTGCTGATGGAGCTGTTTGGCTCGGCAGTCCCGGCATATTCCACGCGCACCGGACGCTATGAGCTGCTGGATACCGCCAGCCTTTCCGCAGGCGGACAGATGACCCGTGAGGAGGCCATCCAGCAAGCACAGGCGGCCGCCGATCAGGCTGGAGACGGCACACAGAGCGCCAACGGCAACGGCAGTACGGCGGATAAGTCGGCAGAGCCGGAGCAGGCGGAGGGTGAGAGTGGCTTCTCCGTGGCATGGGGTCCCAACCGCAGCCTCAATGCCGGAGAGCGTCAGGGCTTTACGCTGATCGCGCTGGCGGCGTTCATCGCCGGTATCGGCCTCGTGATCCTCTATCGAGTGGTCATCCGCAAGCGCAGAAAGTAAAGAAAGCTCCGGGACGTCCGCTATGGCGGATGTCCCGGGGAAGCAACGCAGATCCGGGGGCGCTGCCGCCGGGAGGCGGCTGGAAACAGCCAAACATCAAAAAGAGGAGCGTTAACATTATGAGAGAAGAAATGGAATCCATTTGGAATGCCATGAAGGGTCAGCATTATAAGCGGACCATCCGGCAGTTGACGGAAAGCATCAAGGATGTGCGCTCTCTGGATGACGCGCTTCCGGCCGCGCTGGAGATGGTTTTGAACGCGATCCATGCACAGACCGGCACATTCTGGTTCTACGACCGTTTCCGCGACGGGCGGATCCACCCGCGGGTGGCCTGTGACGGCGCGAATATGGCCGAGGTCAGCCTGTTGCCGGGCGAGGGAATCGCCGGGCAGGTCATCCGCAGCGGACAGCCCGTTATCATCCCGGATTGTCAGGCCGACCCACGCTGGGCCGGCCGGGTGGATGAAAAAACCGGTTTCCAGACGAAAACCATGATCTGTGTACCCATGAAAGCGGATGGCACCGTTTTCGGCAGCATTCAGATCATCAATAAGACGGACGGCCTGTCCTTTGACGAGAAAGATCTTGCCTTTGCCGAAGGACTGGCGGATGAGATCGCGCAGCTGTTGTGGTGTAACGGGCTGCTGGAGGAATACTTGGATGCCGCCCGGCAGGGGCAGGCAGGCAGTCGGCGGGAGCCCTCTTTCCGAGAGGTGCTTCTGACCGGCACAGAGAAGGAAATGGAGCATCGGCTGCGCGGCATGGCGGAGTTTTCCGCGCTGCGCTGCGGCGAACAGCAGGAGGTACTTCGGTTGGCGCAGGAGATGCGCGCATATTTTGTGAGGAAAAACTGAGATAGGCTCAGTTCAGGGGGGACCACGCGATGGATGCGTATAAGTTTTATGTACTGGGCTGCAGAGGCAGCCGACCGGTTTCCGGTGTAAATTGCCAGCAGTTCGGTGGTGCGACCAGCTGCTATATCATCAAGGCGGGGCAGCACGCCGTTGTATTGGACTGCGGTACCGGCCTGTATCAGGCCGAACCCTACTTGAAGGACTGCACACAAATCGACATTCTGCTTACCCATCTTCATTATGACCATATTCTTGGCTTGCTGGATTGGAGCGTCTTCCCGGAGACAGCCCGCGTGCGGGTGTATGCCGGCGTGGAGCACTACTCGCGTCAGTATAATCCCACGGATATCCTGAAGGTGCCGTTTTGGCCGATCTCCCCGGAGATCGGTGAGACGATCTGTGTGGGCTGCGACAGCACGGTATATCTGAATGAGCGGGTCTCCGCCCGCTTTGCACCGGCCAACCATCCGGACGACGCAACGATCATCCGGGTGGACACGGATAACGGCTCCATGTGTTTGGTCTGCGATTGGGAGCACGGCGTGGATGTCCCCGCAGAGATGGTGGAGGGCTGCTCCTTCATCCTGTATGACGGTATGTTCACGGAGATGGAGTACCCCAGCCGGAAGGGATGGGGACACTCTATTTGGCAGGAGGGCGTCAAGCTGGCACAGAAGATGGAGATACCGCATCTGGTGATCACCCATCATCTGCCGGAGCGCACGGATGAGGATCTGTTGGCTATGGAGGCGTATGCACGCCGTGCATTCCCCGGCATACGCTTTGCCCGCGCGGGAGATGTGTATGCCATGAGTGGAGAGGACGAGACGATATGAACAAGAACACCGCCTTTGCATCGGAAGCAGAACAAATGGATCATGTCAGAACGGTCATCGACAGTATGACGGCGGATATGCGGGATCACCCGGATCCGCGGCTGGCGATGGAAGCCATGCTGGAGGCTGTTGCAAAAGCGGTGTGCGCGGAGGCAGGGACGCTTTGGTTTTACCATCGCTTTGAGGATGGGCGCATCAGTCCTATGGCCGTATACGGGGGCGGTGAGCTGGAGGGCATCTACCTGCTGCCGGGCGAGGGAATCGCCGGGCAGGTGGTGGACAGCGGCGAGGCGCTGGTCATTCCGGATTGCCGACAAGACACGCGATGGACCGGGAAGGTGGACACGGAGACAGGGTATGTCACAAGGACGGTGCTCTGTGTGCCGCTGAAAACGGAGGATATGGTCTTTGGCGCTATTCAACTGATCAACAAGGCGGAGGGCCGGGCATTTGACCGGCAGGATCTGGCATTTACCCAGCAGCTGGCGCAGGAGATATCCCACCGTGTGCAGGACCATCCGCTTTTGAGAGACTATCATGCGGAGGGCGGCGCCAAGATGGGGCTTGTTATGGAGAACGACGCCCGCAGATGCATTATTGAGCAGATATCCACATACATGGACCCGGCCATCGTCCATGAGATCCTTCGCAAGGACGGAAAGCATAAGAAAAGTATCGAAACAGAGTATATCGCGGTGCTGTTTGCGGATGTACGCGGCTTTACGCATTTAGCGGAAAACCTGACGCCGGCACAGCTGATTTCCTGCCTTAGCGACTTTCTTGCGCTGACCAGCAGGTGCGTACACCGGCACGGCGGCATTGTGGATAAATTTATGGGCGATTGCACCATGGCCTACTGGAGGCTGAACGAGGATCCGGAGGCTGTTGCGGATGCCTGTAAGGCTGCACTGGCGATACAGCGCGAGGCGCAGGATTTTGCGGCCCGGCTCTATCGGCAGACGGGGCTGGAGATCGGCTTGGGCATCGGCGTCCACGCGGGGCCGGCACTGCTGTGCCATGTGGGTGACGAACAGTATATGGCATACACCGCCATCGGCGATGTGGTCAATACCGCCTCTCGCTTGGAGGACAATGCACCCTCCGGCAGCATCTACATCAGCCATACGGTGGCGGAACAGCGGAATGGCGTCGGAACGGCGGCTATTCTGGAGGGCGGCATACTGCTCAAGGGCAAGGAATCTGTGTTTGAGGTCTGGCAGCTGACGGAGTAACACCGAAGCCCGAACTATTTGAACAACGTATGCGCCGCCTGCACCCGATAGGATGCAGGCGGCGCATTGCCGTGAGGGAGGAATCAACCATGATCTATACGCAGAACTATGACTCGCCGCTGGGCGGCATTTTACTGGCGGCGGATGAGAGCGGTCTGACCGGCCTCTGGTTTGACGGAGGGAAGCACTTTGCCGAGGGACTTCCGGCGGCTCATATCCGGCGGGAGACGCCGATTCTCGCGGCGGCCAAGGGCTGGCTGGACATCTACTTTACCGGCAGAGAGCCGGACTTTCTGCCGCCGCTGCATCCCGCCGGTTCCCTGTTCCAACAGGCGGTGTGGGCGCTGCTCTTGCAGATCCCCTACGGACAGACCGTGACCTACGGACAGCTGGCAGCACGTCTGGCGGCGGAGCGGGGGCTTGCCCGGATGTCCGCGCAGGCCGTGGGCGGCGCGGTGGGACGCAATCGGATATCCCTCATCATACCTTGTCACCGCGTATTGGGCGCGGACGGCAGCCTGACCGGATACGCCGGCGGGCTGGATCGAAAGGCAAAGCTGCTGGCGTGGGAGCATGGCAAATAAAAAGAGGACACGGCGCTGTCCCTGTATCGGGGACAGCGCCGTGTTTTACTTTGTTTTTTCAGTGGTCTGCGGTGCGGGCAGACGGCGTTTTCACATTGCGTTACGCGTCGTACAGGCCCAGGATCACGATACCGGCCACCACCAGCGCGATCATGGCGTAGTGCTTCCAGCTCAGCTTCTCCTTGAGGAACAGGCGGCTCCACAGCACGGAGGCCACGCAGTAGGCGGAGATGATGGGTGCGGCCAGCGCCACATGGGCCGTATCCGCCAGCGCGTAGATGTAGGCGAACTGACCGGCTGTCTCGCAGATGGCGCCCACGTACTTGGGACCCTCCCGCTTGGGGACGAGCTTGCTCTTTTTGATGAGCACCACATAGATGAAGCACACGATGGCGGCCAGCAGGAACGTCAGCTCATAGGCGCAGTTGGCGCTGTCCTCGTTCAGCGTCTCCAGCACGCGGCTGTCGGCAAAGGTACCCAGCGCGTCCAGCAGACAGTAGACCACCGGCAGCGCCAGCGCCAGCACGGACTTGGCGTAGCGATGGTTGCTGGCCTTCTGCCGGGCGGCCCGCAGGTCGTTGTCCTCCCGGGCCTCCACGATGCCAAGGCCGATGACGCCCACGCAGACCAGCGCCGTGGCGACCAGCTGGGCGGGTACCAGATCGCCCAGACCGCCGGTGGCCAGCGCCAGCACCGCTACCAGCGCGCCGGAGGAGTTGCAGATGGGGGAGGAGATGGACAGCTCGATGTACCGCAGGCCGATGTAGCCGATGGTCATAGAGCTGATGTACAGCAGGGACACCGGCAGGTAGGTGAGGATGATGCTGCCGTTGATCTCCGTGCCGTTGATGAAAATTTCGTAGGCCGCGTGGAGGCCCATCACAAGGCCCACGGCCATGACCATCTTGAGATGGCTGTACTTATCGTCCGCATCCTGACAGCCGATCTTGCTGAACAGGTCAGAGCCGCTCCAGCAGATCAGAGCGATGAGGGAAAACCAAAACCACATAATATTCTCCTTTTTAGTTTACATAAGATTTATATTTCGGGAGAATACAACGGGTGGCGGACGCCGTCGAAAAGGGTGGTTAGGGAGAAGCATAGATACCTCTGCAAGTTTACATAATTAGAGTGAGATGAGACCGGCCTCCAGCATCTTCTGCAGGCTCATCAGGATGCCCAGCTTGGCGTGATACCACGTCAGGCCGCCCTGGAAGTACACGGCGTAGGGCGGGCGGATGGGGCCGTCGGCGGAAAGCTCGATGGAGCTGCCCTGCACGAAGGCGCCGGCGGCCATGATGACCTCGCTGTCGTAGCCGGGCATAGCCCACGGCTCCGGCGTCACGTAGCTGTCCACCGGTGCGGCGGCCTGAATACCCTTGCAGAAGGCCACCATACCCTCCCGGCTGCCCAGCTCCACGGCCTGAATGATGTCGTGGCGGGTCTCGTCAGCGGCGGGTACCACGCGGAAGCCCAGCTTTTCATAGCAGGCAGCGGCGAACACCGCGCCCTTGACGGCGGCGGCGGTGACGGTGGGAGACAGGAAGAAGCCCTGATACAGCTGGGTCAGCAGCCCCAGATTGGCGCCGACCTCCCGGCCCAGGCCGGGGGCGGACAGGCGGCGGGCACAGCGGTCGATGAGGTCGGCCCGGCCGCAGACATAGCCGCCGGTGGGGGCCAGACCGCCGCCGGGGTTCTTGATGAGGCTGCCCACGATCATGTCCGCGCCTACGTTGGACGGCTCCCGCAGCTCGGTGAACTCGCCATAGCAGTTGTCCACCATGCAGATCACATCCGGCTTGCACTGCTTGCAGAAGGCGATCAGCTCACCGATCTGCTCCACAGAGAAGCTGGGACGGGTGGCGTAGCCCTTGGAGCGCTGGATGGTGACCAGCTTGGTCTTCTCGTTGATGGCGGCGCGGATACCGTCGTAGTCAAAGACACCGCCGGGCAGCAGATCCACCTGCCGGTAGGAGACGCCGTACTCCTTGAGGGAGCCGGCGGAGGGGCGGATGCCGATGACCTCCTCCAGCGTGTCGTAGGGGCCGCCCACAGGGCTGAGCAGCTCGTCGCCGGGCAACAGGTTGGCGCCCAGCGCCAGCGCCAGCGCGTGGGTGCCGCAGGTGATCTGGGGACGCACCAGCGCCGCCTCGGTGCCGAAGCAGTCGGCATAGACCCGCTCCAGATTGTCGCGGCCCTCGTCGTTGTAGCCGTAGCCAGAGGAGAGATTGAAGTGATTGGCGGCCAGCCGGTTCTTCTGCATGGCGGCGATGACCTTCATCTGGTTGGCCTCGGAAATGGCGTCGATCTGGGAGAAACGCTCCGCCAGACCGGCGAGAACCTTCTCGCCGAAGGTGAGCACGGCATCGCTGATGCCGAGAGCTTTATACGGTTCGGTCATGATCTGTACCTCACTCTGGAAATTTTACGCCGTTCAGGCGCATGATGAGCCGGATGGGATAATCCCGATCCAGATAGTTTTTCTCGTACCACGCGAAGGTAGCGGCGGGCAGATGCACCAGCTCCGGCGCCTCGCAGCGGAAGGTCTCAAAGGTCTTTTGGTCGCCGCTGAGCAGGGCGGCGGCCACATCCAGACGCCCCTCATTCGCCAGACGCAGCAGGGCGGCATCCATCACGGCGGCGCAGGCGCGCTCCTCCTCGCCGGCGTACACCTCTCGGTGTCCCAGCCAGTAGAGGAACTCCTCCGGGTCCAGATCCAGCTTGGTGGTGATCTGGCTCAGCTTGAAGAATTCCTTGCGATCCATGCGCTTGAGGACGTCGATGAGATACTGTACCAGTCCGTCATCCATGGCGATGCAGTCCAGAAACACCTCAAAGGCGTGCTTGTCGGCGTCCGGGTCAGGCTCGGCGGGTGCGGCGTCCTCCTGCGGGGCGGGAGGTGCATCCGGGACGGGCGCACCCTCGGTGAACAGCTCCTCCGGAAGAGCGGTGCCGTCCTGCGCGGCGCAGACGCGGACAAAGGCCGCCATGCCCATGGCTTGCAGCTGCTGGCCCAGCACCTGAATGCGGGCGCTCTCGTCGCCGTCCTCAGGCAGGGTGATGCCCTCCGGCGCGGGGCGCTTGCCCTCCCACACCTCGGTCATATACTGGAGATAGTAGTCAAAAAGGGTCATAGTATCCCTCGCTTTCCAACGAAATATCTTACCATACAGAGGTTGCCAATGCAAGAAATATCGGGTATGATGGGGCGGTAAAAGCTCATATTGCAGCGGGAGGAGACAAAAATGATTGACATAAAGCTATACGCCGCGCCCATGGAGGGGCTGACCGGCTATATCTGGCGCCGCGCCCAGCGGGAGATGTTCGGCGGCGTGGACAAGTATTTCACGCCGTTTCTCTCCCCCAACGGCAACCTGACCTTCCAGCGCAAGGAGCTGGACGAGGTGACGCAGGGGGAGCGGGACACCGTGCCGCAGCTGCTGACCAACCGGGGCGACTACTTTGTGTGGGCGGCCCGGGAGCTGTACGCCATGGGGTATCGGGAGGTCAATTTCAATCTGGGCTGTCCCTCCGGCACCGTCACCGCCAAGCACAAGGGGGCGGGGCTGCTGGCCTATCCGGAGGAGCTGGAGCGGTGTCTGGATGAGATCTTCGGGGCGCTGCCGGAGATGCGGGTGTCCATCAAGACCCGCATCGGAAAGAACGATCCGGCGGAGTGGCCGCGGCTGCTGGACATCTACGCCCGGTATCCCATTGCGGAGCTGATCGTCCACCCGCGCTTGCAGAAGGAATTCTATCGGGGCGCGGTACACCGGGACGCCTTTGATGCGGCGCTGGCACGGCGACAGGAGGTGCCGGTGTACAACGGCGACCTGTTCACGGCGGCGGATGTGGCGGCGTTCTGCCGCCAATATCCACAGGTGGACGCGGTGATGGTAGGCAGGGGACTGATAGCCGATCCGGCGCTGGGCAGACGGCTGCGGGGCGGCGCCCCGGCCTCCCGGCAGGAGCTGACGGCGTTCCACGACCGGCTGCTGGCGGACTACCGGCAGCGGCTGTCCGGCGACACGCCGGTGCTGCACCGAATGCGGGAGCTGTGGAACTATCTCAGCGGCAGCTTTGAGGGGACGGAGCGGGAGCTGAAGGCCATCCGCAAGGCAAAGACCGTGGCGGAGTACCTTCCGGCGGCGCAGCGGCTGCTGCGGGACTGCCCGCTGCGGGAAAACGCGGTCATCGAGGCATAAGAGAGGGGACGTCCGCGGAGGACGTCCCCTTTTACGCGATGAGGTGGCGTGTTACGCCTTTTTATCCAGAATATACACGGTCACGTTGCGTCGGCCCCAGCTGCGGCAATCCCCGTAGGTGGGGAACCACAGGTCGACGATATTGCCCTTGACGGCGCCGCCGCAGTCCAGCGCGGTACCCATGCCGTAGACACGGCTGCCGTTGGTGGTCTGGATGAACATCTTGGTGTAGTAGGGAATGACCTTGGGGTCCACGGCGATGGTGCCGATGCCCACCTTGGCACCGACGGCGGTGGTCCACGCCGCGCCCTTCTCACCGCCGCTGTAATAGGCGGTGGAGCTGCAGGTCAGGGCCTTGGAGTAGGTCATGGTGTCGCCGGACTTGAAGTAGAGGATGCCGCCCTCGCCGCTGCTGTTGGGAACCACCTTTTCGATGGTGTCGTCCCGCTCCACCTCATAGACCCGTGTGCCGTAGCGTACCAGCTCGGCGTGGGAGGTGTCGTGGCTGGCGCCCACATAGCGGGTGGAGACCACCTCGCCCCGCACCACCGTGTCCTCATACGTCTCCACGATCTGGCCGGAGACGCCCTTGCGGACGATCTCCTCCGTACCCTTGTCCATCAGGGGATCGGGGGTGCGCTTGATCTCGTAATCCGTTTCCACGGTCACAAAGTGCTGGTAGGTCAGGGTGCCGCTGATGCGGATGGACAGCTGCTCGCCGGTGAGATTCAGCTCCACCATCTCGTCATCGCCGAGGCTGATGCCGCAGCGCTCCAGAAAGACAGGCAGCCGCTCACCGGCGGAGACGGCGGTGATGACCTGCCCGGCGTGGTCGACGGTGACGGTGTACCCGGGCTGCAAAATATACTGCATGGCCTTGTCGCCGCCCAGACTGCGGCGCAGGGACAGATAGTTCCGATCCAGCTCCTCGGTGTCCTGCGACACCACCTGCGGGCCGTCCTGCTCTACAAGGATGCAGATGGCGTCCAGCGTGGGGGCGGCAGGCGTCAGGGATACGCCCACGAAGATGGCGGCCGTCAGGGCGACCATACCGGTAAAGCGCACCAGCCAGTTGTTCCGCAGCGCCGCGGTGAAGCCCACCAGCGCCGGGGCATGGAAAAAGGCGTGCCAGCTCCGGGCAAAGCGGGAGCGGAGAAAGTCCTGATACATCTGTTTTTGGTCGGTGACCACAGCGTCCCATGTCCAGGCCAGCCAGTAACCCACGGCGCGGACGCCGCGGCGCACAAGGCGCACAAGACCATCAGGGGCGTCGTGGATGGCTTGGCACACGGAAACGGGGTCCAGCTTGGGGCGGCGGCGCACAGGGATCGGACGCCGCGCCACGGTTTCGATTCGTTCCATAGTACCTCGCAGTATAGCCGCCCGGCCCCATCCGTAAACAGGGCAGCGGCAAGAATTGAAATTATTTGTAACTTTTGTTACCAATCAGAAATACTCGTGGAGTATAGCACCATCTTGTCTTTTTGTCAAGTTTTGCCGGTATTTTTGGCAATTTTACCCGCTTTTTCCGTTGCAACACCACCTTTTACATGGTATTATAGGGGAAAAAGGGGGTGTTTCCGTGGAGGAATTGTGGAAAATACTGGGCGCGACAAAGGGTTTGACGGCGGTGATAGGCAGCGGCGGCAAGACCAGCCTGCTGTATGAACTGGCGGAGGAGCTGCGCCCCTGCGGTACGGTACTGCTGGCCACCACCACCCACATCATGCGCCCGCCTCAGTACCCCTTTGTCCAGACACCGGAGGCGCTGGCAGCGGCGCTGGCAGCGGGCGGAATGGCCTGTGTGGGCAGCCTGACGCCGGAGGGGAAGCTGACGGCCCCGGCGTTTGACGGCTGGCAGCAGGCGGCGGATTTCGTGCTGGTGGAGGCGGACGGCTCCAAGCGGCTGCCCGCCAAGGCTCATGAGACGTGGGAGCCGGTGCTGCCGCCAGAGCGGACGCGCACCATCTGCGTGCTGGGCGCCACCGCCTTCGGACAGCCTATCCGGCAGGCGGCGCACCGCCCAGCCATCTATGCCAGACTGGCAGGCGCGCCGTGGTCGGCGGTCATCACGCCGGAAATGGCGGCGCGGGTCATCTGCGCCGAGGAACTTTGCGACATAGTTTATGTCAACCAAGTGGACGATCCGGAGGTGTCGCCGCCCTGGGTGGAGGCGTTCGTGCGGGCGTCCTCCGTGCCGGTGGTGGCAGGATCGTTGCAGGCACGGCGGTGGAGAAGAATCTCCTGACTGCATAAAAATAACAGGTGTGCCGCAGCACACCTGTTATTTTTATGTAAACTTATTTCGCCGCGTCCAGCAGCGCGTCGGACAGGCGGGCATACTCCTCCAGTCCCAGCCGCTCGCCCCGGACGGTGGGATCCAGCCCGCAGGCGGTGACGATGTCCGTCAGGGTGTCCTTGGGCAGCTCCCAGCCGGTTTGCAGGCTGTTGACCAGCGTCTTGCGCCGCAGGGCGAAGCCCGCCCGGACGGTACGCCAGAAGGCGGCCTCCGACCGCACCTGCACCGGCGGGGCGGTGCGGGTCTTGCAGTGGATGACGGCGGATGTGACCTTAGGCGCCGGGAGAAAGCAGGTGTTGGGTACGGTGAACAGCAGCTCCGGCTGGGTGTAGTACTGCATCAGCAGGGTGAACGCGCCGTAGTCGGCGGTGCCGGGGGCGGCGCAGATGCGCTGTGCCACCTCCTTCTGGATCAGCACCGTCAGGCTGTCGAAGCAGTGGGACTCCACGCAGGCGGTGAGAAACGGCGTGGTGATGTTGTAGGGCAGATTGGCGCACAGCACGGGGCGCAGGCCGGACAGATGCTCCTGCACCAGCGCGGGCAGGGACAGCTGCATCGCGTCGCCCTCCACCAGCGTAAAGTTGGGATGCTCGGCCATCGTCTCCGCCAGCACGGGGTACAGGCGGCGATCCAGCTCCACAGACACCACCTTTCCCGCCCGGCGAGCCAGCTGTGTGGTGAGGGAGCCGATGCCGGGGCCTACCTCCACCACGCCGGTATCGGCGTCCGCACCGCTGGCGGCGGCGATATCCTCCGCTACCCAGCCCTCGATGAGAAAGTTCTGTCCCAGCGCTTTGGCAAAGTGAAAGCCGTGCCGTGCCAGCAGTGCCTGTATGTCGTTGCGGTCGCAGAGATCCATGGCGGTACTCCTTTGAGAATGTATTGCCGTTATTGTACCATATTCCCCGCCGATGTGCTATACTGTTTTTCAGAAAGGAGGTGCGCCCGTGCGCATACTGACCCATACCGTGACTGTCGCCGAGGACGGGCAGACCGCCAAGCAGCTGCTCTGCGGCCTGTGGCACATCTCTGGCAGCCTGCTCAGCCGTTTGAAATTCCGGGACGCCATCACCGCCAACGGTGTGCCTGTGCCGGTGAACCATATCCTCCGCGCCGGGGATGTGCTGAGGGCGGACGTGTCCGACCTGCCCGGCGAGCATCCCCACATTCTGCCGGTGGACTACCCCCTCGCCATCCTCTATGAGGACGAGGATCTCCTGCTGCTGGATAAGCCCGCCGGCATCGCCATCCACCCCGCCGCACTGACGGAGGAGACGGTCACCATCGCCGGGGCCGTGGCGCACTACCTGCAAAGCGACAGCTTCCACGCCGTAAACCGGCTGGATCGGGGTACCACCGGCGTCATGGCGGTGGCCAAGACCGGCTTCGTTCACGCACGGTGCATGACATTGCTCCACACCGATGCATTTCAGCGGGACTACCGCGCCGTGTGCGACGGCGTACCGCCCCATCCGGCGGGCGACATCGACCTGCCCATCGGCCGGGAGGGTGCCTCGCTGCTCAAGCGCTGCCCCGACCCCGACGGACAGGCCGCCCACACCCACTACGAGGTGCTGGATACCGCCAATGGCCGCGCCCTGCTGCGGCTGACGCCCACCACCGGGCGCACCCACCAGCTGCGGGTACACATGGCGGCCATCGGCTGCCCCCTCACCGGCGACTGGCTCTACGGCACGGAGGACAGGACGATCATCGCCCGTCCCGCCCTCCACAGCTACCACCTGCGCCTGACCCACCCCGTCACCGGGGCGGTCATCGACGTTACCGCCCCGCTGCCGGAGGATATGGTGCGCTTACTGAAGGCGGGTCAAGGATGATCTTTCGCGGATACTACCATGCCGCGGGGATTTTTCGTTGTGAAGCGCCGCAGGTTGTGATACAATACAGATAAGATTTCACGAAAGTGAGGGTGATACAATGGCATCGAAGGTCTATTTTGCCGACCTGCGGGCGGATTATCATGAGAATTTGCAGCAGAAGCTGACCCGTCTGATGAAAACGGCGGGCATGGGCGATATCGATTTCAACGAGAAATATGTGGCCATCAAGATGCACTTCGGCGAGCCGGGCAATCTGGCGTTTCTGCGGCCCAACTGGGCCAAGACGGTGGCGGACTTTGTGAAGGAGCGGGGCGGCAAGCCCTTCCTGACGGACTGCAACACCCTGTATGTGGGCGGGCGGAAGAACGCGCTGGATCATCTGGACAGCGCTATGCTCAACGGCTTCAACCCCATGACCACCGGCTGTCAGATCCTCATCGCCGACGGTCTGAAGGGCAACGACGAGGTGGAGGTGCCGGTGGCGGGCGGCGAGTATGTGCAGGCCGCCAAGATCGGCCGCGCCGTCATGGATGCCGATGTGTTTATCTCCCTGACCCACTTCAAGGGCCACGAGGAGGCAGGCTTCGGCGGCTGCCTGAAAAATATCGGTATGGGCTGCGGCAGCCGCGCCGGTAAGATGGAGCAGCACAACGCCGGTAAGCCCCATGTAAAGCAGAAGCTGTGCGTGGGCTGCGGCCAGTGCCGGAAGGTCTGCGCCCACGGCGCGCCGATCATCACCGACGGCAAGGCCGTTATCGACCACGACAGATGCGTGGGCTGCGGCCGCTGCATCGCCGTCTGCCCCAAGAACGCGGTGCAGATCAACTGGGACGAGACCACCACTAACCTGAATCGGAAGATCGCCGAGTACACCAAGGCCGTGGTGGACGGCCGCCCCTGCTTCCACATCTCGCTGGTCATCGACGTGTCCCCCAACTGCGACTGCCGTTCGGAGAACGATATGCCCATCGTACCCAACGTGGGCATGTTCGCCTCCTTTGATCCGGTGGCACTGGATATGGCCTGCGTGGACGCGGTCAACGCCCAGACGCCCCTGCGTGGCTCCGCCGCCGACGAGGGGGCGGGTCATGTCCACGAGCATGACCACTTCCAGCGCATCCACCCGGATACGGACTGGCACAGCTGTCTGGAACACGGCGAAAAGATCGGCATCGGTACGCGGGAGTACGAGTTGGTCAAGATCTGAGCATTTGCATAAAAAGGATGCCTCCGGCAGAGCCGGAGGCATCCTTTTTGTGTCCTGTCAGTCCTCGTGGGGCTTTACATCCTGATAGAGCATATTCCACACCACCTGGTAGGCGTGGAGGGTGTCCGCGCCGTGGCAGACCATCCGCACGTCCATGTCCGGGTGCGCCCGGAGGAAGTCCATAATGGCCTTCAGCGCCACATGGGCGGCCTGTAACACCGGGTAGCCGTAGACACCGGTGGAGATGGAGGGGAAGTCCACGCTGCGGCAGCCGTGGGATACGGCCAGCGTCAGCGCACTGCGGTAGCAGGAGGCCAGCAGCGCCGCCTCACCGTGGCCGCCGCCCCGCCAGATGGGGCCGACGGTGTGGATGACGTACCGGCAGGGCAGGTCATAGGCGGCGGTCAGCTTGGCCTGTCCCGTCTCACAGCCGTGGAGGGTGCGGCACTCCGCCAGAAGTCCCGGCCCGGCGGCGCGGTGGATAGCGCCGTCCACGCCGCTGCCGCCCAGCAGGGAGGTGTTGGCGGCGTTGACGATGGCATCGGCGTGAGACTGGGTGATGTCGCCCTGTACAATGGAAAGCATGAAACTCACCTCACGAAAAAGTACGGGAAATAGGCAATATAAAGGGAATGTTCAGATCACGGACAAAAATATTTACAGATTTGCCTAATTATGTTATTATAGTACGGTTAGAACAGGTATGCAACAGTGGGAAAGGAAAGCCAGTGAGAAAATATGTACCGGCCTATGAGGGCAACCTGCGCAAGCACACGCTGTCGGTGCCGCGCTGCATCAGCGAGTGCAGCGGCATCCGTGTGTTTGGACGCCGCATCAAGTCTCTGGTGTTCAGCACGGATGTGGCCATTATCAAGAATATCAACGCCGACGCCATCATCGCGGTGTACCCCTTCACGCCCCAGCCTGCCATCACGCAGGCCATCATCGGCGTATCGGACGTGCCGGTGTTCTGCGGCGTGGGCGGCGGTCTGACCACCGGCATCCGCTCCGCCAGCATGGCTGCCTATGTGGAGCATCAGGGTGCCTACGGCGTGGTGTGCAACAGCAAGATCGGACTGGAGACGATCCGCGATATCAAGAGCGCCGTGGAGATCCCGGTGGTGTACACGGTCATCTCGGAGAAGATGGATATCCAACCCTATCTGGACGCGGGGGTGGACATCCTCAATGTGTCCGGCGCAGCGCGGACGCCGGAGATCGTGGCGGCGCTGCGGGCGCGGTACCCGGACATGGCCATCATCGCCACCGGCGGCCCCACTGACGAGAGCATTCTGGCCACCATTGGGGCGGGTGCCAACGCCATCACCTATACGCCGCCCAGCAGTGCGTCGCTGTTCGCCAAGACCATGGCGGACAACCGCAGCGAGCTGGAATAAGAAATAAAAAGGAACGGGACTTCATTGGAAGTCCCGTTCCTTTTTGTCGTAGGATGAAGCTTGTCACATGGAGAGATAGGCGCGGCATTTGGCATCGGCCTCCCGCGCCAGACGCTCCTCATCCACAGTGACGAGGCGGCCGCCCTCCACGGTGACGCGGCCCTGCACCACCGTATAGTCCACCGGGCCGCGGACGCCCACGGTACCCAGCACCGAGCCGGCGTCACAGCCGCAGCCCACCAGCTCCAGCCGCCGGGCATCGATCATAAAGAGGTCGGCGCACTTGCCCTCGCTGAGCTGGCCGATATCGTCCCGCCCCAGCAGGCGGGCGCTGCCCCGCGTGGCCATCTTCAGCACATCGTAGCCGGTGGGTGCCTGACGGCTGGAGGTCAGGCGGTGCAGCAGGTAGGCCACCCGCAGCTCCTCCAGCAGGCTGGAGCCATCGTTGGAGGCGGAACCGTCCACCGCCAGACCCACCGGCACACCCAGCGCCAGCATCTCCGGGATGCGGGCCACGCCGCTGGAGAGCTTCATGTTGCTGATGGGGCAGTGGGCCACGCCGGTGCCGGTCTGCGCCAGCAGACGCAGCTCCTCGTCGTTGAAGTGGATGCCGTGGGCGAACCAGACATCGCTGCCGATCCAGCCCAGACGCTCCATGTATGCCAACGGGCGGACGCCCTCCCGCGCCAGCATGAAGTCCTCCTCGTCCTTCGTCTCGCACAGGTGGGTGTGGAGGCGCACGCCGTATTGACGGGCCAGAACAGCGCTCTGGCGCAGCAGCTCCGCCGATACGGAGAAGGGGGAGCAGGGCGCCAGCGCCACGCGGTGCATGGCGCCGTAGGACGCATCGTGGTAGGTTTCGATGGCGTGGACGCTGTCGCGCAGGATCTCATCCACCGTCTGCACCACGCTGTCCGGCGGCAGGCCGCCGTCCTTCTTGCTCAGATCCATGCTGCCCCGGCTGGCGTACATTCGGATACCCAACTCATCGGCGGCAGCGAATTGCGCCCCCAGCAGGTCGCCGCTGCCGGCGGGAAAGATATAGTGGTGGTCGAAGCAGGTGGTACAGCCGTGCTTCATCAGCTCGCCCATGCCGGTGAGGCTGGACAGGCGGATGACGTCGGCGTCCAGATTTTTCCAGATCTCATACAGGGTGCGCAGCCAGTCGAACAGCTCCATGTTCTGTACCTGCGGCAGGTTGCGGGAGAACACCTGATACAGGTGGTGGTGGGTGTTGACAAGGCCGGGATAGCAGAACATATGGCTGCCGTCGATGACGCGGTCGGCGGGGATGTCCAGATCGTGGCCGATGGTCTTGATGAAGCCGTCCTCACAGTAGAGGTCGGCGTTTTGCAGGATGCGGTCGCTGTCGTCGCAGGTGACGAGCTGGGCGATATGCCGGATCAGCAGGGTGGACATGGCGATTCCTCCTTGGCAGATAGTGCTGGGTAGGAAAAAAGAGCAGGCCGCAAGCGGCCCACTCTTTTTTTGATACAGTCAGCGTTCCTCGCGGAAGTAGGAGAGACCGAGGGACGCAGGGGGCTGATCCTC
>ERZ1026772.231-NODE-231-length-42715-cov-29.787459_pt1 | contig 42715 bp, 49 predicted proteins | sample MGYA00380124_ERZ1026772 | MGnify/ENA primary metagenome ERZ1026772 (study PRJEB33269, sample SAMEA4719760) | human gut metagenome | biome: human-associated habitat; feature: organic feature; material: feces | place: Cameroon | collected 2013-10 ...
CTCCCTTCAGAAAGTCTATCACACCATAAGCCTTGTCTTTCTTGAGCTTGGAAAGGAAATAGTTCTGTCCTACGGATGCTACCATGCCTTCTATCTGGGCGTTGGTATAACCTCCGGCTCCGCTCGCTCCGTCCACAATGGAGGAAATCTGATTCTGGATCTTCTGTATCGTGCCTACTTCCTTGTCTTCTTTCAGCGTTATGTCGAAGGTCGGCAACTTGCCGTCTTTTTCCTTGATTGACAGCCTTTCTATCGTGACGCTCTTGTCTATCTGAAGGTCTTCGTCCTTGAAATGTATCAGGTCGCCCTCCTTCATCGTTTTATAGATAGATTTTATGGTCCCGGTTTTGTCTGCCTCGGCTTCATCATTCTGACGCGCCATAAATATCTCGTCCACCTTTGGCGTATAGACTTTCCTTGTATAGTCATTGTCAAGGAGTTTCGCAATAGCGTAACGTAGCAGTTCTTCCGAATTATGCGACACGTAGCTTTCTGGCATGTCGAGTCCTGTCAGCACAAAATGGTCACCTGAATTTATCGGGAAGGAGCTATAAGGGAAGTATAGCTTCAAATCGTTGTCAAGGGTTCTCTCAAGCCTTAGCTTCCATCGTCCGTCTTCTTCCTTTGTTACCGCAGCGACCTTAAAGGACCGACCGCCGCACATACCGTCTTTCATGTTTATCTGAAAGTCGTCGTTGGCAAGTGTCTTTATATCGAAGTCTATCTCTTTTTTGAGATATATGTCGAAGTTCGGAACTGTCTGTCCGTCTTTATATACGCCATTGTCCGTTACAGTTTCTTTTGAGCCTGTATCTATTACATCTACCCTCTCATTGTCGATTATCATTCCTTCAATGGTAGGATATATGTCTTTCAGTCCGTTCTTGTCATCATCGGTATCAAAGAATACGGATGCCGGTCTTATTCCCACCTTGTCGATGTTCGGCGATTCTATATAAGGTCTGTACTGGTTTGTCGAGAATCGTATGGCTGCACCTGTGGGATTCAGTCTCGCTTTTGTGTCATCTGTCTGTCTGTTCCACCATGTCTGCAAACTTTCATTCGGGAAGCCAGGCAACATCAGTCTGTCTATCGCCATATTATTCGGCAGGTCGCTGGTATAGGCAATGTTCTTTGATGGGAATTTACTGCGTTTGGCACCGTCAACGAAATACAGTCTTGTGCCGGCTGTCAGACCACTGATGAATTTTATCAGGTTTTCCTTTGAAGGCTCATCGCCTGTATCTGTCTGGTTGCCTTTATACTCTGAATAGAATGTTGTTTCACCTGAACTTGTCGTGGACACATACCCGGTTACAATCGTAATATCGTCATAAGTTACCTTCACGACGAAATCCCCCTTGCATACGGTCGGAGTTGTCTGACCGGAGCCTTGCACTATATATTCACGACGTGTCGTAAATGCGCTACCCGTAACATTATGAAAGTCGAAATCCAAAACCAAGTTGCAGAAAAGGAGATCCTCGCTTTTCCCCTTGATTTCTTTTATGTCCGCCATACACCTTGCCCCGACTTCCGCATAATACCTTGTTGGCATGTTGGTGGTATTGCCGTAGGCTCTCATTCGTGTAATGACAGATTGTGAACTGTCTGCTGTCTCTTCTATTTCGTATAGTCCATTACCTTTGCCGTATTTGAATATATGCTCTGCGGTAAAACCTGTCGTTTCGATGAACACATTTCTTCCCCTTACAATGAAGTTTACATCAAACTGGCTGTTTACAAGACCGAGAACATCCCAACAGGTTTGTGAGCTTATTGAGAGCGATGTGCTTTCTATTGCTTTGGCTGTAACGTTATCACCGTAGACTTTTTCCCATAATGCTTCATCACAGCCTCGGTCCGTTATACTCTTACCTTTGTCTCTTGTATAAAAATGCCAACTGCCTCCGCCGTAGATGTCGTTCATGTTGGCTTGCAGTCTGTCTGCTATATCGTCAAGACTGCTTACGTAAAATATGAATTTCGGAAGGGAGGTGTAATGTGCTTCATTATCGTTAAGCACTATATCAAGGAACTCTGACCTTACAAGCTCGTCTATATAGTTATTGAATACAACTCCGCTGTATTTAAATCCATCACCCTTTTCATCCAGTGGTGCAGACTTAATCTTCCCTGGGTCGTAGTTTATCTCAAATCGTTCGTCGCGGTAGTCTATATAGTCCCCGATGGTGAACTTCACCGGAACTTCATTCGTAATATCAACACTGATATTGCAAGCTCCCATCCATTCACCATTGTATTCAAGGTCTTTCACAACGACTGCATTTCCGTTGGCGTCCGTCAGCGGTGTACCGTCTTTATGATATATCTTCCATTCTTCCATAATCTACGCCAGTTTCGTTATATTCCCTTTTACGTCTACAACAGGTTTTATCTCTGTTGTCGGGTCATCGACAGTTACCTCTACAGAGAATATGAGGATGTCTCCGTCTGTATCGTTTCTTACAAGCGTCGCTTCATCCGGTATCTTACTGAAACGGATATGCTGTCTTCCAATCTGTGTATAGTCGCAATACAACTTCAAATACACGCCGTTGCCATCCCCGCCAATTAGATAATCGTGCAATTTCTTTATCTTCTCGTTTGCCGAGAATTTCCCTCCCTTGCAGCACAGCTTTATCTTCATTGTATAGTTTGATATTGCAAGTTTTTGCGGAACATAAACGTCCTTTCCGTCTTCACCCGCCCAATCTCTTTCGGTCAGTGCTTTCGGGTCACCCAGCCTTACGAACGGGATGGATGCGCACTGTAAATCAAAGTCATCTATGATATTCATTACAGGCGACCCTGATTTCTCTTTCTGCATGTATATGTTGTAATATCTTGCCATGTTCGTTTTTGTTTCTACAAATTTAGAAATAATTGCATAAATATGCAATTAATATCACATAAATATGCAATTATTCTGTTCTTATTTACTGCTTCTGTCTCTTACTATCGCTTTGCCGTCTGTCTTTGTCTCTCCTCCGTATTTATAGATAAAGCATTTTGCTGAAGGAGCACAGGTTACATTGACTTTCGCGTTGTCGTACACACTGATATGTACGTAGGCGTGTCCGTCAATTCTTATCGTTACACTTGAATTGTGTCTAACGTATATGTTGCCGGCATCGTATCCTCCGCATAAAATGGAACCTCCGCATCTTCCATTCAGGACTACGGTCTTTGGATGCTGCAAATGCACTTCTTCATCCACATAAACGCCATGTTTGTGTATGACATCTCCAAAGTCTTTTTTCATCACTTCCGTTGAGGGGAAGTTGTGTTGTATGCAGAAGTCAAGCCCTGTCACAAATTTCTCTACCATTTCGTCCTTCGACGTGCCGTTCTCCCACTCGGCAGTCCACTGGGCGCATAATCCCAGTGATACCGCCTCTTGCTTCATTCTGTCGGAGAGCTTTCTCTCCTTTATCTGTCCTATTATTCCCATATTAAGCTACACTTAGTTTCTTTGTTCCGTTTGTCAATGCTCTCATCCAGTCGTACATGTTGCTTATCATTTCGTTCCTCGTCCTTGCAAGGCTTACAAGGGTTGTCAGCTGTTCAAGCTGCGACTGCGCTATGACGTTCAGGTTCGGTAGATTCTTTACTGCCTCCGCTATCATAGTGATGTTCTCCCTGTTTACACTCACATCAAGCCGTATGGCGTTGATATAGCTTGCCAACAGGTCTGCCGTCTCCTCGGTAACGCCCTTTATAGAGTTGGAAACCGAAAGACTGCCGTTCTCCGAAAGGTCATATCCCTTGGCTTTTAATGCGTCTAATATATTTTCAATATTGTCTACACTATTCCCGACAGCTTTGTCCAATCCGTCAGCTATCTTTGTCACATCATCAGGTTGCAACTTGCCTTCGTTTTTTTGCAGAAGATTTCGTATGTCTTTCTGCACAGGCTCAAGGGCGATTTCAAGAATACTTTGACTGATTATATTCTTGGTAAGCGTTTTGATTAACTCTCGAACTTTGTCCTTATAAGCGTCTACCGCATCTTCTCCCTTGCTCCAAGCCTCTACAATGGCATCTGTAAGCTGACTTGCCCAGTCTTTCAAGTCGATATTGTAAATATCCTTAGCCCAATCGTCAATAAAGGTTTCAATTTCATGGTCAAGTTCTCTTATCTGTTGCTTATAGTCCGAAATTGCAGAGCTATCGCTGTTTTTCTTTTTGCTTTCAGCGTTCATCTGCTTGTTCACCTCGTCCCTCTGTGCCATTAAAGAGGCATACTCGTTGTCAAATGCAGACCCTGTTCTCTGACCCTTGCTGATTTGCGCCTGTGTATTACTGCTGTATTTGGACTTGTTGTCGTATAATAACTTTTTGTCTACCTCCGAAATCTTAAAGTTATAAATGCCACCAAGGGTGCTTTCTATTGTACTCTTGATATTCTTTGTCAGATTTTCCATCTCTTTCTGACGCTGCTGACTTGCTTCTATCTCCTTTTGGAGGGCAGCATCGTGGGCGGCGGCGAAACTACCGATAATGCTTATAGCAGCACTTGCCGCGGCTCCATAAGGACCAAGATTCCCGATGAGTTTCTGAGCACCGGCACCGAGTCCGTCCATCTGACTTAATGTCTGGAAGGCTCCTGCCGTGCTCGCTGCTGCACCAAGGGCATCGCCACCGCCTTTCATTATTCGCCCGGCAGTGGTATCTTCTTTTCCGTATGCTGCGAGCAGGTCAAGAACCGGGGACATTATATCATTAAGCGCCTTGAATTTATTGGCCACACTCTGTATGGATTTCGTAAAGTCGGCGTACTTACCCGCCTGTCTGTTCTCAAGTTCATCTTTGGAATAGCTACCTGCCTTTATTCCCATCCGTTTGCCAGCCTTTTCATCGACAGTATATTTCCCGTTTACCGGCTCGTTATTTTTTATAAAGCTTCCGATAGCATTCCCCTCACCCATTGTGCTGAACATCACACCGAACGGGTTGCGCTCTATCTGTTCTGTCCTTAATTTATCAAGGGCATCTCGTAGCTGTTTTACAACATCTACACTCAGTCCTGCTTTTGTTGAGAACTTTTCGATGTCTGCCGTCATCGTCTTTATTGTCTTGCTCGACACCCTACTCAAGTCATCGAAAACTGTGGCCCAATCACTGTCTTGCTGGAATTTCTGAAATTCGAGCTTTGACTTGTCTTCGTTGTAGCTTTTGTCTTCTCCTTCTAAAGCTCGCTTCTTGAACTCTGGAGACATGTCCGCACTTGCTTTTATCTTATTGACGTTTTGCTCGTGCTTTCTATCCAGGTCTTCTATCTGCTGATCTATGGTGGCATTGTCGGTTATAAGCTTTGTCATCAAGTCAAGGGTTTCTTTCTTTACTTTCTTCAATTCGTCCTTATACTTGTTGAATACCTCGCTTATACCCTCGCTGTTCTCTCCGTATGCAGCATTAAAATCCTTTTCGCTCATGGCGAGTACTTCGTCTACGGTATAGCTCTGTCCGCTCCTTTTATTGGCTTCGGGCAAAACTTTTTCCATCTCGTTTTTAAGCCGGTCTTTCAATGATGTACTCTGCACCTGACCGCCAAACGCCATCTGCATAGAGCTTTTTCTGTCACCTGTCAGCTCATACAACTGCTTATATATGTCATACTCTTCTGAAAGCAAGTCCAATTTCTCACGCAATTCCTTGTTTATGTCTGAGATTTGCTCACTTTCAAGCTCACGGTCTTTACTTGATATACTTGCTATCGACTTGTTGGCAAAGTCCTTCCTGTCTTTCGTCGTTTGCGGCAGGCTCCCGATAAGCTGTTTTATGCTCCCGCCGTAGTCGCTCATCTCGGTAAGTCCATATTTGTATACAGCAGCAAAATCCTTACTGTTTTTTAGCCTTTCTTCCGCTCCGCCACCATACAGTTTCCGGTATTTACGCAACTCCGAGTAATAGGTCTTATAAAGAGAAATCTTCTCTTTTAAAGCATCAAGCTCCTTGTCTTCTTTACTGCCTTTTTTGTCTTTACCGAAGTTGCCTGTCACCTTGTTTTTGCCGACATCAAGGGATATTTTGTTCTGAGCAGCTATAGCTTCAAGCATTTTCTGTTGGCGATACAATGGCTGGGCCTGTCCTGCATTTTTTGCAGAATCATTCTCATCTCGGACATCTCTGTATTTTTTTCTTACAGCTTCACCGAAATCGTGCCAACCGGAGCTTTTGCCATTATTCAATGATTTAATAAACTCCGCCATTTCCTTTTGCCAAAAGCCGCCCTTGCCGCCAGACAACTTCCCGTTCTTGTAGAGATTGTCAAAGGTTGTCCTTTCTACAGTTCCGACTTTCAGAGGGTTTTTCCATACTTTTGGACCCTTGCTGTTTTGTTGTGGTGTGGCCGTGGCTAAATTATACCAAGAGCGAGCAATTTGCTGTAACCTTGCGACAAGTCCCGGTACCTTTTTATTTGCCTCAGAAAGCATTTGGTCGAGCATGGACTTGAACTCGACTGGATTTTTTCTGCACCATTCTGCGAATTTAGTCTGGCTCAGACCCATACTCTCCCTCATGGACTCTAAATATTTTGGTATGTCGTCATTGGTTATTTTACCAAAAGAATATCCAAAATCACTGACGTCGTCTGAAAGCTTTAATAAACTTCTTTTTACATCGTTATTGCCATTACTTACCTTATTAGCAAATTCCGCCCACCTATTTCTTCTTGCTATTACTCCTAACTTTTCCTCAAAAGTCATTCCTGCGGCTTCTGCACCAAGCATGGAGTTCGCTGTTTTATCCATCGCAGCTTTTGTCGAGTCGCCGAAGTTTTCTATTTTTAACTGTAGACTTGTAAGGGCTTTAGCCATATCGTCTGTATTCTCGTCTATATTCTGGTCGAAAAGGTCGGGGATATACCACGGCGCTCCAGTCGCAGCTTTCGCCTCGGCATAAGCGTCCGCATACTTACTGTCGCTCTTACTTGCTTCCTTCGCGTCAATTATTTTTTGACGCAGGATGTCATACTCCTTGTTGGGGTCGTTACAATTATCTATCTGCTCTTTTATTGTATCTGTATAAAGTCCGCTCTGTTCAAGAACTTCCTTCATCTTGTCCACTTGTGCTTGCAAGTCCCCACCGTAATCAGCTTTCGGGCTGACTTCTGAAAGCGTTTCCGACAATGCCTTGAAATTACTCTTCGCATTTTCATTTATTTGGTCTGACTCCTGCTTGATTTTTTCCTTGAACGAACTATATGCGGAATACATTGCCATACCTATCGTTACTCCAAGGGTTGCAAGATTCCAACCGGAAAAGAATCCTCCAAGTTTTCCCATGCCTTGATTTGCTCCGAGCCTCAATCTTGCCCATGCGCCTTCTTTCATTATCAGCTCTGACTGCTTTGAACTGATAAGCCCCATTATCTCAAGCTGTCTTATCAGCTCTTTTGAAATAAGGCCTTCTCTAACAGCTTTCTGCATCTGCAACAGACTTAACTTTCCCTCAATGGCAAGTTTCTCCATTGCATTCATCTTGGTTTGGGTGTCAGCAAGCAAATAACCGCGGTTCATAATGTTTTGCGTCGCCTGCTCTCTTGTTATTTGACCTTCAAGTACAAGTCTGTTCTGCTCTACCATATATCGGCGTAACTCCAACTGTTGCGCTGCCTGCAAAGCTGTAAGCTCGCTTGCTATACCTGTCTTGGAGGCTATTGCTCCTGCCCCTTTTCTTAAAGCGAGCATGCCACCAAATGCGAGTAACGCAGGGCTAAGCTTATCTATCATCAAGACAAGATTTGTAACGCCGTCTATGATAAACTTGAACGTTCCTCCTATAACATTCTTACCCTCTGCAAAGCGGCCGAGCATAATATCCCAGGCATCAATAAGCTTGTTCCACTTTCCAAGCAAGGTGTCAGACAATACAAACTGCATATTGTAGAACTTACCACCCTCGTCGGTCAAACCCCACAACACTTGTTTTACGTCATCAAACGATACTTCTCTCTGACTGATCATCTTTTTGATGTCGCCCTCGGTATAGTCAGTTCTGCCATTCTTTGCTGTGGAATTATAAAGTTCGGCAATACTCTTTAATAGTGGTAATCCAGCATAAGCGAATTGTCTTAATTCCTTTCCGTCAAGCCATGAGCGGGCTTTAACCTGTCCGTAGGCCAAACCTAAACGTTCAAAACTTACACCAAGTCCAGAAGATATATCTGCAAGTCTCTTCGTCGTTTCATATAACTCGTTTGCTTCCACACCAAACGCCGCCAACTGCTTCACATCCCTGTTCAGCTCGCCGAACTTGAACGGGGACTGTAAAGCGAGTTCCTGCGTTTGCTTAAACAATTCATCCGCTTTCGCTACATCTCCGATGATGGAGCGCAACGCTATATGCTGCTGCACTATCTCGCCACCGGTCTGTATGATGCTGTTTGCAAACTGCTGCACCCCATACACCAGACCGCCTTGCAGAAAGAGATTCTTCAAATCCTGTACGGTGGAGTTTACACCGCTCGCCGACCTCCGCGCCTGCTCAAAGGCGCTCACCAAGTCACCACGCACCTTCGCTGCCGTCGCCGCTATCTCCTGGCGGTGCTTCTCTTCCAAACGGACGGCTTCACGCTTCTCGTTTACCACAGCACGCATACTGCTGATAAGCGGAGAGAAATCGCTCGTTCCTCTGCCCATAGAGAACAAATCCCTCGCCGAATAACTGCCGAGGTTGCTCATCGCAGTACGCAATGTATTCAGCTCCTGCGTAATCTGAGAGAACGCAGAACGCAGATGTGACAGTTCTTCTGTGGACAATATGTTTTTGCCCTGCCCGAACAAACCTTGTATTTGTCTTCTTTGCGCTTCAAGCTCCTGTACACGGAGTCTGACCAAGGCTTCTGCCTGCTGTCTTGTATGAGCAACAGCTTCCTGTCGTGCCTGGTTCGTCCTCCGCGTCGCTTCGGCAAGTCTGTTTTCCGCGGCAATCATTTCATCGTTTCTTCGGATGATTGCCTCTTTAAGACGGAGCAATTCTCTTTCCCGCTGCGCAAGCTCCTGCGCCTGGCGGGATTCGTTTACCATCGCAACGAATGCACCGTGAGCTTCCATTTCTTTGTCCCTCGCAAGGATGTTCTCCTTTAATCTCGCAAGTTCCGTGTAACGCTGCGCAAGTGCCTGCGCCTGCTGCGACTCGTTCTGCATCGCAACGAATGCACCGTGTTCCGTTGATTGCCTGTCACGCTCTATAATATCCGCCTTTAATTTCGCCAGTTCTCTCAGCCTTGCACTCAACTTCGCAGCCTCTGCCTGCTGTATGTTCATTTGCGCGGCTATGTTCTTGAAATCCTCGGATATTTCTTTTGCGTATGCTTTATTGAACCCACCGAAAATGCCTTCAAGTTCTTTCCTTGTGCGTGCGGATTTAAGGTCAAGCCCCTGCAACAGCTCACCAATAGCGTTTAAGTCCTGTTTTACGTTGCTCTTTACGCTAAGATTAAACCACAAATCCCCTAAATTTCCACCTGCCATATTTCTTCCTGTTTTAGTTTTGTGTTATTTTAAAAAATCAGCCAACGACACCTGCTTGCCGACAAGCTTGTCCCCGCCTTCCTTCTCTTTCCTATCCTTCCATTTCTTATAGGCTGCCTCGGCACGAGCCTTCGTCATCTTCTTGTCTTTCTTCGGATAAACCACCAAAGGCTGGTCCGCAACCATCAAGTCTATCTGTGCTGAACTGTAGCCCCACCAGTAATCATAAGCTCGGATACCAAACTTCCTTTCAAATAGGAAAGGAAACTTCTCCGCTAAGGAGTGGGCGGCACCCCAACTTGTCCTGCTTGGGTAGCACTTGCTTCCTTCCTCGTCATCGTCATCATCAGATCCGTCATCCCTGTCGCTAATATGGTAAGCAGCGAGGATGCTGCCGACGGTATTTTTTTTTTAGCAACATCAACCACCCTCAACACTTCCACATCATCAAGGTCGCACACGTAATACAGCCAACGCCACCATATCCAATACAGAAGTCTTATCTTCCATATATTGTTTAGCAGCAACACTACGCACACTTTCACATTTCGCTTGTCTGTATTTTTCTCCTTCATGCAGATATGCGAGAATTTTCTCATCGAGCCTTTCTTTAGCCACCCTACGGTATGTCTCTTGCCTCTGAACGTTACATCCGTCGGTTCTTCCGACAATACGCTGTCAAGGAGCATCTGCAACTGCAACTCCGGCTGCTCTATCTTATTTTCTTCTGCCATGTCTTTTCTCTTTGTCTTGTCTGTAAATAAATAAAGCGGCACGGCATTTTTTGTTCTGCCTGCCGCCTCGTTATCATACTGTCGCCTTACTGTCCTTCGTTTCCGTCTGACTCACTACGCTGCCTTTTTTTTTAGATAAGCGAAGCTCTTCTGGCCTGCACCCTCAACAGTACCCGTCAGCTTGAAGGCTATAGGCTCGGTGCTGGTGTTGTCATACAGGAACGTTGCATAAAGCGCAAGGTTCGTCACCACAAAGAGGTTGTTCTTTGTTGCCTCTACAAGCACGAAGGTTCCTTCCATCTTGTACTTCGATGCCTCCCATGCGTAACCCTCATAACCTGTAGTGCTGTTGTCTACAGTGGTGTCACCGGTTGTGATGGTCGCCTTGGTAATCTGGGCGTAAGCGCTCTCGCCGAAACATGTCTTGATGATTTCCTCGTTCACGGACGGCACGGTCAGCTCCACTGACATGTCTCCGGCTGTTGAACTGGAGGTCCAGTCCGCATCAAGACCAATCACCTTGTAGTGGTTGATGGTCGGTGAGTCCTGAGTAATCTTCAATGTGTCTACAGTCACAGGAAGATTCAACTCCGGCGCAAGGGTTATCGTTCCTTTTGAAAGGTCGATGTTCGTCTTCTGATAGTAGAGGTCGCACACGTCATTAAAGACGGTCTTCAACTCCTGTTTTGTCTTTGCTGCCATATCTCTAAAGTTTTTGGTTGGTTATTTCTATTTTGTTCTTAATTCTCCTTGTATGATTGTCACATCGAAACCGTCTCCGTCATCACTCTGGAAGGTCACCGTCGGACGGGTCACGATTATGTTTTCTGTATCTACGGGAAATCTGCCGAGCACTGCTTGCACCTTCCTGCTGTTCTCTGATACGTCAAACCCGTTGGGGGACTTCACCGAGGTCTTGTTACGCACATATACTTCTATCTGCGCCGTTGTGACGAAATCATTGTAGCCGACGCCTATCTCCTGATTGTAGATGCCAGAAGGTAGTCTTACAACAAGGTAGCTGCTTATCTTGCTGTCTACAGCACTCGGGCGGTTCTTCGGATATATCCTGTCGCAGATTCCCTTCATCGCCCTGCCGATGTCGTTATACAGTGTCTCTATATTCATCATATATATAATGTTTTCGTAAGTATAGGCATCGCGTCTCTTACTCCGGTCAGCACATCGTGTCCGTACATGCTCTGTATCCAGTCGGCATACACCATTGGTGCAACCATGATTACCGCGTATGTATCTCGTTTCCAGGGATGAATGGACTTCAGCTTTTTTATCGCCGCTTCTCGTCCCGAGACATTGCCGCCGCCGACTTCTCCGATAAACACAGGCTCTTTGCTCGCACCGGAATATGGTTCTACAGCGTCATACCACTTGGAAATGGGATATTTCTGCCCTTTTGCCAAGCTTTTCCTTTTTGCATCAGGGATTCCCATATTGGCGGCTCCGACAATCTGTTGCAACTCTGCCTTGTAGTATATTCCTACAGCGAATGAGTTGATGAGGTTTCCGGTCACTGAGATGAAATCGTGTATCTCGTATGCCGTACTCAGCATATCGCAAGCCATATAGAACATATTATGCAACATCTGTTCTTTTGTGAACTCCTGCACATTCCTGAACATTCTTTGGAATAGCTGGTCTGAAAACTTTCCGTGTACTTGTTTTAATACTGCCATTTCCTGTCCTCCGAATTTTACACCCTCCTCAAACTCCAGTACACCACGGTCCTGTTATTGTCGCCCTCGCAGTCTTTCACTATGCCTTCTTCCGTATGGTCTCCTATCCTGCAACGGATAATGTCTCCGTCCAACGGAAAATCACACTCGCTCCACTCGTCAAACCTTACCGGGATGCTCACCTTCCTCTTGTTCTCGTCAACCCTGTTGTCGCCTGTCGTAGTAGTATCGGTGTAAACCCTGCCGATTCCGATATAAAGCACGTCTTCTGCATCTACAAGCGGGGCGCAACCCTCCGCAAAGGGATTGTCGTCACTGCCTCTGCCTGGGATAATCCTCACTATCTCTACATCATGAGGGTATCTCTCGTTCTCTATTTCGTCATCGTACATGATTCTTCCTTTCCTACTTTATTATATGTGGCAACGGATAACCGCCGAGGTCACAGGTGGCTCGCTTCACTCCGTGGCTCACTATCCTGAAACTGCTCTTCTTCTTCAGTACCGACTCGGGTTCAAGCTCTTCATAAATGGCATTGGCTTCGGCCTTCAATGCTGATATGTCATCACTGCTCAACTCGTAGCCGCCTCCTGAATGGCTCCAACCGTTATCGGCATCGGAGGTGTTGTTCACCTTGCTCGCTCCTATGCAGAACCATTTCAGCACGTCGGCATAGCACAGGCGCAACACGTTCTTGTCGCAGTCGCAATAGAGTTCGTCAGGCGTAAGACCTCTGTCAGCGAGGTGAGCCTGGAGTGACTTCCTCGTCACACCAAACTTCACCTTGCCTGACAAATAGTCCATGACAGTGAATTGCTCGTTTTTGTCTCGCTTCCTGACAATCATAACTTATCTCTTTTACTGACCCTTCTTCGTGATGTCGATAATCCAACGGTAAGGGAAGTCAAGCATTGCCGGTACTGCCGCAAACATCAGGTCGGTGTGCCACTCCTGATAGTCGCCGTTGGCGATGGTGGAGTTACACAACAGTCCGAGGCCGCTGTTCGTGGATGCAAATACCTTGTTGACAAGCTTGTTGCCGTACTTCTCGAACATCGGCTTGTCGCTCACCTGCTTGCGCTCGAACTCGAAGGCGTAACCGGCCGGACGCAATACGACGAGGTTGTCGTCCCATGCCTTCACGGTCTTTATCGTACCGTCGAACTTCATGCTGCGCTCTTCCTCGTCTACAATCTCTATCGGGGAAATTCCCTGGATGTCGGCAAATGCCTTCAGGAACATCTCGGTGTTCACGCCGAAGTCCTGTACGTAGGCTACATAGTGTGCCTTGCACCAGTTGATGTAAAGCTCCTTGATCTGCTTGTTGTTGAGGAATACATTATAGAAGGTGTTGTATGTCATCTGCCATACAAGGGCCATCTTGCTCTGTCCGAACTCCTTGCGCCAGTTGTATTCAATCAGGCGCATCTGCTCCAGTATGTTGCACTCTGCGTCCGCCCAAGCGGCCTTGCCGCACTTCTTGAAGTTCTCCGCAGGAATCGGAGCCTTGTGCAAAGGTGCCTGGATACCTCGGCCGATACCGGTGTAGTCCAGCTCGCCCGTCGTGGCAAGCTTGCCCACCATGAAGTTCATGGTCATGTCAAGGGAGTTCATCAAGTCCTGTACGTCGTCGCGCCACTCCATAACGAGGTCCTTGTCGTTGCCGAACTCCTCGAACTGCTTTGCTCTGTAGTCTCGCTCCTCGGCTGTCTCCTTGAATCCGTCTGTGATGAAGTCAGGGATGGTGGCTGAATAGACTTCCAACGCGCCCTTGTCTTTCTGGAACGAACCTGCCAACGGAGCACGGAGGTTCGCAAGTGTGGCAGCACGCAATGCTCGCTGCTCTACCGTAAAGGTAGCCACGCCCTTATGGTTCGTCGGCGTGAGGTCTGTCGCAATCTTGCCCTGCGTCAGATACCAGCCGTAGTTCACGTGGAAGATGTCTTTCTCGTCGATGAACTTCTGCAAGTACCGTGTGTTTTCAGGGTCACTGAAAAAACGGGCCTTTCGCGAATTGTTAAAATCAAACTTTGGCATATCCTTTTAGTTTTTGTGTCGTTTCTGTTTCTGTTCTCTAACTCTTAGTTCTCCGCATACCACCACTCGGCATAGCGGCTCTTGTTCATGGCTTCCAGTGCAGGGGGAATAGGACTCATCCTGCTCTTCCACATCACTACGTCTGTACCCAACAGACAGAAGTCGTTGAAGTAGCGGGGGGCATGGTACTTGTCACTGCCTGACTGGGTGTAGAACGGCATGTCTACATCGCATGGGGCAAAGCAGTTCGGGTTCGTAACCATCGGCAATACTGAACTGCCGGCGGATGCTGCCTCTACAAGCACCTTGCCTGCTGTCAGGTCGCCGAGCGCTGCCGAAAGTGTCACCTTCCATACGTCCTTGCCTGCCTGTACCGTCTCCTCTACTGCCGTGACAGTTACACCCAATGCCTTGGTCTTGAAGTCTGCCTGGCCTACCATGATATTGTCACCGACAAACGGAATGTGGTGATAACCGTCTCTTGTGATGTAGATGGTCTTGTCGGTTGCTGCCGTTGTTGCCACAGCCACCTCGTAGCTCTTCAGAATCTTCACGGTACCACCGCTCTCGTCTGCAAAACCAAGACTGTGCTCTACAAGGTCGCCTGCATAGATTTTTGCAGGACCCGGGAACGGATTCTTGATGAGACCGCCGATAGGGGGTCTGCGGAAAGCGTTCTTGACTGCTCCTGGAAGATCCACGAAGACATGGCGCTGACCGCCAATCTGCATCTCGGACTGCAATACCACGGCACCATTGTTGACAGCTCCCTGAGCCATCATCTGTCCATAGTAATCATTTACTTTATCCATAATCTCTGTGTCTTTGTTTTAATTAATGTTTGGTTCTTTCTTTATTGCAAAGCTATTTCTTGTCGCGGATGTCCTTGATGTCGTCCCACTCGTTCTCACTGATGCTGGTAGGTGGCTTCGGGTTGTTGCTGCCCTTGCGTGGAATGGCACTGCCGCCGTTGGCACGCTTGTAGTCCGCTGTGTAGATGGCTTCGGCTTTCTTCACCATGTCGGAGATGTCCAACTCCCCATCGGGGATTTCCAACTTCGACAGGGCGGTGTCAAGGAAAAAGTCGTTCAACTCAAGCTTGGCTTCGTCAAACTTTGACTTCATTCCTGTCTTTATCGACTCCAAAGCGGCTTCCTTCGCTGCTTTCTTGTCGCGCTCGGCGTTGGCTTTCTCTATGGCTTCGAGCTTCGCAAGCAACTTGTCGTACTTGTCGTCGGGGTTGCCGCCTCCGCCGCCTTCTTTCTCGCGCTTGCGGTTCTCTTCCTCCTGTCTCTTGCGTTCGGACTCTTCCTTGCTCTTCTTTATCTCGTCCGAGACATTCTTGTGCAGGTTCCCGTCCATACGCTTCAAGCGGTTAGCCAACTTGGTAACTATGCGGTCGTTCGCTTCCGCGTCGTCACCCATCTCGTCCAGCACATCGTCCAATTCGTCATTGATGGTACGCTGGCTCAGTGATGTAAACTTTGAAGTGTCTTCCTTCTCGTTCACTAATTTCAAGAGTTCTTCCCTTGTCATTGCTGTTTAATGTTTAGTTTTTGTGTCGGTTACATACTGGGTTCTTCCCATAATGTATAATAATACATAAATTATAACGCAAAAATATGTATATTTATACAAATATGCAAATAAAAATGAATATTTTTGCATAAGTATTATATATTTATACAACATGAATACTTTTTCTGGACTTTATACGGCTTCTGGAGAACCTGTATATACGCAGGAATACATCCAGTCCCTGCGTGATGCCGACAAAAAGAAACCTGACGCGCTGAAGATTATAGCTCAGCGTGGCGGACAGGAGCGTATGCTCGCAATCGATGCCGACATCAAGATAGTTGGTGGCTCGCGAGGCGGACCGCTTCTTGTCGATACTAAGGTTGTCACTCCCTTTGGCTATCGCCGCATCGGCGACCTGAAACAGGGCGACATTATTAGCGGCACCGATGGCGGTATGCAGCGTGTCGTATATCGCAAGGACCACGGCAAACTTCCTGCTTACAAGCTAAAGTTTGTCGATGGCTCAGAAGTTATTGCTTCCTACGACCATCTGTGGAACGTCCGCAAAACTTGCTATCGCAGCAAAAAGCGCATCATTAACGGATTGTCTATCAATGACGATTATCGGGTATGGACAACACAGATGATAGTCGAACATCTCACAAAACAAAAGAATGGAGAGATAAAGAACAGCAAACTGCTTATCCCGTTGTGCGAGCCTATCAAGTTCACTCGCTCATGGGGCAACCGCCATTACAAGCCTTCATCGTCTCCTTATGTCATTGGGGCTATCCTTGGCGACGGGTGTATAACCGATAATATAAAGAAGGGCAGCTACGATGCGACGCTGTGTAGCGCTGATGAAGGTATCGTGAAAGAGTTTGAAAACGCTGGCATTGACATGACCAACTATGCGCAAAAACAAGGTAGCACAGCTTGCGATTATAGAATTAAGGATAATAGATTGCGTAATGATCTTGAAGGCTTAAAGCTCTATGGTTGCGACGCTTTCAATAAGGCTGTCCCCGATTTCTACAAGTTTGGATCTATTGACACAAGATGGGCCATTCTTCAAGGGCTTATGGACACCGATGGCACTGTAGACAAGCGTGGGCATTGTTCTTTTGCAACTGTCAGTGAGCAGCTTGCTAAAGATGTTAAGTTTTTGGTAAACAGTCTCGGAGGTCTTGCCACTATCAATAAACGTGGAAACTACTATGTCAAGAACGGAGAGCGTATCGAAGCAAGCGATTATTATGATGTTTATATCAGAATTAATCAGTCGGAACGTCTGTTCCGTCTTTCACGAAAGAAGGGGCTTTGCACAGAGTATAATGGAGGAATAAGTGAGCTTGGAAGAAGAATCGTTGGTTTTGAATATGTAGGAGAGCAAGAATGTTGCTGCATAGCTGTGAACAACACAAACTCTCTGTTTATGGTTAACGATTTTATTGTTACCCACAACTCTAAATCCTTCTCTTCTCTCATGGAAGTCCTCAAGGACATCAAGAACCCTGACTTCCACGCAACCATCCTGCGAAACGAGAAAGACGACCTCCAGTCGCTCGTAACTGACTCCTACAAGCTCTTCTCCCAGTTCGGCACGTACAACAAGTCGCAGAACGACATGACATGGAACTTCAATAACGGAGGGTGGCTCAAATTCTCATACTACGCAGGAGCATACCAGGATTTCAAAACCCGTTTCCAAGGCCGGCAGTTCGCATACGTCTGCATCGACGAGGGTACGCAATGCCCTTACAAGAAATTCAAATACTTACTCACCAACAACCGTAACGCAGCGCATATCCGAAACCGATTCTGGATTACATGTAACCCGGACCCTGAATCGTGGGTACGCAAGTTCATCGATTGGTGGGTGGACGAGGACGGATATATCATCCCGGAACGTGACGGAGTGGTACGATACTGCTTCATGGACGGTGATACGCCTGACTCCATCTACTGGGGCGATACCCGTGAGGAGGTCTACGAACAATGCAGCGGAATCATCGACAAGCTGTGGAAGGACAGCTACGAGGAACTGGGATATACCAAGCTTGAAATGTTCATCAAGTCGGCAACATTCATCCGTGCTGATGTGTCAGAGAATATCAAACTTATCTCTACGGATGCTTCGTATATCGCCAACCTCGCACAGCAGGACGAGGAACAGCGCATGCGTGACCTCGAAGCTAACTGGAACTGGAAAGCGGCCGGCGATGACATGATCAAGTTCAGCGACCTTGAGGAAATCTTCGACAATGCGGAACAGGTCGGAGACGGCATCGACCGCGCGTCTGCCGATATTGCCTTCACCGGAGGTGACAACTTCGTGATGTGGCACTGGAGGGGTAACCATATCCTTGACCTGCAAGTACTCAGGCTTGACTCCAAGACTCTGGTATCCTGTATACAGACTAAACTGCGGGAATGGGGCGTGGAGGAGTGCAACTTCACATACGACTTGCAGGGTATCGGTCAATACCTCAAGGGATTCATGCCGGAGGCGGTGCCGTTCAACAACCAGGCGGCTCCTGTCGCTACTTCACACAAGGAGGAGGAGGGCGTGAAATACCTTTACAAGGACCTCAAGTCGCAATGCGCATGGATGTTCTACAAGGCTGTAAAGGAAAAGGGATTCTCTATTGAACCTTCCCTGCTTGAAAGGAAATACTCGGGTGACGGATTCAAAAACCTTCCTCTCAGACAAATCCTGCAAAAGGAACGTAAGATGCTTAGGCGCGACGACAACAGCGACGACAAGGGATTCAAGCTCCTGCCGAAATCAAAAGCCAAGAGATATGTGGGACACTCGCCTGACTTCTTCGAGTCTCTGATATACAGGATGATTTTTTCACTCACAAAAACTAAAAACAAAAAAATTAAAGGACTATGGATGCTATCAAGGTAACTAATTTGAGGGAGCTTCTCGTTAAGAAGCCGTTTTTCGAGGTCACGCCGACCGGATATATGAACCACTATTCCGTTAACAGGGAAATCAGCGACAAGATGATGCCGGACATGCCGGAAGACACTATGTATAGAGTGGTGAAGACGCAGGCGGACTTCATCAGGGAGTTCTATCCGTCGGGACACCGCATTTGGGACAAGAACGAATACCCTGACATATACAAGCAGAACCCGGAAGACGGGAAATGGTACGTACAGAAGATTGCAAGGACGGCCTTCGCCTTCCAGATGCTCATCTGGACTAAACATGTCCTGCATACCACCGGAAATGACGTGCAGTTCGAGCTTGCTGACTTCGAGAGCGACGGAAACGTGGAGGAGAACCTGAAGCTCCTCAACACTTTCAAGAAGGGGTGGCTCATGCACGACATGGAAATCAGATTCTTTGAGGCTGTATGTGCATACATGAAGGTGGCGGACTGCGCCATCGTGGGATATTTCGACAAGGACGGAAAGTTCGGCACAAGAACTCTGTCATACGACAACGGAGACACCCTGTATCCGCACGCTGATCCTCTCACCGGCGAAATGATTGCCTTCGCACGAAAATACTACGACTACGACTCCGAGGGGAACGAAACGACTGAATGGGTAGAGGCATGGGACGACAGGAAATTCTACAGATTCAAAAAGGATGCGGACAAGGGAAAAATTGGCAATGTGATTACAAAAATAGCGAAGGTGTTCGGAATCAGCGACTACACATGTATCGAGGAGAAGGAACATGGCTTCCTGTTCCTGCCCGTGGCGTATGCAAGAAACAATGACGGGCCTTGCTGGAATCCTGTGCAGAGGAATGTGGAGGACTACGAGGAAGCGTATTCTTATCTCTGCGAGAACAACAAGGCGTATGCCTTCCCTATCATGTCGCTCACAGGGGACGGGGACAACATTACAATCACAGGGGATAACACCGGAGCGGCAAAGACTATCCTCATCACAGACACAAGCGGAAAGGCGGAGTTCCTTAACGGCACGGATGCCTCGGACGCTTTCGCAACACAGCTCAACAAGTCTTACGACCTCATTTATGAACTCTCGTTCACCGTCAAACCGCCTGAGCTGAAATCGGGCGACCTCCCTGGTGTGGCTATCAAACTGCTGTACTCTCCGGCTATAGAAATCGCCATCAACGACTCTCAGAGGCTGCAACCGTTCCTTGACAAACTTGTGCGTATCTGCAAGTACGGCATCGGAACGGAGGAGAACTGCATGGCGTCTATGACTGGACTGCCTATAAACGCATGGATGGAGCCGTATATACATCAGAACGACTCTGAACTGATTACCAACCTCGCCACGGCCGTACAGAATAAGTTCCTCTCTAAACAGACGGCTTCAGAACGTAACTCCAAATTCAGCAAGAACGACGAGTTCACACGTATCATGCGTGAACAGAAGGAGGAACAGCAGCAAGACCTCCTTCTCGACATGCAGCGTGCTGACAACGAGACGGAGAACGCCATCGAGCAGGAGAAAGCTACGGCTCAGATTAACGGATACTCAGCCTCAGTCAATACCGGTAACGGAAGGAAGCGAGGGCGCCCCAATAAATTTAATACCGATTCCAACGGCAACAGGTTAGGAGAATCACATTGGGACGAATTTAACAAGAAACATTAATAGCCTATGAACGAGAACTCACGGAGCCTTAACTATGCAGCTAAACGCATACAGGCTATCCAAAGCATGGAACGGCGCATACAGCAGATCGTCTTCCCGAAAGCGAAGATGATTATCGCAGCCGCAAGGAAATACCGCAGTGGAAACAGACTCTCCAATGAGTCTGCACTGCTCAAAGAGGCTCGCAGCATAGCAGCTGCGGCACAAAAGGACATCGAGGCTTATACAAGTGCATACGCCAAGGCTTCGTGCAGTATTCTCGGCATAGAAAGCGGGAATATAGAGTCTTTCCTCACCGGCGACATCTACGGGAAGACTACGGCTGAAAGAAACTCCGTCTATCTCGCTAATTTCGCGGAGGACATCGTGCGCATGATTAAGGCGGGCGTCATCATGGATTACTCTGAATCGCAAATCCTTTCCGCTATCCGAACCGGATACAAAGACCCGTACCACGCCTCTGTAGTAACAAAAGCACAACGCAAGGAGATTAATATCGCTACTCCTTCCTACGGAAAGGGCGTCTTCCGAAATGCCTACGAGAATATCGTCCGCAACGCCTCACAGGTGATTTCCCTCGCATGGGGCATTGCGGAACAGGAATACGGAAAGGAGAATGGAGCTGTGGGGTTCAGGTGTTATCGTGGCTCGTCTTATCCATGTGCGGTTTGTGATGATGAGTGCTCGTATCTCCATAAGCTTACTGACCCGTTCCCACCGTTCCACGTTAATTGTGTTTGTTACACTCAATTTGTTTTCAAGGATACATAACCACTAAACTATACTATTATGCAAGGATATACTTTATCAGTACAGGCAAGGAAGGTCGCCAAATCTTACGGCATGGCGGCACCGGAATATCTCATCTACGCTGACCTGAGAGCGGCGGGATGGTGTCAGCGTGACGCATGGAGCGTGGCGTTCCAAGGGAAAGGTCTCAACTGGGACAAAGCGGAACTGGAACGCGAAATGAACAAACTGGAGGCTCTCGGCTCGGTGCAGAAACGTGTGGAGGAACAGACTAACAAGAAGTCTGCCGAAGACCTCACTCCTGAACAGCTCGCAAGAGCTACATCAAAGGAACAGATTCTAAAGGACCTCGTTATCGCACGCTCCAAAATCAGGAATACGTCGTCAAAGGAATGGGCGGACTACACCAAGATGATAGGTGACTTCGCAAGGGTCAAGCAGGATGATTTGAAAACAGAGGACACTACTATGCACTTCTACCTGCCTACGGCTTACCCGAAGTCGTGCGCCGATTGCCTGCTTTTCAGAAACGGAAAGGCTGACTTTCAAAAGAAACGTTAAACATCTGTTAAAAGATATGATGCCTTGCCGGATTAGGACAAAACACCATACCTTTGCAGTGATTTTTGAACTCTCTGAATAGAGACTCTGAATCATAATTCAAATGTTAATATGGCGGTGCTTCGGTACCGCCTTTTTTAATACTCCTTGCCTGTCACTTTCTCCAGGACCGTGACGAAGGTCGCTCCCATCAGCTCGTCATGGAACAGAGGCAGGTGCGCCTCCTTTGGCAGCTCCTTTGTCTCCGCCGCCTCCAATATCATGCGCAAGGCATGGTCAAGCAATATGTGGTCTTCTATTATATCCACCACTCTTTCTAATCCTTTTTCCATAATCAAACCTCCTTTTTTAGTTCTTCTGCCATTTCTTTCAACACTGTTGCATTCTTCTCGTCATCAAGAACCTCCTGTGCCGCTTTGTCGCTTTCCTCTTTCAGCTCTGCCTCGCTCTTGCCGGCATCCTGCTTCTCGTTGAGCTTCTTGCCTGCCCTGTCAAGGTATTCCGACAGGATCTTCTGCTTTGCCACCATATACTCGAAGTCTCCCACAGTGGTCGTGTCTGCAAACATGGCACAGAATATCGCCTCGGTGTTATGGGCTTCTACTCCCATAAGCTGATGGTTGCCTGCCGCATCATGCACCACATGAAGCTCGTCAAGGGCATCATACATCGTCGTGCCGATGACAAACTCCACTGCCCATGAGTCCGTTATCGTACTCACCTTGATATACGGCAGTGAGGCTCTCTGCAAATGCTTCTGTATGTACGCAGGGATGTTCGCTGCATTGCGCAGATTCTTCACTTCCTGCTTTGACAGGCTTTTCGTGTATTTCAATATCTTGTAGTTGCCTACTTTTACCTTTACTCCAAAATCCATAAGCTTTATATTTTTAATTGTTATAAACCGTTTCTCCTTCCATACTCTGCTATCAGCAGTGCGTCACACGTAGCGAGCGTTATCTTCTTGCCGAGGTGCGGAAACAACTGCTGCGCCTTCGCCTTCAACCTGTTCTTCCACTCTGTCTTCGTGAACTTGCCACAGGTGCCGAGCTGATATGTCTTCTCCCACTTATTCGGTGTCACGTCTTCTGTCGGGATGCCCAATGCAACCAACGCCATCTGTAGATGTCCGTAGCCCTTGCCGAAGTTGAACATCGCACTGCCGCCATTACCCGGCATGCCGCCCACCCTCTCCAAGACGCAGAAGCTGTCCTCAGAGTACTGCGACAGGAAATCATACAAATCACGTGGCGTTGAAGGCATCTTACACACTTCTACCACCGTTCCGTCTGTCAGGAGCACCGCAATGCCGCCGTGCTGTCCTGGATCTATACCTATATATCTTTTCATTCCTCCTCCTTTCTTTCAAGTTCCATGATAGTAAGAATGGCGTAGTTTGCAAGGTCTTTAAGACTGTCCTTCATTCCCTCGCCCTTTACCTTCGCCTCGTCCTTCATAAGCGACTTCACACGCTCCAGCTTCTCCTTCATGTGTCCGTAGGCGTATATCATGCCGCACTCCTTGAACAGATTGCTAAAACTGGAGTCGTAATCGTGATTCTTCGCCTTGAAGGTGTCATACATCTCGTCCGTGATTTTCTTGAAGCGGTTTGCATCGGTCTTTCTGTTTGGTTCTCCCATAATTTTACTATTAAACGGCAACTCGCTCCAATTAAGACTATCGCCGATGATAGAATTCTTCCATTCATCCATCAGCTTTTCTGCGTATTCGGGACCTAAACCATTTTTCTGCAAAATATCTAAATTAACTCGTACATTAGTAACGTCACGAACATCACAATAAACACTGTCATTCTTAACAGACTTTACACGAAAAGCATCTGTAGGTTCACTCAGTCCCAAATAGTAGCTCTCCATTGTATTGACAAAATAAAGAAACTTATCTTCACGACGTTCAATACGCTCACACGGGAGAAGAAACTTCAACCCAACCTTAATATCTTCTTTCTTAATCATAAGCTATTTAATTTTTGTTATTCATCATACGAAAAGATCTGTCGGCCATAACATTTTGTGGGTTATGAAAAAGGATAATACAGAAATCGCCATGTTCTTTTGTGTGAACCGTATGCAATCCACAATCCTTAATAAAACCATCCTCACCAATGCAAGAATCCAACAACTCGTGAATTGCGCTATTGTAGCTTGGTTGAACTATAATAACGCCACCCGTTTCTCGAAGTTCTTCAAGCTTCTTCCACTGAGCTTCGATATTTCTGTCTCCACAGAATAAATCATAACCATAAGGTTCTGTGATTTTTCTATCAATGCACATTCCTAAAGGAATCTCAATTACTATAATCGGTTTCATAAGCTATTCCTCCTTATCTTTAATTTCAATAAAATCACCAATCTTTAAACGCGCCTTGTTGATGCAAGACGCAATCCAACCCATAAGGTAGGCGGAAGCCTCACCGCCATGCTCCATGCCGATAGCGTTCTCTATCCCATCGCAAGCGTGAGATGCCTCATGACAACAGACACTCATCGTCATTTCTTTAACAGATATAAACGAGACCAAAATTCCGTATCTGTTGTCGCTCCTTCTCATAACCCTATCATAAGCAACGCCAACATACCCATCATTTGGCGGTTCGCATTCATCGAACTCTGCATTTATCAATTCGGGCAAGTCTTTTCCGATATGAACCCACAGCCTCTGTGGATATATCCCATTCTCGTATTCGTAATATCCTTTCTTCTTCATATTCTCAACTATTTTGTTATCAAAACAGTTTCTTCTGCTGAAACTTCTCTGTATACCATTTCTGATAAATCAAATGTCATCTCTGAATTTATCATCCTCAATACTATCTTTTATGTCCGACATGCCACATGCTGCATTGATTCACACAAACTCCATCTAATCCCCAGATGAAAAGCTTCTTCGTAAGAAAGTAACTCCCAACTACTGAAGTCTTCATCCTTGTAGACATATATACCTATGTAAGGGATGTCGTCCGGAGCATCTTGTACGGTTCTTATCCTAACCTCAAAACGTGGACCTTCACGCGTGATAGACTCTATGTCCTCAACAATCGCGCACATAATCTTTCCATCTTCTCTTACAGACGCATTTCTTTCTATAAAACAGCCTCGTAAGACCATCACGTTTGTTCGTAAAGAACTCTTTAGGCACAAGAACGAAAGCACCTATTTTCAAATCTTCCTTCTTCATATCTTAACTATCTATTATGCAACCTACCAATATGCCATTTTGAACAAACCTTACACAGGTAGCAAGTATATCCGAGTTCCTTCAACTTCGGGTTCTGCTGCAAGTACTCCCAGGCTTCATCCTCACTACCGTAAGCAACCTTCGCCTTCCATGACCTCGACTTCTTCGTCCAATGTTCGGGGTCCGGAGTGAAAGGAGGTATCTTGTTTCTGTATCTTCTCGCCATATCAGTCGTCCTCCTTGATGAAACTCTCCGAAGAAGGCTGCGCACCCTCCTCCTCGGCAATGAAATATGGCCTGCTCAAATCCCTGCGGTCCTGAGGACCATAAACAATGTAGACTATACCACCGGAAGCACGCTTCTTCCTGAAGCTGAACTTCTGAGCCATCTCCTTGCCGAACTTCTGCTGTGTCATCACCGCAGTATCGTTGTCCGCACAGAAACGGCAGAACTTGTCATAAAGGAACTGGGCGGACATCTCCTCGCCAGGATTGTCATTACTCTCCTTGAAGGCATGGAGACCGTAGACGTCAAGCCACACTGCAATAGGATTGACCTCCATATTCGCAATGTTCTTGTAGAACTCGCACCTCTTGTCTTCGGGAAACACGAACCTCCGCGCCCTCAGTTCCCTCGCGCCCCTGAGAACCCAGTTGAATACGCCGGGCAGCTCGTCCTTTATTATCTTGGCCGCAAGCTCCTTATCCTGCTTCTCCACAGGGACAGTGACATCGAAGCACACATACTGCATTCTTCTTATGAAGCCGAACCCCGAATCCTTTATCTCTGGAGTGCTGTTCAAGTGGAATATCATATAAGGGAGGCTCTTCGACTCAAGAACATTCTGTCCCAACGCCCTCATGGTCACAGGCTCGCCGCTCACAATCCTCTTGAACATACCGGTATCGCCGGTACCGAACTTCTTGAAATTCGCATCAGTACACCAGTTGAATATGGCGTTCCTTATCCTGTACCTGTTCCTCATCCCCTCGTCTCCGCCGGACGTCAGCTCAGGATAGTCAAGCGCAGTCACCCTGTCCCTGCCGAACAGAGCGGTGGCAACCTCGAAGACAACACCCTTCCCGTTGCTCCCGCTTCCTATCAGTATAAGGCAAAGCTCTATCTTCGCAGTTGCCTTCCCCTCATACCTGTTGTACGCATCACCCCTCTGCACAAGACCCAGGCCGAGGAACATCTGCAGTATCTTCCGCGCATCCTTGCTCGGGAGCACCTCATGGAGGAAATTCTGCCACCTCACGCATTTCGCATTAGGATCATACCTGTAGGGATGGTAGTACGTCACATGGTACGAAGGGGAGAACGGCATCACTTGAGGGTCGGGGCATCCGAAGTCAACGACGCCGTTCTCAAAAGCAACAATGTCAAACTGAGGAGACAGTATGTTGTATAGCTTTATAGTTTCAAGGAACACCTCCTTGCATATCACCGACCTGTTAAGCACAGGGGCAATCATCATATCCTCTATTATAAGGAGATAAGCCTGCTCAACCACACTCTTGTCTACAGACTCGTATATCTTGCCGTTGAACATATAGAACTTCCCGCTGTACCACTTCACAGGAGAAGCCTTCGCCAATTCCCTGAGACTCCTCCTGAACATCACCATCAACCTGTTGAAACCAACACTGTTCACAGGACCCCAGTCACAACGGAAAGACTCGAAGCCATACTTCACGTCCCTCGTCAGCACAAGCAGCTGAGCATGCAACTGCTCAACAGCCAGACCACCCTCCATCCTCACACTTCCGTCATCATCAACAATCTTCCTTCTTGCCATTACATAACATTTTTTATCAAACATAACAGGCAGCAGTGTACCAGTGAATATCCGAAATCCACGGATGTATACCGAAAATGCACCGCAAAACTCCTATAAACAGGGACTTTGTGCATATTCCTGAAAAAGCCCCCCACTCCTTAAAAACAATCCCTTTTATATTTTACAAAGTTAACCATTATTTTCTATAATAAATATACACAAACACACTATATACACGTATTTTTATACACTTTTAACATACATACAGTGTAGCTTTTTTATACATCATTTTTAAGTGTTAATTTCGTTAACATTCAGCCCCAAATCCTTGTAAGAAGTCATTTCTGCATATAAATACACTTACACAACTGTATTTTTCCTTTGATTTTATCTTTACAAGTAGCAAATATTTACAAACAAAACACACAAGAAAAATCAGAAAAAAAAATGAAAAAAAAATTTACGAGAGGTGACTACATTCGTCTTGCCCACGGCTCGGGGGGGGGTATGGGTGTAACTTGCACACTCTTTATGTAAACATTTCATCAGTTAAACCATGTTATAAGATATAACACAGTTTTTGTAAAGATTTTTTCAGTAAAAGATTTTTACACGTTATGTTGAATGTTATTTGTTGTAACACTCTGACATTCACCCACTTACACGATGTATATTAATTCATTCACTTTGTATACTTATTCTTGTACTTTTTCCACCTATTCGCGTTAACAAATTTATACTATGTTTCACGGGTGTTTTCTGTGAAACATTTGGTAATGAATGGATATACGAAAATAATTGTAAGTATAAGACGTGTATTTATAACGATTTATAAGTATATGATATATATTGGTAATGATTTTATTTTATACTTATGACAAAAGCTAACAATTTAACTCAAATGTACCCTATTATGACACTTTGTTAACACGTTTTAACACATTTGTATGTAACACGCTTGCATTTAACATTTGGATACACTTATAACTTATTGGTTATTAGGTAGTTACGCACGTTTTAACACTTACAATTTCACATATTGCATTATATTAAAATTCTTGCTACCTTTGCATTGTAGAAAGGAAGAAAATACCAAACTACCGGTTAACGGCACACCGCCAATTTTGGAAACGTGCCAATTTTCAAAAACAATTAAGCACTACAAGTATGAAGACATTAAACGAGAAAGTTAAAGAGATGGTTAAACAAGTGGTTTTGGATTCAGATTATGACGAACTACAAAGGTATTCTAACCAAATCGAAAAGCAACTGAAAGAAGATGCCAAATTTAAAGAGTTAGTAAAAGCGGTTGACGCTTACCGGCTGAAAGCGTATGCAAGTAATGAAGGTTACCAGGAAATAAGCAAAAAGGTATTATATACCGCTTTCCGTGCATGTTCAAAATGTATAAACGAAATAAACATACCCTTCGATTATACAGAAGACGAAAGCGTCTTAAACAGACTTTCAACGGAAAATATAGCAAATACAGACAGCCGTATATCATCACTGATTTACAACACGAACGACAAATTTAAAGTTCGGGCATCAAGACGTGGAAAGGAAATAGAACGTGTTCCGTATACATTTGGAGAGATACGCAAATTGGTTGAAATGGTCAACTTAGGTATTCTGGAAAAAGAAGACGTAAGACAACAAGTAAGGAACGGCAAAGTAAAGCGTTAACCATTCACGACACAAAGGAAAGGTAGGGACTATCTCCCTATCTTGTTTAATACATACAATTTAAGGTGTACCCACATTTTGGGCGCACCTTTTTTGTACCCTGATTTTTATTAGGAGGGAAAACAGAAGGAAGGATTTAAACCGACATGCCGCATATCTCAAGTAGCGGACATTCCCCAGTTGGAAATAAATTCCACGGAGGATGGCAGGTGAGAGAATCCAGACGGAGGGCAAACGAGTTTGCAGAGATGCAGACGAGGCGGAGGATAAAATCCCGTCGATCTGTCGAAAAATCCCAGAGCTGCTGCATGGTTGAAGGAGTGAGACCGGCAGAGAGTGCAAGAAATCGTAGCTGGGGAGAAGGCGAGCGAGCTGAGCGATAGGAGAGAAGAACTCTCCCACTGACAGAGAACGAGTTTCTCAAACCACGGTTGAAAGACCGTGTGTCAGGGATAATATGAGAATTAATCATAATTCATATTCTATCGTATGAGCGTGCGTGGTGTGGTTAGCCGAAAACGCTCAATATCCGTTATCCGTCACGTGTGGCGGAGCGAGTGAAGAAAGTAGATACTGAACGGATGAATGAAATCTACCTGAAAGCGGTTGCATGTGAGCCGTGTTACCTTGAGTATGCAGCAGGGAAACATGCCGGAACTATCTGTCAAATAGTAGGGTGTCGAATGACGTGAGACATTTTGCGATGAGGGCAAAAGGAAAGAACGGCATCCTGGCTAACAGGGCGGGGAGAAATCTCAGCTCTACAATTACAAACCATTTAAACAAATAGAATTATGAAAGAAGTACATTACATTTGGATAGATTTTGAGAGTTCAACTGGTTCGTCTAAATCGATACTTTTACGTAACGGTTGTTTTTCTCTCGATGGTGCAAAGAAATTCATAAAATCTTTGCGCCCAAAAACTCTTTATGAGAATAGACCAACTTTCTTGAAGGACTGTGTAAAAATAACATTGACCGCACAGAACATTGTCTCGTCTAACACTCTCTACAGAAGAACCATTAATATTGTAGCCTAAAATCTCCCTACGCTTTGTAGGGAACAATAACCAAATTTTTAGAATTATGATACAAGAAAAAATGGAAATGTGGGATGGTTTTGTTCCGTCCCCTACGTTCGGAGAGTTGCCACCTGAGTTTGTGGAATATTTAGAGAGGGAGGAGCAGCCATGAAAAAAGACAGTACGATAATTCTGCTTGGAATAATTCAGGTGCTGCCGTTGTTGGCAGTCTTGAATAGTACGATAATTGGTGCTGTGCTTGGAATCATCTACGCCTTCCTGCTGTGGAGATTCTGGAGCAGTACGAAAATTGGCAGGAGATTCTTCCGTGCATTGTGGCGTGCCACGCTGCGCTTGGAGAAAAACCTGCTTGGTGAAAATGTGGAATGTTGACAAGTACGATAATTGTGCTTGGAAACATTCGGGCTAAAAGCTGCCTGACATGTTCAGGCAGTACGATAAATAAAACTACAAGAATATGAAGAACAACAAATTTGACCTCTACAGGAAAGAAGTGGAGGCGTTACAGAGAGCAACCATTGAGAATGTGGAGATGGTGACGATATCAATCATTGACAGGGACTATGGCTTTCGTGTCGTAGCGCAGTTCCTTGACGCGGAATATCCTGCGAGGATTGACGCATATTTCCGCAGAGAGTGGAGCAGCGAGAAACTACACAGGGAGCTGCTGTATTTGCAGCAGTTCTGTGAGGACTTCTTTGAAAACAAGGAATTTCCCCATCAGGTAGTTCCTTTCTGAGCCTGAAAAGCTACCCTTAATCGGGTAGTACGATAAATAAAAACTGAAAATCAATAGAATTATGGAGAAGACGAAAATCAGAGAGCTGACCTTGGGCGAGTTTTTCCGCCTGAGCGACAGCGAGAACGCTCCCGTGTGGGTGCGTGGCGAGTATAACAGGAGCACTCGGAAATACGAGTGCTACAAATACGACGACGTTAACCACTGGAGCGAGTTCTGCGGCAAGCGCATTGTATTTGCCGCTGACTATTAAGCCAGAAAGAATCCCCGCTTGGGGATTTGCACAAAAACCAAAATTACAGAGATATGAAAACAAGAAGACAGGCAGCTATGGAGCTGCTGCCATTGTATAACGCAATGGAGACAAGACCTATTAAGTTAGGCACTCTTGCCCGTAAGATGTACAGATACGGAGAGTGCTGGAGATGCAGCGGTGTGGGCTACGACTACACCGTGTAAGCCGGAACGGGTGGTGAGAGCCGCCTGCAAATGTCTAACCAATTAAAAAACAGAATTATGGAAAAGTACATCGTATTACAGAAAATCGGGACATTCAGTCCGGATTTCGTGAGAGCGTTTGAGGACCCCAGCGACGCACAGGGTTTCGTGAAGCTGCTGAGGAAGAGCGGAAACGAGTTCACGAAGTATTTCATTGCAGAACTCAGAGAGGAGGAGCAGGCATGACACAGACAGACATAATGTTCTTGCAGCGTCTCCATGAGGCGCACAAGAGAGAAATCCGGAGAGACTGCAAGGCACGCAAACTCGACAAGGGAATCTATTATTCCAGGATCCACGCTGCTGAGAAGACAGCACAGAGTATTTTGAAAAGCATGATGTGCAGAGGCTGAGGAAGGAGGAAGCCAAACAGGGCGTGGCGAGAGCTGCGCCCTTCATTGTTTAACTAAATACAATGAATTATGGAATATATCAGAACAAAAGAGTATAACACGCCCATTGACGTGTATTTCGACGGAGAGAAGTATGTGTTTGTCAATCGTTTTCATGGTCTTGTCGCCATTGCACGGCGCAGCAAGATGACAGAGTTCTCGGAGGACAACACGGTGGCTTTCACCTCGTTCACGGTGGAAGCGACAAACGCAATCTCGAAATCCACCATAACGGAGGTGGTGAAGAAGAACGAGAGTAAGTTTATGCCATGCTGCGTAGCTTACAAGTGGAACGTCACGACAGACGGCAGGGATTCTCTGCCCTATGCCGTGAGTGTAAGACTTGAAAAGATGTAGCCTGAATTATCCCTGCCTGCAAAGGTGGGGATTTCTGTTTAAAACCCTAAAAAGCAGAATTATGAGAACAAGAAAGTACAAGACCCTGAGGGGGATGCTGAGAGCGTATGACAAAAAGCAGTTCACAATGAGCGATTTTTTGAGCGGACGGGAAGTCTATGACTACAAGTCCCGCAAATGGTTTAAAATCGAGCTGTCCGATGAAGCTCTAAGAGAGCTGTCCGACGGATTCTGCTATGCGCTGTCCTGTCAGAAAAGAAAGCGCGACGAGGTGTTCTACAATATGAAGTACGGCAGAATAGAGCAATGTGGCATCCTTTCCAGTCTGTGGGTTGAGCTGCGTGGCAACAAGCCGAGCTTTACCTATTGCGTAGGACAGGACGGAGATTACGAATATCCGCTTGTCAAGAGAATCCTCTACCGGGGCTATTAGCCGAACGGCGTACATTCCAAGTGTACGCCTCATTTTAGTAACCCTTTAAACATTAAGAATTATGATTTACATCAAAAGTTTCAAAAACTATGACGAGTTCAAGAAGATCTTCGCAATCGTAGAACACGGAAACGGCGTGAAGTCCCGTAAGAACAAGATTCTCCTTGCATGGCTCAAGGACAGGAATTTCCTGCACCGCTGGCTGCAATGGAGGGAAAAGTTCGGGGAAAATATCTTTTTCGACAATGCGGAAAGACACTGTTACCTTGCGGCAAAGGACATGAACGAAATGAGGACAGCAGTCCAGAAAATCATGTGTGACGCTGCCCCTTGTGTAAACAATAATCTTTCCGGCAAATTCGGCAACCGTTCCCGGCTTGCAGGATGGAGATGTACCACAATACGCTCCATCTTGACAAGAACGATGGTCTGTGTGCTGACGGAGACACGAAATCCGTCCGCTACGTGAACACCGAGCGAGACAACAGAGTATTCAAGATGAAAGCAGGAAAATTCGTCACGGCTTGCCTTGAGGACATGCCGTGCACCGACGTTCTGCCGGAACAGGTGAAGCGTTGGATCGGCGAGGAGTTCGCCCGTGATTGGCAGGCTCACGCCGAGAAGGGAATCGGCGACCGTGACAGCCTCACGTTATACGTAGGTTCTGATACAAGCGATTTCTGCTACATCTACGACGACAACGAATACTCCGGCGATTTCCATTCCTGCATGGCAGGAGAAAACCAGTACGAGTTCTACAGAGAAGCTGTAGATGCAAGTGCTGCCTGTCTGACAAACAGGGAAGGTAAGATTGTAGCCCGTTGTGTAATCTTCAACGATGTGCGTGACGAGGACGGGAAAGTATGGAGGCTTGCCGAGAGACAATACTCTACGGGCCAGAATGATGTCCTCAAGCAGATTCTTGTCAACAAACTCATTGACGAGGGATTGATTGACGGATATAAGCGCGTCGGAGTGGATTGTCACGACAACAGGAATTTCGTTGCCAACAACGGAGAATCCCTTGCAGGCAAGCAGTTCTGTATAGACTGCAATCTTAACGAGGACGACATCCTGTCCTATCAGGATTCCTTCGTGTATTACGACCGCCGCAAGAGAATAGCCTACAACTACGCTCCGGACGAATATACAGACGAGTTGAACGTCACGGATAAATATTTCGTGGAAGACCATGACGGAGAGGAGTATTCCGAATACAGCGAAGAGTGGATTGACTCGGGCGATGCCGTCTGGGACGAATACCATGAAGACTGGATGCGCAACGAGGATGCTGAAGAAGCTTACTATCATGGACGCAACATCAAAATCCATTGTAACCGCACGTTTGACTTCACGTGGTCCAAAAGATACGGAAAATGGCTCTACGACAGCGATTGTGTGATAGACGCCAACGGGGAATCAATACTTCGGGATGATTCTGTGCATGCCGTGGATGGAGAATACTACCACGAAGACGACGTGTATTACTCGGACATCCTCGACGACTATGTTCCTGTTGGCGAAGAAGCGGTATATTCCGAATACCACAGGGATTATCTCTACAGACCCGACGCTTTCTTCTCTGAAATCCTCAACGACTGGTTTGTCAGCGAGGATGAGCTGCTCAAAGCGGAGAGGAAACATGAACTCGTAGAAGTTACAGCCTAAAGAAAAGGCGGGAAATTCAATGCTCCTGCCTTTACATCATTAACCAATTAAAACATTAGAATTATGACAAAGTTAAATTATGAGTTACTGAAGGATTTGTATTGTATTCACTCGAAGAGTGGCAGCGAGAAGCGCATGCGCAGATTCATCAAGAAGTGGATAAAGAACAATGTGCCGGAAGCCGGTGTAACACAAGACCAGACAGGGAACCTCTACATCACGAAAGGTGACGCGGAGAGTTATCCGTGCCTGTGCGCACACATGGATCAGGTGCAGGATTTCCATCCTCTTGATTTCACGTGTGTGGAGACTGACGAGGTTATCTTCGGATACTCCCCCAAGATGCGCAAGCAGTGCGGTCTGGGAGCTGACGACAAGAACGGACTCTTTATCGCCCTGTCCTGCTTGCAGGAATACGGTGTTCTCAAATGTGCGTTCTTCGTAGGCGAGGAAATCGGATGTGTCGGTTCAAGCAATGCCGACATGGAGTTCTTCAAGGACTGCCGGTTCTGCGTGCAGATAGACAGACGTGGGAACAGCGACATGGTTACAAGCATCTCGGGACAGATATGCTCCAAGGATTTCATCATGGCAGCAAGAGCCGAAGACTACGGCTATGCTCCGTCCAGCGGTCTGATGACCGATGTGGAGGCGCTGCATAAGAATGGTGTGGGTGTGTCGTGCATCAACCTGTCATGCGGATATTACGCTCCGCACACGGACGAGGAGTTCACGTCAAAACCCGACCTTGAAAAGTGCCATGCTTTCGTGTGCCACCTCATAGAGGACTGCACGGCCACATATCCGTTTGAGTATTTCACCACAGGGTGCAATTTTTGGTCCGATGAGGACCTGCTGCACGATTCGATTAGCGACATCATTTCCGAATGTCCGGAAATCACGTTCGATGATTTCTATGACTGCTACGGATGGAACTATCCCTCTGTAGCGAAGAAACGGCAGAAAGAGATCTTCATTGAGACCAAGGCGTATTACACCTTCGGCGACTAAGCCAAACGGCCCCACCCTCACAGGTGGGGCTTCTTCATTTGTAAACTTTCAAGAATATGGACAAGAAAAAGTACATTGACGTTCTCTCCGCACAGGCGGAGAAGAACAACAGACCGCAAGAGCTGGCGCTGAGTGATTTCCTTGATTTCGCAATCGAGCTGTTCAGTGTCGAAGCTTTCAAGGGAGACAGGAACTGGCATGAGCAGTACATAACAGACGTAATCAGCAAGAATCTTAATTATGCAGGACTGGCCATGCTGTGGCTCGACGATGTTGCCAAGGCTATGGACCGAGGAGAATGGCTTGATGCTTTCGGCATCCTCTACGAGGAGATGTATCTCTCCCGTGGCAAGGCGTCCTCAACAGGGCAGTTTTTCACCCCTCCGAGCTTATCCGACTTTATGGCTAAGGTAATTGGCACCGGTAAGGAAAGCGGCACGGTCAACGACTGCGCCTGTGGCAGCGGACGCCTCCTTCTTGCTCATTATATAGAGAAGAGCAGGACTGACCATTCGGCAGGCAGACGTTTCCGCTACATAGCGCAGGACAGCGACCCTCTGGCGTGCAAGATGTGCGTCCTCAACTTTATGGCACACGGCATGTACGGCGAGGTAATCTGCCAGAACACTCTTTCGATGAGCGTCCCATCCGTGGTGTATTACATCAACGAGGTGAAGTATCCGTTCAACACGCCTTACTACTCCATCCGTGCGGTACACAACGAAAAAGCCTGAAACGGCCTCCCTCGTGGAGGCACATGTTTAACCAATTAAAATTTCAAGAATCATGAAGAGATATTATGTATCAGTCACAGAGACTTTAAACAAGGTGGTGAGTGTAGACGCCGATAGCGAGAATGACGCACTGGAACAAGTACGAGCAGCCTACTATGATTCGGTTATTGTTCTTGATTCTAATGATTTCTGTGAAGAAACTATAGAAATTGAAGATGACCAATTGTTTTACACTGACTACGAGAGGAGCTACGGCGAAACCTATCAGCACGTAGACTGAGCCTAACAGGGAGGCACACGCCTCCCCACAAACATTAACCAATAAAACAATAAAATATGGAAATTGCAGTTTTAGATTATCAGACAGGGACGATAAACACAATCAAGAATTGTCCCGACGAGTGGGAAACAGAGGACATAGAGAAATACCTTTATGAGACCATCGGCTACAGACAGAGCGACATCTACTACATGTGCGGAGATTCCATTCCACACACGGAGGAGGAGTATATCCCAGAATCCAAGCACAAGCTCTACAAGCAGTGGAGAAAGGCAAAGGATGAGCATCCGTATGTTTTCCTGTTGTTCCGTACAGGCGACTTCTACGAGTGCTACGATGAAGATGCAGTCAAGGCATCCGCAATCCTCGGCATCACACAGACCGCATATAGTATACATGTGGACGGAAAAGGGAAACCTCTGAAGACAGCAGCCTTCCCCCACCATGCACTCGACACCTACCTGCCGAAACTCATACGTGCAGGAGAGCGTGTGGCAATCTGCGACAGTATCACAGACTGACCACAGCCTTGAAAGATGGAGCATGACAGCTCCATCACACAGAAAACTTTAAAAATGACAAGAATATGACAGAAAAGGAAATCATCAAGAGGGTGGAGAACGGAGAGAAGTTCTTCATCAACATCGAGAATCGCACCTTGCGCATAAGCGGCAAGATGATTGACCTCAATGAGGTAGAGATGCCGGAATGCGACACGGATGTCATCACGGAGATAGAAAGCAGATACGAAGCCTACAAGTATTCCGTCCCATCCGAACGGTCCGAATCCCGCCACCGCAAGTATTTCCGTGCGCTGCCTGAAAGCCAGCTCCCCGACCACGCCATGATGTACGGAGAGCAGCGTGAGGTTGCCATGTGCCGCCTCGAACTCTTCGTCCTTATGGCGATAGTCAGAGGCAAGCTCACATGGCATGATGACTGGGGTTCATGGTTCTGGCAGTCTCCTGCCGACAAGGACCTTATCATCTTCCGTCAGTGGATTGGCAAGTGACGGATGAGAACAAGCCTGAAAAGAATGGGGCATTCCTCATTCACACGAATTTTCAACCATTTTATTAACAATCTAAAAAGAAGAATTATGAAAAGAAATGTAATGATTTCAGGCGAGTTCACAATCAACGAGTTGACAACCGGCGCACAGGCTAAGCCCACGCAGGGCAAGAAGACTGCCGCTGCACGCATCGCCGCTCTCAAGGCGGCAGGAGTGGACACCTCCAACTATTTCCCTATGGGTGAGGAGATGGTCATCAAGGTCGTTGACGGAGTGCCGGAGCAGGTAACGGACGATGACCCCATCTTCAGCAAGATTGCCGAAGGCGGCTACATCAACCACTACAAGCTCTTCCGTCGTTGGGTTATGGCACAGATGTTCCGCATCCTCCGCTATATGAAGGAATCCGGACGCAATTTCAACGAAACACTCCAGCTTACGGGCTACGAACACCAGTGGCGTGTGCTTGAGAACGAATTCTACGCACAGAGCAAGATGGAGAAGCATGGCGACAGCGTCAGTCTCCTTCAGCGCAAGCGTTGGTTCAACGGCGAGGTTGCATCCGGCATGGTTGATGACTACCAGCGTAAGCTCCAGCGTTATATCGAGACGGAGCTAATGTACCGCACCGACAGCCGTGGCACGAAGGTTTACAAGCACAAGTGCAAGGGCGTGCCTTATGTGCGTCTTGCAAGCAGGAACATCTTCGTTGCCGACCTCAACACCAAGGTATACTTTCCGCTGTACGACCTCTCTGCGAAGATGCGCACCGCCAAGAGCGCCAAGGAGCTTTACGACCTTGTGCGTAAGTTCAACAACCAGCGCAAGAACCTCCGCGGCGGCATCAAGCAGTCCGAGGACTTCATCAACGCCTTCAAGGGTTCGGGAGCGTATTTCACCATGCGCAACCTCATCATGTTCCACGGAGCACGATTCAAGGGCATGAACGAAAACAAGTCCCTCCTCTATATGGAGGCTAAGGCTGAGGAGTACAGAACCGAAGGCTTGCGCATGATGGGTGTCATGAAGCAGCTCATCGCCGACTCCGGTATCTCCGTAGAGGCGAAGATTGCCGAGTGGAAGAAGTAACCCTGTCCAACAAGCCGACGCCGTGCGGCGGTCGGGGAACTTTCAGGAGAGCTTGTCCAAGAAGGATCATCCGCCTGGGATATTCCCGAGGCTTCTGATCCTTCTGTGCATAGCTCTTACATCAGAAAACTACAGCGAGGCCCGTCCCCGAGTCCGCACAGCAAACCGAATGACCCGTCACCACAAGTGGCGGGTTTCTTTGTATAAACCATTTAAACAAACAGAATTATGACAGAAGACAAAATCCTACAGATGTTCTTCGAGCCTGAGCGTTGGCAGTACGCCATTGCGAAGGGCATTGACAAGGACATCAACAAAGCTACGATGTATCAGCTCACCACACCGGAGGTCCGCTCACTCATGTATCAGCGCATACGTGACGGCAAATACAAGATTATGCCGCCACACACGGCGAAGATACCGAAGGACAACGGCGATTTCCGCACGGTCTATGTAAACGAGCCGTGCGACAGAGTTCTTCTCAGTATCGCCAACGACCTCCTTTTCGAGCTGATGCCCGAAATGATACACCCACGCTGCAAGTCCTATCAGAAAGGACTGGGCTGCGGACGTGTGGTGCAGGAAGTCTCACGTGAGATATGCTCTTCCCACGGGGAAATACTCGGATGGAAGTCCGACCTCTCCAAATACTTCGACTCCGTTCCGGTCAGCTTCATCGACTGGGCGTTCGACAAGGTAGAGGAGAAGCACGGGAAATCCGCTCTGATAGACGTCATCCGCGACTACTACCACTCGGACATATTCTTCGACACCGAGGGCAACCTCTGCGAGAGCTACCAGTCCCTGAAGCAGGGCTGCGCCGTGGCTGCATGGCTTGCCGATGTTGTCCTGTATCATATAGATGAGCAGTTGTCAGGTCTTGACGGATATTACGTCCGCTATTCCGACGACACGCTGTTCATCGGCAGGGACTACGAGAAGGCAATGAATATCATGAAGGACGAACTGGCGAAGATGCAGATGACACTCAATCCCAAGAAGGTCGAGTATCTTGACGCAGACCACTGGTTCAAGTTTCTCGGCTACAGCATCAAGGGTCACGACATTTCCCTGTCTTCCTCCCGTATCAAGACCTTCCAGAAGGAGATTGAGCGGAGGACGATAAAGAAGCGTGACACCACGATGACACGTGCCGTGAACGCAGTAAACCGCTATCTCTACAAAGGGTGCGGAGACTTCTCCTGGGCTACACAGGTTCTGCCGGTAGTCAACGTGAAAGAGGACATCGACAAGCTCAATGCCTTCGCCATGGACTGCATCCGTGCGGTCAAGACAGGCAAGCGCAAGGTCGGTGGTCTCGGCTACGTCAAGACACAACCCACAGGTTGTATAGACCGTGGGCGCGGCAGGAACGTGAAAGCCAACAGAAGCAAGACGGAGAGCGGAATCAAAGGCTACCTCTCAATAGGCTGCGCACGTAACGCCATGCTCACAAGCAGGGCGGCGTACAGCATGTTGGTGGCAAACCTCTGACGCCTCTCCATATTCCGGGCACACGGACCGGGGAGTAGGACGGACAAAGTTTAATTTCCTGCTTCAAGGACGGTAAGGAACCTTGAGAGATTCTCCAAGGGGCCTTGCTCGCCCAAGGCAGGCAATATCATCATCCTATTGTCATGTGCCGGTCCGTCACTCTCCCCACATGCGGCGCACACCGCCCCGTCCCGACGAATGGCTGTCGTTCATATATCCGGTTCTTAACCAGAGATCTCTGATTCTGGTTCATCTCAGTCGTTGACTGAAGATGACCCTGGATTCTACGATCTCTGGCAGACCGGCTATAAATCGCTCCATTACAGCAATGTGCCAAACCAAAGGTCGGGACACCATCTGAGAACGCAGATTCATCTTCCAAGCTGTCTGAAGTTTAAGAACGCATCGTCCAAACAAACCGGGTTACACCGAACAATGTTCCGTTCCACCCGGTTCTAACCGATGAGTTCTTATCGCTCCCCTACAGTCACGTTCCACAGGCAGGGAGGAAGAAAGTTTAATTGCCGAAACGAGACACACAAGAAGACAAGGCTTTATAAGCCCGCATTTGAGGACGCGGCTCAGGCTGGGTATTCCCAGCCCCCTCCGCGTAGCCTTGCGGGCTTCATCAATCGCATACAGCTACGGCAACGCTGTCTCTGAGTGTGTCTCACACCATTAACCATAAGTGAATTGCATCACAAGTCTGTCAAGGGTATCGGATTCATAATCCCGTTTTCCGACAAGGCATACGACGGCGCTTATCTCGCCGTCGTATCCTTACCAACGGGATTAATCACTCTTCTATATCCATGCAACGCCATACATGAGACAGGTCCGGTCATTGCTGCCGAAAACGTGCGCAAGAGGGACGATTCAGTAAAACAGTACGTATCATCCTGACTCCACTGGGCGATGCCCAGTATATTCAGGACTTCGTCACTGTTTTAATCATAGTCATACAGACAAGCAACACCTCCCTTGAGCGCACACTATAACCGCATACATCATAATTTTGTATTTGTTTAATTGGTCCGGGAGTGGTGCGCAGCAGCGTGCCCTCCCTTTATTAACGAAAGTTAAAGTATTTCCGCCAACAGGCGAATATCACTATATTTGCATGACTTTTACTTTTTCGTAAAAAGTCTTCATAACTTGGGCAGGGGCCGTCCGTGAGGCTCGCTCCTGTCTTTTCTTCCACAGCCAAATGCCGCACACGGCACTTTCACTAACCCTAAAACCAAAAGAATATGGCAAAAAAAATCACTACAGCAAAAGACATCCTCAAACAGAAAGGATATACCTATGACAAATTCGACACCAACAGCTTCCTCGAAGCCGTTGCCCAATGCTTTCTTGCAAACGATTTTGGGATAGAGCTTCGTGTAATTCCCAAATGTTTTGCAACGATGAAAGGCAATTATGAGGGAGGCTATATTGATCTTACAAAAAGCAGCAAACTTGAATCTTTCCAAAACGGCAAAGACGCGCTTAATTTTAGTGAATACATAAAGTCCTTCAAACCGGGTTTAAAGTACATACCTACAATTTATGTAGACGAAACGGTTTCAAAAAATGCAGTCTTCGCTCTTTCCGCTCTGGCAGATTATAATGTTAAAAAGAAAAATGGAGCTTATATCGTCACCCTCCCCATCTAAGATGTTAATCTTTAGTTAAACAGCACAAAGATAGCCGTGTTATAAGATAATATTACTATCTTTGTGTACGAATACTAACCATTTAAACATTTGAATTATGACAGAAAGGGAAACATCAACAAGAGACTGGGAAGAGCTGCTCTCTGAACCTCAGCAGGAGAAATACGCCAACGCCATACGGCAGGGGTATTTCGACAACTACCACGGCAACGAGTGGCGGCACACCTTCTACGGGGCGTGGGTATGGAAACACCCCAACCGCATCAAGCCCGTGTCACGCTTCCGTGACCTTGTGGGACACCTGCCGCAATGGGAGGACGTCACGGCGGACAACCTGCGTGATTTCCGCATGGAGCTGGAGGACAACTACGCCCCCAACTCCGTCAAGACCATCTGCGCAGAGCTTAGCGCCCTGCTGCGCGAGTACGGCAAGGACAAGGAAATACCAATCGACTTCCTCGGGCTGTCCCGGATAATGAAGACGAAGAAAGTCCCCACCGTCTCCACCTACCTCACGATGCAGGAGATTGAGAAGATTAACATGTACCACCCAAAGACGGTATACCGCCGCATGGTCAAGCGTATCTTCATGATCGAGTGCCTCACGGGTGCCAGGTTCTGCGACTGCCTCCGCCTCTCCCCCGACAACATCACGGAGAAAGACGGAGTGCCGTATCTGCGCTATATCGCACAGAAGACGAACACTGAGGTCGTCGTGCCGGTCCACAAGCTCCTGCCGCAATACCTCGTCAAGGGGTCGCCGCTGGAACCCTCCGCCCCCGATCTCGCCACATTCAACAAGGCCCTGCGTCAGATGTGCCAATGGTGCGGCATCGTGTCGTGGGTGAAGATTTACCATGCTGGCAAGGAACATGCGGGACGGAAATACCACTTCGTCAGCACCCACACCGGACGCCGCTCCTTCGCCACGAACCTTGCGGCAAAGGGCGTGACGCTTGAACAGATTGCCCTCATGATGGGACACATGAACGGCAACGTGCCGAACATTGAGATGACCAAACGCTATGTATGCGAGAAACTTGAGATTGACAAGAACGTCCTCAAGTTCTTTCAGTAGCCGGAAATGGTGCCGCCTCTGGCGGTGCCGCAATTTTTTACCCTAAAAAATTAAGAATATGTTATACGGAATCACAAAAGAAGAGGGCGAGCGCCTCGCCCGGGAATGCAAGAAGAAGTACGAAGACAAGGCGACAGAGATAATGCAGATGTGCGCCGACTACGAAATCCGCACCTACGAGGAGGCGTACTGCGAACTTGGCGCACTCGATGCCCAGTATCAGGATGAACTGTCCGATTATACAGACTTCTGGTGCGACAGCGTCACGGACCATCTCATCCGTATGCTCAAGAACTGTTCAGAGCACGACAGTCTGCAAGTGTCGGCTCGTCAGTATCTTGAAGTCCTCGGTGTTACAGATAGGGCACTCGCCCCACACTGGGAGAACGACAAGGGCGAGATTTGCGACGAATACGGCAGACCGCTCACCGCCGACGGCGAACACCACCTCTTTGAGGTAATCAAGGGTGGCAGGCACGGCGAAGATTAGCCTCATGACCGGCGGCGTTCCATGCACCGCCGTTCACCAACAACCCCAAATTAGTAGAATATGAACAATTTTCAGAATGAAGAGCTGCCATACGAGCAGCAGATGTTGACAGTGCTTCGCCGGTATGACAAACTTGTCGAAGAGAACGAAGCCATGCGTAAGGAGCTTGCCGAGTACAGACCTCTCGGTAAACCCGGCAAGCTCCGTGCCTCGCTGCACAGGTGCGAGTTCCTTGAAAAACAGCACGCACAGGCATTGCAGAAGATGGAGGATTACCTTGCGAGCCTTGGTATAGAGAACGAATACCATAGATTCATGGGTGCAGTGGCAAGGATTGTCAAGATTTAGTCCTGTTAGCCTGAAAGGGAGCCTTCCGGCTCCCACATTGTTTAACAATCAAAAAAAATCAATATGAAAGCAGTAAATCATTATGTTGCGTGGCTCGAACACAAAGGTCAGCGCAGCGCACGTTACCAGGGCTTCGCAGAAAGCCTTGACGAGTTCCGTCAGATGTGCGAGGAAAAGCATTTCAACCTCGACGAAACCGACGAGATAGAGTGCATCAAGGAAGATGCAAGGAATGCCGTTGGCAGACCATGCCAGAAAGCAGTAACAGAGTATTAACATTTAGTAAAGCGAAATTATATGATTACTACAGAATTGGCAAAACAGCTCATTGAGCAAGCTGAATATAATTGC